>Ga0209599_10001119_pt1 | contig 13697 bp, 10 predicted proteins | sample Shrwel_input2_FT_FD_187534 | JGI IMG/M metagenome (GOLD analysis project Ga0209599, IMG submission 187534) | Subsurface microbial communities from deep shales in Ohio, USA - Utica-3 well 1 S input2 FT (SPAdes) (version 2) ... | reverse complement strand
GCCCAGCCGCTCAAAGAAGTCCGTATCTTTTCGCCTGCCACCGTGGCCAACGTGGCCTGCGGTTTCGACGTGCTTGGCTTCTGCATCGACGCCCCCGGCGACGAGATCGTGGCACGCTTCTCGCCGACCCCGGGTCTGCGCATCACCAAGATCACCGGCGATGACGGCCGCCTGCCCCTCGACTCCAAGAAGAACACCGCCGGCGTCTCCGCCCACGCGCTGCTCCGTCACCTCGGCAAGAGCGACCTCGGCATCGAGATGGAGATCCACAAGAAGATGCCCTTCGGCAGCGGCCTCGGCTCCAGCGCCGCGAGCGCGGTCGGCGGCGCTTTCGTGGTCAACCGTCTGCTCGGTGATCCGCTGACGCGCCGTCAGCTCCTGCCTTTCGTGGTCGCCGGCGAAGCCGCGGCCGATGGCGCCTGGCATGCCGACAACGTCGGCCCGTGCCTCCTCGGCGGCATCACCCTCATCCGTTCCAACGCCGAACTCGACGTGATGGACGTGCCGATCCCGGAGCGCCTCTGGGCCGCGGTCGTGCATCCGGACATCGTCGTGCTGACCAAGGTCGCCCGCGAGATCATGCCGCGCCAGATCCAGCTCGAGACCTCCACGCAGCAGAGCGGCAATCTCGGCGGCCTGCTGTGCGGCTTCTTCAAGAGCGACTACGCGCTCATCGGCCGCTCGCTCCACGACCTCATCGCCGAGCCGCATCGTCATCGCCTGATCCCTGAGTTCTACCGTGCCAAGGCCGCCGCCATGACCGCCGGCGCGCTGGGCTTCTCGATCTCCGGCGCCGGACCCAGCGTGTTCGCGCTCTGCGAAGGCGAAGAGACCGCCCGCAAGGTCGCCGCCGCCGTCGCTGCCGTGTTCTCGTCGGTGCCGATCAAGGCCACGCCTTACGTCTCGCGCATCAACCCCAAGGGTGTCCATGTCCTCTCCGAGTCCTAAGCTGGAATTCGTCTCCACCGCCGACGCCTCCTGTCGCGGCTCCCTGCGTGACGTGTTGCTTTCGGCCATGCCCGCCAAGGGCGGCCTCTGGGTGCCGACGCACATTCCGCAGATCGCGCCCGACTTCGTGGAGCGCTACCGCGACGCCTCCTACGCCGACCTCGCCGAGGCCGTCGTGGCCCCGTATTTCGGTGAGGTGCTCGGCCCGGCGGTCCTGCGTCAGCTCTGCCAGGAAGCCTTCAACTTCCCGGTGCCGCTCGTGCGTCCGGAGAAGTTCAAGGGCACCCCGGCCGAACGCATCGCCGTCCTCGAACTTTTCCAAGGTCCCTCCGCGGCCTTCAAGGACTTCGCCGTCCGCACCCTCGTGCGCGTCACCGCGCGCGTGCTTGGCGACGAGTTCCCGCAGCTGACCGTCCTCGCCGCGACCTCCGGTGACACTGGCGCCGCCGTGACCGAAGCCTGCGCCGGCGTCCCTGGCGTCCGCGCCGTGGTCCTCTATCCCCGCATCGGTGTCAGCGGCGTGCAGGAATCCCAGATCGCCCGGCCCCGGCCCGGCGTGGTCGCCCTTTCCGTCGATGGCACCTTCGACGACTGCCAGGCGATGGTGAAGCGCGCGCTCGCCGACGAGTCCCTGCGTCGCCACCGCCCGCTGCTCACCGCGAACTCCATCAACCCCGTGCGCCTGATCGCTCAGGTGCCTTTCGCCTTCCACGCCAAGCGCCTGCTGGCTCCCGGCCGTCGCATGGGCATCGTGGTGCCTTCGGGTAACCTCGGTAATATCGGCGCCGTGCAGCTCGCCCGTCGCATGGGCTTGGACGTCGCCGCGCTCGTCGCCGCGACGAACACCAACTCGCCGCTGCCGGATCTCTTCGCCACCGGACAGTATCGTCCGCGTCGCGCCGTCCCCACGGCCTCCAACGCGATGGACATCGGCGATCCGAATAACCTCAGCCGTCTCCTTGCGTGGCGCGACGGCGGGCCCTCCGTGGAAGCCGTCACCGTCGATGACCGGGCCACCCTCGACGCCATGCGCCGCGTCCGCGACGCCAGCGGCTACATCCTTTGCCCGCATACCGCCGTCGGCTGGAAGGCCGCGGAGGACCTGCTGGCCCGAGATGGCGCCAAGCTCGACGACGTCATCGTCTTCGGCACCGCGCACCCCGCCAAGTTCCCGGACGTCCTGCAGGAGGCCTTCGGCGATGCCCAGGCTTCCCGCTTCCCCGGCGAGCTGCCGGCACCTGCTCCGATCAAGATCGGCAACGACTTCGAAGCCGTCCGCAAGGTCCTCGAATCCGAAGCCGGCTTCGGTCGCTGAGCCGGGACACGAAAAAGCCGCCTGACGGCGGCTGTCTTCGTCGGCTGAACGGCCGGTTTATTCCGTGTCGGACACCGCGAACGTGACGTTAGTGATGTTCGCCTTGGCCAGGATATCGAGGACGTTGATCACGCGCTCGTAGCGGGCGTTCTCTTCGGCCTGGACGGTGATGAGGAGCTTGGTCTTGGACTGTTCGGCGGCCTGCCCCATCAGTTTCATCTGGTTGTAGAGGTTCTCGAGGAGCTTGTCCCCGGGAGTGCCGACCGGGTCTTCGTTGAGGGTGATCTCGCCGGTCTCGCTCACGCCGATGGTGACTTCGTCAGGGAGGTCGGTCTCTTTGGCGGTCTCAGCGTTGCCAGGGAGGGTGGTCTTGAGTTCGTGCTCCACCTTGACGGCGCCGGCCATGACCATGAAGAAGAGCATGATCACGAAGACCACGTCGATCATCGGGGCGATCTGGAAGCCGGGGGCGGCGTCGGCGGTTTCAGGCTTCTGTTTCATGGCTTATTCCTCGTGGTTGAGACCGGAGAAGGCGATGTTGTCGATGCCGGCTTCGGCGCCCCATTCGAGGGCCTTGGAGACATACTTGGCGTGGCACTCCTTGTCGGCGCGGACCAGCAGGCGGTACTTTTCGTTGGTTCCCTTGCGGTCGGCGAGTTCCTTGGCGATGCCTTCCTTGTCGTTCGGGTCGAGTTCGCGGTCGTCCAGCTTGTACTTGGCCTGGCCGGTGGTCTTGTCCCACGAGATATTGATGAGGCCGGCCGCGGCCTTGTCGTCGCGCTTGACGCCGTTCGAGGCGACCGGGAGCGAGATGTTCTTGTCGACCTTGAGCACCTGCGAAGAGGTGATCGACATGAAGAAGATGAGCAGCACCAGGAGCACGTCGATCATCGGCGCGACCTGGAACTCCGGTTCGCCTTCTCCGCCTCCGCCTCCGCCTGCCATGGTTGTGGTGCTGTTTTAAGGGGTGGAAGGACTCAGGCCTGGACGTTCGAGGACGCGTTCCAGTCAGGCTTGGCGGCGTAGATCTCTTCGTCGCCGACCTTGCGGCCTTCGACTTCGGCGTAAGGGAACGCGCGGAAGAGGCCGGTCACGATCTCAGTGATGTCGTGGATGCCCTTGTTGATGCGGTTGGCCAGGAGGTAGTAGGCGATGAACGCCGGGATCGCGATGAAGAGGCCGGAGGCGGTCGCCACGAGCACTTCGCCGATCGCGCCGGAGAGCTTGGAAGGGTCGCCCACGCCGGAGGTGCCGAGGGTTTCGAAGGCGCTCATCATGCCCGTCACGGTGCCGGTGAGGCCGATCATCGGGGTGCAGACGCCGATCACGGAGAGGTAGGAGGAGCGGCCCTTGAGTTCGCCCTGGATGCGGACGATCTCGGAGAGGATGGCCTCTTCGGTCATGGTCTTGCCATCCGGGGTGAAGGCGACGCCTGCGCGCACGACGTCGGCCACGGGGGAGCCGGCGGCCTTGGCGAAGTTGTAGGCGCCGACGTAGTCGCCCTTCTTGAAGAGCTCGCGGAGCTGGGTGACGTGGTCGGCAGGGTACATCTTGCCGGCGCTGGTCTTGATGAAGCCGTCGACCATGAACCAGATCATCGCGACGGAGCAAAGCGTGATCGGGTACATGACCCAGCCGCCCTCGATGAAGAGGTCGGCGAGGGTCTTGTGGTGCGCACCGGCAGCGGCTTCCTGGGCCGAGGCGGTGACGGTCAGCAGGCCGAGGAGGGCGGTGCTGAGGAGGGCGGAACGTAGGTTCATCTTCATGATGATGGGGTGTAGGTTGGTATCTAGGTTAGGTTTCGGAAAGGGGCAAGGACTCACTTGTTGCCTTCGACCTTCTCTTCGGCGGCGAGCTTGGGCTTGGCCAGCATCACGCCTTCGGGGAGGGGGCCGCCGGCGGCGATCTTCTTCTGGTCGGCTTCGGCCTTGGCGCGCTCCTCCGGCGGGAGCAGCTTCTTGGCTTCTTCGGCCTCCTTGGAGACCGGGAAGGAGACGATGATGTCGTAGAGGTAACGGTTGGAGACCGCTTCGAGCTTCTGGTCGCGCAGGGCCGGGCTGTCCATGTTGCGGAAGGCGCGGGCGGCGCCGAGGAGGGCCTTGGGGATCATCTCGGTCTCGGAGCCGAAGAAGACCGGCACACGGAGATAGGTCGTCATCGCGGCCTCGTACTTCTTGGCGGCGAGGAGCGAATTGCCCTTCGTGAGGTGCAGGCGGGCCTGGAGTTCGGAGCTGTCGACCTTCGTGAGGAGTTCGGTGGCCTCCCGGATGACCGCGTCGTGCTCGCCTTTGCGGGCGCGCAGCATGAGCCGGGCCAGCTGGATCTGGGTGGCGACCTCCGGCTGCTTGGCGGCCTCTTCCTTCTCGAAGGCCGCAAGGAAGGTGTTGGTGGCGGCGTCGTTCTCGAGGCGATCGAGGGCGTCGAGCTTGATGAGCGAAGCCTTCACCCACCAGGCTCCCGGGACGTTCTTGAGGGGTTCGAAGAACTTCAGGACGGCCTCGGCGTTGTCGAGGGCCTTGGCCGGCTCGCCGCGGTTGACGTTGTTCTGGGCCTCCTGGAGGCGGGCGGGCATCGGCCAGACGATCTCGGTGACTTCGGAGAGCTTGCGGGTCAGGACGACTTCGAAGCCGCCTTGGTTGCTCGTGCGGTCGACGGTTCCCTTGACGACGTTGATGACGCCCTTCTTGGCGTCGACGACGGGCTTGGGCGGGACGGAGTTGTCCAGCTTGAAGGGATCGTTGATCTCCCAGCGTTCGCCTTTGAAGACGAAGGTCTGGGCCGACGACGTGGCGGCGGCGAGGAGCGCGAAGGCGGTGAGGAGGAGAGGGCGGCGCATGACGTTCAGAGTCCGAGGAGGTAGGCTTTGGCTTCGACCCCTTCGCGGGTGTCCTTGATGCGGTCTTTCTCGAGCATCTCCTTCAGGAGGCGCTTGGCGCCGTCCTTCTGGTCGAGCTTGGTGGCGAGGATCTTGGCTTCGGCGAAATAGGATTTCGCGGCCCAGACCTCATATTTCTTCCAGGTCATGTAGCAGCGGCGATAGTAGGCGACGGCGCGGGCGTAGCCGTCCTTGTCGGTCGCCTGGCGCTCTTCCATCAGGCCGAGCCAGTAGAGGGAGGCGGCGGTCTTTTCGCCGCGCCATTCCTTGGTCTTGGCGATCTCTTCGAACTCTTCCTTGGCTTCCTTGTACTTCGAGAGTTCGGCGAGCGAGCGGGCGCGGGTGAAGCGGAGGTCGAGTTCCTTCGACATCAGGATGTTGTTGTCGATGGCCTCGTTGCAGAGGGATAGCGCCTCGGCGTACTTCTTCTCGCCGAAACGGATGTCGGCCAGGCCGGCGAAGCCGTAGTCGGCGTACTCCGACGAGCGGGCGAAATCGAGGATGTAGCGGAAGTAGGCCTCGGCCTTCTTGTGGTCGCCCTTGGCCAGGAGGCTGTCGCCGACGAGGGCGAGGATGGTCGGATTAAGTTCCTCGGCCTTGAAGTTGGCGGCGATCTTGGCGAAGTTGGCGGCGGTTTTCTCGGGCTCGCGGGTGAACACGGCGAGCTGGCCGAGGGCGAAGAAGCCGCGGGCCTGGGCGACGAGGGAGCTGCGGTTCTCGTCGAGACGGAGCAGCTTGCTGAGCTCTTTCTCGGCTTCGACGCTGGTGTAGGCGCCGGGTTCCGGCTTGGCGCCGGCCTTCACGCGCTTGATCTTGCGCGCGAGCTTCTCGGCGAGGAAGACGATGAGCTTCTCCGTGCCCTCCTGCTTGCGGTCGTTGATGGATTCGGCGACGGCGTCGGAGAGGATCTTCAACGCGCGTTTCTTCTGCTCGGCGATGGACGTCTGGCGCTTGGCCTCGACCTTGGCGAGTTCGGCTTCGAGTTCGGCGGACAGCTTCTTGACGGCCTCCTTGGCGGTGTCGATCTCGGGGCGGGTGACGCCCTGCTTGCGCTCGAGCTGGTCGACGGCCTTGCGGGCGTCCGCGAGCTTGGCGCTGAAGTCCTTGCGGACCTTCTCGGCCTGCTGGGCGAACTCGGGCATGTCGCCCATGCGTTCGGTGGAGCGGATCACCTCGTAGAGGTAGGTCATCGCCTTCGCGTCGTTATGGTCCCAGTCGAAGATCTCCTTGAACAGGTCGCGCATGCGCTTGTGCTCGCCGCGGCCGGGGAGCAGCTTGCGCAGTTCGCCGAGGACGAACTCGAGGGCCTGCGGATTGGTGCGCGCGCTCTTGGCGGCGGCTTCGTAGGCGTCGATGGCCTTGCCGGTGACGGCTTCCTTCTCCTTGTCGAGCTTGTCCTTGATGGCGGCGAACTTCGCGCGGTCAGGGGTCTTGAGGTTGACGCGGAGGTCGAGGTCGGCGGCCTTGACCTTCTTGTCGAGCTCGTCGGCCATGCGGATGTGGGCGTCGCCGATCAGCGTGTAGACCTCGGGGGTCTGCGCGATGACCTCATCGGTGCGGTCCTTGGAGAAATCCTTCAGCCAGTCTTCGCAGAGCTTGATGGTTCCGGCGATGTCGGGCGGGTTGACGCCGAACTTGACGATGGCCTGGCGGTAGCGGACGTCAGGGATGAACTGACCCTTCGGGTATTCCGACTCGTACTTGTCGAAGTCGACCTTGGTCTCCTTGTACTTGCCCTGGAAGAACGAGCAGAGCGCGTTCATGTAGAGGACCTGCTGGCGGACGGACGAGCGCTCGTACTTCTTGAGGAAAGCCTCGAACGCCTTCTGGGCGGGCGCCCAGTCGACCTGCGAGAAGAGGCAGGCGGCGATGCGGAAATCGATCTCTTCGGCGACTTCAGGAGTGAGGTTGGCCACGTTGGCCTGCACCCACTTGTAGTGCGCGATGGCTTCCGGGAATTCTTCGCGTTCCTGGGAAATGTCGCCGAGGATGAGGGCGATCGAAGAGACCATCTCGTCCTTCGGGAATTTCTGGATGAACTCCTTACATTTCGCCTGGGCCTCGTTATTGCGGCCGATGCGGCGCAGGGCGATGATGTGGTAGTAGTAAGCGCCGGCGATGCGGCTGAACTCGGGGCTGTTCTCGAAGATGTCGAGGAAGGCCACGTGGGCTTCCCAGGGGCGCTTCAGTTCGAGCAGGCAGAGGCCGATGCGGTAGGAGATGAAGGCGTCGTAGTCCTTGTTGGCCTTGAATTCGGCCTCGATCTTCTTGAACTGCTCGAGGTCGAGCTGGGCGCGGCGGATCGCGTCGGCCTGCTCGGCGTTCGGCTTCGGGGCGGCTTTGACCATGCCGTCGACTTCGGTCTGTTTGGTCTCGATGGCGCGGCCGAAGGAGCGGGTGAGGTTCACGCGGCGCAGCGTGCCTTGGTAGTTGTTGAGGGCCTGGCGGTAGAAATCGCCGCGGAAAGCCTCGTCGGCGGCGGATTCGGCGGCCGCGAAACGGGCGTCACCGATCTCCAGTCGCTGGAAGTTGGAACGGACCACTTCGACCGGGGAGCCGGAGCTGCGGGCGTCGATCTCGCTCTTGAGCTGGGTGGCTTCCTTGGTGAGGCCGAGCTTGGTGTACATCTCGACCAGCTTATAGGCGGCCTCGCGCCGCTCCGGCGTGTTGATGCCTTCGGCGGTGGCCTGTTTGAGGAGGCTGATGGCCTGCGCGTAGGCGGCCTTCTTGAGGTCGTCGGTCGAGTTCTTGGAACGGTCGACCACGATCTGGGCCGAAAGGGTGAACGCGCTGACGCGCTCCTCGGGGCGGGCGAGCGTGTTGGTGCGGATCTTCTCGAGACGGGCAAGGGCTTGGTCCCACTTGCCCTGCTTGGAGAACGAGTCGATCAGGATGAGTTCGGCGGTGCCGCGGCGATTGTCGCCGTCGAAGAAGTCTTCGGTTCCTTTGGGGTATTTATCAAGGAAAGCGGTGAGTTCCACCTGGGCCTTGGGCCAGTCCTTCATGAAGAAGAGACAGGTGGCCTTGCGGAAGGAGAGGACCGCCTTCATGCTGTTGGCGACGTCGCCGGCCTTTTCTTCGAGTTCCTCGAAGAGGGCGAGGGCTTCCTTGTATTTCTTCTCTTCGAAGGCCTTGTCGGCGGCCTTGTAGAGGATGTTCAAGGGGTCTTCCTGCTTTTCAGCGGTGGGCAGCGGCTTGGTCTGCGCACGCAGGACGCCGGTGACGGGGGTCACGGCGAGCAGGACGGCGAGCAGGGCGGCCTTGGCCAGTTGGTAGGTGCGGGACTCTTGGATAAGCATCGGGTGAGGGGAGCGATTTGCTCCGCGTCGGGGGTGCTAAGGAATAGCCCATGCGGCCGAGGGATGCCAAGCAATAAGCCCCCTCTGATGGGCAAATATCAAGGCCCGCCGGGGGGTCGGTCTGTGAATAACTCAGACCCCCGGACGCAGGCCGGTCGCCAGGATGGTCTCAAACCCTGGCTCCTTCGTTTCCTTGGCCACCACGCGCACCTCGGATTGGATGAAACCGGCTTCCTCGATCCAATCATGGAGTTCGTTCTCCTTGAAGCCGAGCCAGCGGTCGGCGTACAGCTCCCGGGCCTTCTCAAAGCGGTGGGCGCGAAGGTCGAGGACGATCAGACGACCGCCCGGCTTGAGGATGCGGAAAGCCTCGGCCAGGGCCAGGCGCGGCTTCTCCGCATGGTGCAGGGCCTGGCTCAGCAAGGCGAGGTCGATGCTCCGGTCAGGCAGGGGGACTTTCTCGATGTTGCCCAGGACATAGGTCAGGTTGCGCAGCTGCTCCTTCTTGGCCAGCGCCCGGCCGACCTGGACCATGCGCGGCGAGCTGTCCACGCAGTGGACGCTCTCGGCCTGACGGGCGAGGAGTCGCGAAAGCGTGCCGTCGCCGGCCCCGAGGTCGGCGATGCGGATCCGCGGCGTGAGCAGGAAGAGCATCTGGCCGATGGCCTCCCAGGAACGTCCCGGGCAATAGTTCCGGCCCAACCGGTCGGCCACGAGGTTGAAGTGCTGTTCCGCCTTCTGGCGGCGCTTCTCCACGATGCGCTGCCAGGAGCGCTGGTCGGCTGCCGCCTTGGGCTCCCGGGCGCTCGCGGCCAAGGCCGCTTCGACGATGCCGTTGACGCTGGCCGGCAGGTCGCGGGCCACGGCGTAGAACGATTTCTTCCCGTCGCGGCGGTCGATCACGAGGCCGCCCTTGCGCAGCAAGGCGAGGTGCGTGGAGATGCGTGACTGCGGGAGTCCGAGGATCTCCTGGAGTTCGCCCACGGCCAGCTCGCCGCGGTGCAGCAGGTGCAGCATGCGGGAGCGCGTGGGGTCGGCCAGCAGGCGCAGGGATTCCCAAGGGTCAGGCATGAGGGCAGGATGGGCGAGGGGCGCGGGCTTGTCAAAAGAGGAAGCCCCGTCACCGGGGCTTCCTCGAGAGGTCTGGACGGGTCGTTCAGCGCTTGTCGACCCAGCGGCTGATCCGCACCACGGTCCAGCTCTCCGCCTTGCCGTTGATGTTCGTCGTGAACGTCTCGCCGGTCTTATGGTTGAGGAACTGCTTCGCGAGCGGCGAGATGTAGGACAGGATGTTCTTCTCCGGCTCGCCGTCCCAGGCGCCGAGCAGGTCGTAGGCGAACTCCGTCTGGTCGGAGCCGCGGCGGAGGACCACGCTGGAGCCGACGCTGATGGTGTCCGTGTTGGCTTCCTTGAAGTCGGTGACCTTGGCCTTCTTCAGCAGCGCGTCGAGCTCGGCGCGACGGGCGGCGAGGGTGTCGTGGTCCTGTCGGGCCATCTTGTATTCGGAATTTTCCTTCAAGTCGCCGTGCTCCTTGGCGATCTGGATGGCTTCCTTGACCGCGGGGAGGCGCACCTTGACGATGTCCTCGAGCTCGCGCTCTTTCAGTTCCTTGGAGGCCTTGGAGACGAGGAGTTCCTTCTCTTCGGCTTCGGAGCCGGAGTGCTTGGACTTGGCGAGGCGCTGCACGTGCGGCTCGATCTTGGCGAGGCGGGAGAGGAGGGCCTTCTTCGTCATCTCATCGAAGCCCTGGCTGCTCATCATGGTGCGGGTGAGGTCGAAGATCGTCTCGCTGTCGGCCTTCTTGCCTTCGGCCGGCGTGAGGATGTTCGCGATCAGCTCCTTGTCCTTGATGAGCTCGTTGGCGAGCGGGATGCGGGCGGTCGAATTGGATTCGAGCGACTCGGTGTCGATCGACGACAGGATGGCGCCGAGGAGCGAAGGGGCGATCAGGCGGCCGACGATGGCGGCGTACTTCTTGGAGTCGCGGTTCTTGATGATCCAGATGATCACCGGGGCGCGGAGTTCGCGGGTCTCAAGCCACTGGGCGAAGCGCGTGGCGACGGCCTCGGCGAGGTCCTGGTCGCAGAGGTAGGCGATGGATTCGGAGACGAGCTTGGCGGAGCCGCTCTTGGTGCCGCCGATGTCGCGGTTACGCAGGAGGTCGAAGGCGCGGTCGGACCAGCGGTCGCCGTGGTGGGCGCGCACGAGGTCCAGCAGGCTGCGGATCTTCTCGGTGGTGTGCGGGATGTTGAGGGCGACGAACGCGAGGTCGCTTTCGGTGCAGAGGGCGATGATTTCCGAGGCCGTCGGGCTGACGGTCTCGACGTTCTCGACGGCGGAGCGGAAGAACTTATCGCGGTTCCAGATACCGCCGAGGATGGCCGGCAGGTTGTCGCGCTTGCGGGCGGTCTCGAGCTTCTTGATCTCCTTGAGGAGGTCGGCGGAGACCTTGTCGAGATTGGCGGCGGTGGCGGCCGAGCGGGTCTCGGCGGCGGAGGCGCCGGCGAGTTCTTCGAGCAGCATCAGCTTACGTTCGAAGTTCGGAGCGCCTTCGTATTGGGCGAACAGGTCTTCGCCGAGATCCTTCGGGGCTTCGAGGAGGGCGTAGAGACCGCCCTTGCGCTCAGGGACGAGGATGGCGCGGTCCTTGCGGACGGCGGCACGGCCCTTGGTCCACCAAGCCTTGAAGGCGGCGGCGCGATCCTTGCCGGCGGGGAGGGAAGCGAAGTGGACGCGGTCGAGGTTGGCTTCGAGGGCGTAGGAAGTGCATTCACCGGTCGGGTATTCGGACAGGAGGGCCTTGACCACGCCGGCCGGGTCGTTGGCGACGAGGTTGGCGATCTCGGCCTTGGTGGCGTCGGCATAGGCCTTGGCGACCACGCCGTTGGGGTTGATGAACTCGATCTTACCGAGGAAGAAGGCGGCGTCCATGGCGTGGGCCTTCTTGTTCTGCTCAGGGAAATCGATGACCAGGCGCTTGGTCGCCTCGTCGTAAGAACGGATGACGCCGATGCCCCAGGCTTGGTGGAGGCAGAAGGCCGGCTGACCCGTGGCTACCAGGTCGATGGCGGCCTGGAGGGAGTTCATTTTACCACCTTGTGGGGTCAGGGCCTTGTTGCTCATTGCAAAAGTGGGTTTTGGGGATAACAATTCTCACTTGCAAGCAGGAAGGCGGGGGTTTCGGGGTCCTGAGCCTCCGAGTCCGCTGCTCCTGCCCCTCCCATGGCCTTTAAGCCCGAAAAACCCTCAATCCACGGCGAAACGCCGGACACCCTCGGTGAGCGCCTGGTCGCCGCCGGTCACCCGCGTTATCGGGCCGGCCAGGTCTTCGAGTGGCTATACCCCCGCCGGGCCGAAACCCCCGAGGCCATGACCAATCTCCCGGCCGGGCTCCGGGGCTGGCTCGTCGAGCAGTATGATTTCGAGGCCACGGCCCTGGTCCAGCGCAAGGCCTCCTCCGACGTCACCCAGAAGATCCTGCAGCGCCTCCGCGACGGCTCCCTGATCGAGACGGTCATCATCCGCGCCCCGATGGAGGGGGTCGGCCAGGAGAAGTCCCGCCGCACCATCTGCATCTCGACCCAAGTGGGCTGCGCCTATGGCTGCAAGTTCTGCGCCTCGGGTCTGGAAGGCTGGAAGCGCGACCTTTCGGTGGGGGAGATCGTCTCCCAGCTCGTCCAGGTCTGCCGCATCGAAGACAAGGCCGATCCGGCCCGCGCCGCCGAAGGGCTGGCCTCCTTCGACAACATCGTGGTCATGGGCATGGGCGAGCCCTTGGCCAACTACGAGAACCTCCTCGCCGCCCTGCGTATCGTCAATGCCCAGTGGGGTTTCGGCTTCGGCGCCCGCCGCGTGACGATCTCCACCTCCGGCGTGGTACCCAAGATCCTCAAGCTGGCCGAGGAGCCGCTGGGCTTCCGTCTCGCCATCAGCCTCCACGGCGCGACCAACGAGGTCCGCAACCAGATCATGCCGGTGAATAAGAAGTTCCCGCTCGAGGAACTCATCCCCGCGGCCAAGGCCTTCGCCCGCAAACACGGGCGCATGCTGACGCTCGAGTTCATCCTCATCGAGGACATCAACGACTCGCTGGAGCAGGCCAGGAAACTCGCCGTCATCGCCCGCGAACTCCACGCGCACGTCAATCTGATCCCGTATAACAAGGTCGAAGGCCTCCCGTGGGTCCGTCCGTCCCTGACGCGGCAGGATCGCTTCGTGAAGGAACTCCGCGCGCTGGGCGTCACGGCCACGCTGCGCCGCGAGAAGGGACACGACATCGACGCCGCCTGCGGCCAGCTGCGTTTGCAGACCGAGAAGGCTGAAGCCGGCGGGGCGACGCCGCCTCCGGCGGCCGCTTAGGCCGTCAGCGCGGCCGCGAAGGCCTTGCGGTCCGGCGCCTTGAAGAAGGCCGTGCCGGCCACGAACGTATCGGCGCCGGCTTCGCGGCAGAGGCGGCCCGTCTCGACGTTGATTCCGCCGTCGACCTCGAGGCGGAAGTTCGCGCCGCGCTTCGCGCGTTCGGCGGCGATGAAGCGGATGCTGTCCAGCACCGAGGGCATGAAAGACTGGCCGCCGAAGCCCGGGAAGACCGTCATGCAGAGCACGAGGTCGACGTCGCCGAGGAACGGCAGCACGCGGCGCGGATCGGCGTCCGGATTCATCGCGATGCCGGCGGAGAGCCCCGCGGCCTTGATGGCGGCGAGCGTCTTCGCGACGTCGTGATCGGCCTCGACGTGCACCGTGAGGCGTTCGGCGCCGGCCTTCGCGAAAGCGGCCACGTAACGGTCGGGATGGCTGAGCATCAGGTGCACGTCGAAGTGCAGCTTGGTCAGGGGACGGAGGTCGGCGACGACCTGCGGGCCGAAGCTGATGTTGGGCACGAAATGCCCGTCCATGATGTCGACGTGCAGCCAGCTGAGGCCGGCCGCTTCGACCGCGCGGACGCCTTGCGCGAACGCACCGTGGTCGGCGGCGAGGAGGGAGGGTGCGACGACGGCCGGGTTCATGTCACCAGGCCGTGGTGGCCGCCTGCCGGATCTGCGAAGCGATGTCGGCGAAGAGCGTCGGGGCGACGCTGAGTTCTTCCGCCACGGGGTCGCCGGCGTTCTGCAGCGTGGTGGTGGCGCGGAAGACGCGGTCCTTGAAGAGCGTCCGCGCGCCGCCCTGGGCGGTCAGCGTGGCGCGGACCTCGAAGGACACGCGGAAACTGTTGAAGGCGAAGGCGTCGCCGGGCTTGGTCGTGAAGCCGTCGCGACGGTA
>Ga0209599_10001118_pt1 | contig 13713 bp, 10 predicted proteins | sample Shrwel_input2_FT_FD_187534 | JGI IMG/M metagenome (GOLD analysis project Ga0209599, IMG submission 187534) | Subsurface microbial communities from deep shales in Ohio, USA - Utica-3 well 1 S input2 FT (SPAdes) (version 2) ... | reverse complement strand
GGCCTCGTCGGGCTGGAAGGTCGCCACCCCGAGCCGGACCTTGCGCTCCCCCGCCGCCTTCAGCGTCGCCTGCCTCACCCGGTGCAGCAGTTCCGGCATGCCCACGGAGGGCGTGCCCTGGGCACGGCCGCTGGCCGACAGGATCAACGCGAGGGCAGGAAGGGCCAGGATGCGGGGGAACCCCATGGAGCCTCCGGAAGGGAAGCTTCCATCCTGCCGCGATCTACCTCATGAAGGCCATGGCCACCAGCACTAGGGGGATGCCCATCAACCCCGCCGCCACATCGTCGGCCACGATGCCCTCGCCCCCAGGGAGCTGCTGCAGCGGATGGCAGAACCAGGGCTTGGTGATATCCAGCACCCGGAAGATGACGAAGGGGACCCCCAGCAGCAGGATGATGCCCCGGAGATCCCTCGCCTGGCAGGCCTCGGCCAGGGCCCAGCGCACAGGCCAGAGGGTGATCCACATGCCGGCCCATTCGTCGGCCACGATCCATCCCGGGTCCTTGGTGCCCGTTTCCCGCACCACGAGGTCCGAAGCCCGGACACCCACCCAGGTCATGAGGACCGGCAGGAGCGCGAACAGCAGTTCCCCTGCTGCCAGGGGCCAGGAGCGGCCCGAATGCAGGTGCACGCGGGCGGCCAGCGCCGATGCCCAGGGCAACGTCAGCAGCAGCCACCCCGCCAGGGCGGCCAGGCTTCCCCAGGTGCCGGGCGCCGGCTTGAGCAGGCCGGAACCGAAGCCGGTGGCCACGGCCCAGGCCCACCGGGGCGCTTTCGGAGAATCGGGAACCGGCGCCACCTCAGCAGCGCGCCAGGAAGGCCCGGAGCTCCTGCTCCAGGGCGTCCAGGTGCCCCGGATCGATGGGGGCGGCGAAGATGGTGTCGTAGCCGGCCACGCTGCCCGCCAGGCTGGGCAGCCCCGCGGTGTCCATGGCCACCGCCAGTGCCTGCGCGGTGCCCGGCTGGGTCTTCAGGATGAGCAGGCAGGGCGGCACCCGCCGGATGATGGAGGGCTGGCCCGGCGTCTGGAAGCGCGGCCCCTGCCGGTAGACGCCCTGCACCTTGCGCACCTGCAGCCGGGCGAGGCGCCGGCTGAGGGTGGAGAGCGTCAGGTCGAACCCGGCGGCCCTCAGGAGGTTGAGGAGGGTCGACTGGTCCCGCAGTTCCAGGCGATCAAGGTGGTGGAGGATGGCGTCGTCCAAGTTCATGGCAATCACTCTGCGCAATATTCTGCACATTTGCAACACGTCGTTGTGAAAAGTTGCCTGACATCACGGGCCTTCGGCTTGACTTGCCCCATGCAAAACCACAGGATTTGCAGATCCTGTGCAGCCATTCCCGGCGACACGCCCCCTTCTCGGAGACCCCCATGACGCTTCAGATCCAGGACCTGGGCAAGGCCGTCCTCAACGCCGAATATGCCGTCCGCGGCCCCATCGTCATCCGCGCCCGCGAGCTGGAACTGCAGGGCAAGGAGATCATCTACTGCAACATCGGCAACCCCCAGACCCTGGAGCAGAAGCCCCTGACCTACATCCGTCAGCTGCTGGCCCTCTGCCAGTACCCCGCCCTCCTGGAGCAGGCCAAGGACCTCTTCCCCACCGACGTCCTGGAAACCGCCAGGCAGATCCTGGAAGGCACGAAGCACGGCCTGGGTGCCTACTCCGAGAGCAAGGGCGTGCGCTTCATCCGCGAGGGCGTGGCCGACTTCATCCGTGAGCGCGACGGCATCCCCGCGGATCCCGAGGCCATCTTCCTGACCGACGGCGCCTCCAAGGGCGTCCAGACCGCCCTGCGCCTGCTCGTGGCCGACAGCCACGACGGCATCATGATCCCCATTCCCCAGTACCCCCTCTACAGCGCCACCATCACGCTGTATGACGCCCACCAGGTGGGCTACTTCCTGGACGAGGCCAAGGACTGGAAGCTCAACCAGGCCATGCTCGAGGACAGCATCAGCCAGGCCAAGGCCATGGGCATCCGCGTGCGCGCCATCTGCGTCATCAATCCCGGCAACCCCACGGGCGCCGTGCTGGATGCCGAGAACATCCGCATGGTCATCAAGTTCGCCAAGGACCACGGCCTGGCCATCCTGGCCGACGAGGTCTACCAGGAGAACATCTACAAGCCCGGCGATCGCTTCATCAGCTTCGCCAAGGTCATGCACGAGATGGACGAGACCGACGTGACCCTGTTCAGCTTCCACAGCTGCTCCAAGGGCTTCCTGGGCGAGTGCGGCCAGCGCGGCGGCTACATGGAATACCGCAACCTGCCCTCCGACGTGGCGGGCCAGCTGCTGAAGCTGCAGAGCATCAGCCTCTGCTCCAACCTCCCCGGCCAGGTCGCCACCTATGCCATGGTCCGTCCTCCCAAGGCCGGCACCCCCAGCCACGCCTGCTACGCCCAGGAGCGCGAGGCCATCATGACCGCCCTCAAGGCCCGGGCCATCCTCCTGGCCGACGGCCTGAACAAGATCCCCGGCATCCAGTGCAACACCGTCGAAGGCGCCATGTATGCCTTCCCCAAGGTGACCCTGCCCGCGGGCAAGACCGACTTCGACTACGCCATTGCCCTGCTGGAAGCCACCGGCATCTGCGTGGTCCCCGGCTCCGGCTTCGGCCAGATCCCCGGCACCGCCCACTTCCGCACCACCATCCTGCCTCCCACCGAGAAGATCAAGGCTGTGGTGGAGAAGCTGGCCACCTTCCACGTGGCCTACTGCAGCAAGTAGTCCCGGTCCCTGACCCAAGCAAACGGAGCCCCGGTCGGGGCTCCGTTTGCTTCTGCGGGGAAGGCGTCCTCCCGTCTCAGCAGGACAGCTCCGGCACATCATCCCCCAGCTCGAACTCGTGGAGGATCCGATCCGGATCATCCGACAGCGCCATCACCAGGCTCTTGAGGAGCTGGAAACTCTCATCGCCGTGGATGCGGGTGAATGCCAGGGCGATGCCATCCGGGTCATGACGCACCACCCGTGCCCAGGTCAGGATCTTCTTCTCCACCCCGGTCTTCATCACGAAGAGGATGACCATCGCATCCGTCCCGATGGGAAGGCGCTGGCGCGTCTGGACGAGCACCCCCTTGAGGCTGAGGTTGAGGGCCATCGGGCTGGCGATGATGCCGGCCTCGGCCATGACCTTCACCCGGAAGGACACGGGGACTCGGGTGAATCTTCTCTGGTTGACGGCTGCCACCATGAACGCCTCGCAATTCGGGGACCCTCTCTGTATCGGGGTCGACGCGGGATTCTTGTGTTCCGGCCCACCCCACACGCAGAACGGGGGCCGAAGCCCCCGTCCGTCCTTCCGCCTGCCAATCTCGACTAGATGCCGTCCTGCACCGTGCGCCAGACCCGCGGCCGGGCGAAGCGCTCCTTGAGGTTGCCCTCCAGGGTCTTCACCCCGAGATCCCCGGCAGGCGTCGGCTGTCCGGCCTTGTCCTGGGGCTTGTCCAGGCCCGCCTGGAGGCCGCTGACCACGCCCTTGGCGGCCAGGCGGCTGGCCACGCCGTACCAGAGGGCGATGCGGCCGCTGGCACAGCCCATCACCTTCTCGGTGCCGGCCTGGGACGCCATCCCCGGGAACACCGGGCGGAGCACATCGCACACCCGGGCCGTCATGGATTCCGCATTGAGGGAGCCGCAGCCACCCTCCGACCCCGCTCCGGAACTGACCTCCCTGAAATCCGAGAAGAAGAGCGTGCCGGCGAGCACCAGGGGCTCCACCAGGCCCTTGGGGGCGAAGTTCGCACTCCCACGGCTGTTCAGTTTCAGACGGTAGCCCTTGTATTCCTGGTAGAAGGCCTCGGGCGTCTTGCCCGCCCAGTAGCTCGTCGGAATGGTGGCGGGCGTGTAGAGATCCTGGGGCGTGATGGCATCCCAGACATCATTACGGTCGAAGATCACATGCAAGTGGTTCTGGTCCGGCTTCGCACTCTGGGCGAAATCGCTGTCCTTGGGATTGAAGCGGTCCCCGGTGGTGAAGGAGATGCCCACGGTGGCAGGGGTCCGCGCCACATCCTTCCCGTTGACCTTCACCTTGGCGACGGGGAAGAAGCTGCTGATGCTGAACACGCTGGGAGCGGTGCCGATCATGCGTTCCCCGGCCTTGGCAGGCGCCCCGGAGCCCGCCCCGTCAAAGACCTTGCGGGGGGTGTCCAGCCAGTTGTCGATGGCACTGTCGTCCAGCCGCCAGTCCTTGTAGGGATCCAGGGTCTGCCGCTTGTTCGCGCCCAGGGCCCAGATGCTGCCCTTGTGGTCCGCGGCGTAGACCCGCTGGACCAGCCCGGAGTTCATGTAGAAGTCCAGGGGCACGACCTGGGCCACCACGGGCCCCGCATCATCCGGCAGGCCGAATGCCTTGAGGACGGTGCCGTCGTTGACATCCACGGCCACCACCGAACGTCCCAGCCCCCCCAGCTTGAAGGCCGCATCCACCCGGTCATGGGAGTAGCCCCCGCCCAGGAAGACCGCGTCCTTGAGCACCTTGCCGGATTGCACCCGGCCCACGGTGGGCGTGGCGGTGGTGGCACCGAAACGCTGGATCCGCGCATGGCTGCTTTCATCGGCTAGGTGCGCCCAGGCCAGGCTCGGGGACATGGGATCCTTGATATCAATGGCGTAATAGCTGCGACCACCCCGCCCCAGGCCGAAGACGAGACGCGCCCGTTCGGAGGTGCTGTCGGCGTCGATCTTGCCGTTCCCGGCCCGATTCCCGGAAGCGGGGAGGTCCAGATGATAGACCAGGGCGGTGCCGTCCACGAGGTAGCGATGGGGCAGGGCCTGCTTCTGGTCCGTGAGGTAGTGCAGCCGGGTCAGGAAGTCCGTGGGCACGAAGGCCCACAGCTCATCAGCCACCCCCTTCACCATCTTGCGGGTGACCTCACGGGACCCCTTGGAGGCATCGTTCGGATCGTTCTGGAGGGTCGTCGTATAGGGTTCCTCCCAGGAGATCTCCCCGAAGGCATGGAGCTGGCCCTGGTTGGTCCCCACGAAGATCACCCGGAAGCGGGGATTCTTGCCCGCCGCCCCGTTCAGCGCACCCACCAGGGAGTCCGGCAGGGAGGCCTTCACGGAATCGATGGTGTATTCAGCCACCGCAGGGGTGCTGTTGATGACATCCCCCATGAGGTTGTCGCGGTTGCTGCTCCCCACCCCCTTGCCCAGGAGCCAGAGCAGCGCGTCCTTCCTGGCCCCATCGGTCGCCAGGGCGGCCAGCTGGGTGGTGCCATCGCCTTCCGTTTTCGAGATCGTGCCTGTGCCGACGATGCCCTTCAGCAGATTGAAGGTGCTGTCCTTCACCTGCAGGGTGGTCTTGTCCACCTCCAGCTGCATCCAGCTGGTGGCATTCGGCAGTCGGGTGAATACCTTCCGGTCCTTCCAGGCACGTGCCTGCAGGATTTTCGAAGCCGCCCACTGGGCCTTGTCGGCCTCCGCGGGGCCCGAAAGGGGAACCGGAGCCGGACCCGAGAGATCCAGCATCACCGTCCGGCCTGATTCTTCCCGGGTGGGGAACATCATCAGGTCGCCCTTCCAGGTCGTCGCGTTGCCCTCTGGGATTTCGAACTTGGTGAGATACATCTGGTGGCCCAGGCCCATGCCCGCCACCGGCAGCGTGGGTGCCGCCACCGAGCCCTTGCCCGTGAGCACCCCGATGGAATCCATCAGATCCTGGAAGGCCTGGACGAGGCCGGCGGGATCACGGCCTTCGAAGTAGTAGATGGAGTTCGGATCGGCGGGATCGTAGGGATTCCCGATGGTCAACGCCCCCTGGGCCTTGGGGTTGCCGCAGGCTGCGGTGCTCATCAGGCGGTGGCGGGGGGAGCCCGGCTCGGGATCCAGGGCGACCTCCGTGGCGCGGGGATAGCTTCCCGGGCTGAACCGCTCTCCGAGTCCCATCCCCACGGTCATCGTATGAATCGGAGTCGGAGCCTTGTCGGCCGGATACTTGACCCAGAACGGCGCACGATCCCCCACCTTTTCCAGAGAGGGGTTGGAGGGAGGCGGCACATTGATCGCATTGGGACCACGCCCTCCGAAAGCCGCCAGCCCCGCGAGATTGGCCATGTGCCATGGGGCCCCGCCCGTGGTGCCATCGACATACGTCATGGCCGCCAGCTGGCCCTTGATCGTCAGGTTCCCGGCGTCAGGCGTCCTGCCCAGGTAGCAGAGATTCGCATTGGCCCCCTGGTCCAGGTATTCCTTCTGCCCGGTACTGGCTCCCGTGCCGAGGACGACGAGATAGCGGCCACCGCAATTGGGGTCCATGGCCTTGCTGTTGAACAGGTCGGGCACGTTGTACTGAAGCAGGGAGGTGTAATACCCGCGGTTGAGTGGACGCAGCATGGTATTGAACTGCATGTTCGGTGCAAGCTTGCCGAATTTCCGGAGGTATTTGCCGAGATTTGCCGCTTCAACGGTGTAGGTATTGGCGACATTCCAGGCGTCGTTGTTCCGATTGATCCCGGATTCCGCCGGGAAATAGGATTCCATCCCCACGGTTCCCGGCGGCACCGTGTGGAGGGAATAATTCGGCTGTCCCGGGACGATCTGCTGGGGCGTGTTCTGCACGTCCAGGAAGCGGAAGGCGATCTGATGCTTCGATCCGTGCTCCTGGATGACGGTCATCATGGCTTCCTTCATCGCCTGCATGCGGGTCATTCCCGGCACCCCATTGCCGAATCCGACCGCCTTGCTCACCGTACTGCCACTGCCGGCGAGTGCGTCGGCCTTCATCCCCGCGACCAGAACGCCGGGATTGACGGCCGTCCGATCCACCACCGCATCCGGGATCATGTAGGCCGAGCCCAGCTTCGACCAGAAGATCCATTCCAGGTACCGCGTGCGGTAGGCCCCCAGCCAGTAGTGCAGGGGGCGATTGCCACGCTGATCGTTGCCCATGGCGGCAATGCCCACATGGGCAACCCGCTTCTGCTCCTCCACGGACGGGCGCTGTGCGGCGGCGGTGCCCTCCCAGGGTGCATAGAGCATGGTCCGCGGCACCTTCGGCTGGATGGCAGCCTCACCACCGGACGTCCCGTCATCCCAGGCCTCGTCGAGGTAGGTCTGATCGATCTCCACGCCCCCCACCGACCGCGGACGGAGCGGGAAGGCACCCGTCTGGCTTTCGGATCCCAGGGCGGTCCAGGGAAGGGGAATATCCACAAACCGGATGACCTGGCTCCCTGGCTGGTCAGCGCCCCCATAGGTGACACTGCCCTGGGTGCAGGCCAGGCGGATGTGGGAGGCCGCCCGGATCCAGTTCCGGGCATCCTTCTCCCGATCGGCACTGCCCTTGAGTCGCGCATCCACGCGCGTCGCCTGGACATCCGCAAGGGTGACCGGAGTTCCATCGGGTTTTACCAGGATGTTCCCAACAGCTTCCGAGTAGGAAACCACTTTTCCAGACTTGCTGATCGGTGCACCGCCAATCGTATAAACCTTCCCACTGACCTTGAGGACCGTGGTTCCCTCAATGGATTCCCTTGCCTTGATGGCCCTTGGGTTTGCGTTGTTCGCCCAATAGGGAAGCCCGGCCATGTCGGGATCCTCTTCGAAGAGAATCGCATCGGTGATCCCGGTGAATTCCAGCCCCGTGCATGCGGCGTTGAGCCGGAAGGTCAGCGTCACGTGCTGATTCAGCTCGGCCTGCTTCTTGTAGGTCCCGAGATCATTGAGGTTGGCCCCCTGGACATCCTCGTCCAGCACCTCGTTGGGAAAGGCGCGGTGGAACATCACCCGCTGCATGGCTCCCGAGCAATCCAGCAGGAAGAAGATCTGCGCGCCTCCCCCCGAACTGCTCCCCCCTGTGAACAGATCCAGGAAGTCCGGCGTCTTCACCTGCAACCGGGGGTCGAGCTGGGCGGAAAGGGGAAGCCCCAGAGCCAGGAGCCCCAGGGCAAGAACGGCACGCAGACGAGCCAGCATGGGAACCTCGATGAGACGGATCGGAAAGGGGCGGCTACTGGACCGTGCCGGCCGCAGGCGTGCTCAGCCAGAGCTCACGGGTGTGCCGGAAGGTCGGACCGTTGTCGTATTTCAGCTGGGCCTTCGAACGGACACTCCAGAAGTCCGGGTGCAGGGTGTCTGCCACCTGGCCCACGCTGGTGAGGGCCATCTTCAACTTGCCCATCCGGATCAGCTCCACCTCGAAGGTCCGGGCCACGCCGGTGCGGAAGGTATCCACCATCGGGGTATTGGCCTGGGCCACCAGCGTCAAGGGGGTGCCCTGGAGTTCCGGATCCGATTGCAGGTTGAGCATCATCTGCTTGAGCATGGTCCCGGCACCATCGCCGTTGGCCCGCAGGCCCGTGGGATCCGGCTGCATGTGCGTCATGGCCCACTCCAGGCCACCGTCCGCCACGTTGCGGACCTCCAGGCCCTGTTTCATGGCCCCGGTGATCATCACTTCCTGCATGCTCGTCCTGGACATCGCCAGGGCCCAGACCATCATCAGGGCAAGCAGGAGCAGCGCCACCACGATGGTCACGCCGCCCCGTTCATGCGTGCGGTTGCCGTTCTTCATGCGGCCCTCTAGAAGGGAAGTCCGAAGTGCTTCGGGTTGAGGATCACGGCCTGCTCCTGGACGTGGTAGCGCCGCTGACCCAGCGTGGAGCTGTGCTCTTCCCGGCTCATGGCCGTGCGGGTCTTCACCCGCAGGCGCACCATGACCGGCAGTTCCCGGAACCAGTGGAAAGGGTTGGCCTGCATCCGCTGCAGTGCCTGGGAGCCCGCCGGCAGGCGCCCCTGCAGATCCGCCTTGAACTTGCCGGTCCAGACACCCACCTGGGCCGTGCGATCTCCCCCCCGATAGCCCGCAGTCCGGCTCTCCAGCCAGGTCTGCCCCCCGTCCACGCTGAGATCCACCCCGAGGTTGATCACGTTCTCCGCAACCAGGGTCGCCACTCCGGTCCCCAGATCCCGCCTCACAAGGCAGGGCGTGGCCTTGTCCCCGGAGGGATCCAGCTTCATCGGCTGGATGCCGTAGCTGATCCGGCTCAGACGCTGGATGAAGAGCACCCGGTCATCGTTCTTCTGCATGTTCTGGAAGAGCATCCCTGAAGACCCCGTGGGGGTCCCGTCCGCGGCGGCAATGGTCGGGCTCAAGGTCAACGTCGCCGTGGCCCCCGAGGCGGCTCCGGCCGTCAACGCCTTGCATTCGTACCCGTTGCGGAAGATCGCGAACAGTTCGGCGCCGGACCTGAAGGCTTCCTGGAGATGCGTGGCCTGGAGGGGCTGCGCAAATTTCACCTTGAAGCTGTCACTCGCGGCGGTGACGTCCGTTCCCGCCGCGACCATCTGGGTCTGGGTGGTGGTGCCGCCGCTTCCCAGACCGATGATCTGCCCCTCCATGGGAAGGACCTCGTCCAGCACCATGGTGACTTCCGCGCTGAACCGGTCCTCGGGATCATCCAGATCGACATCCAGCTTGATGGCGTGCCCTTTGGCGTCCAGACCGCCATCGGTGTAGTCCACCTGGGGCAGCACCTGGAACCCGTCCTCCTGCAGCGGTGGATATCCGCCGCCCAGGGCGATCAGGAACTGGCCCGCGGCATTCAATTCCTCCTGCAGCAGGTCCAGGCTCATCCGGGACCGACGCATCGCGCCGACCTTTTCCGAGCCGCTGACATAGGTCTTCACCCCGCTTCGGAAGACCTTTGCGAGCCCCGCCATCAGGATGCTGACAAAGAAGAGGGCCACCAGCATCTCGACCATGGTGAAGCCCCGCTTCCAGGAACCCGCGGACCTAGACATGGCTGACCTTCCGGCTCAGGAGCACTGTCCGGGTGATGGACTTCGGGGAACCCGGCGGCCCCACCACATCGGCGGTGTATGAGACCTCCACCTCGAATCGGCTCAGGCCCGGCAGCGGCATGGCCGGGGTCGACAGGGCCGTGCGCCGGATCGCGACGGTGTAGAAGCGGCCGGTGTCGCTCTGGAGCCGTTCCCCGGTCCTGGAGTAGGAGCGGGAGGAGGCCGTCCCGGTGAAGAGCGTGTCGTCCAGCACCGTTGAATCCACCTGCGCCTGCACGTTGCGGGCACGGGCCCTGGCCTGGATCTCGTCCAGCACACCTTCCGCAAGCAGCGCCGCACGGTTGTTGCCCACTTCCTGCCCCGTCACCCGGAGGCTGAAAGCCTGAAGCATCGTGAGCCCCAGAATGCCGATGGCCAGGACGAATGCCGCCACCAGGAATTCGATCAGGCTGAGGCCCGACTCCCCCGGGCGTCCCCCGCGCCTCACAGCAGCCGCCATGTGCTGTCCTCCATGGATCGGTACAGCTTGAAGACCCGGCTGGAGCGGGGCGGCGCCACAAGCATGCCGCGGTGGCCCGTGGCCAGCATCTTGTCGCCCCCTAGAATGCCGACGACTGGAATCACGAATCCCCGGGCAAAGCGCATGCTCGCCCCCTGGACCTGCTCGAACTGGGGGCTCCCGTCGACAGCCACCAGCATCGGCGCAGCGGCCACGATCGCGCGGATATCCGCATGCTTGACCGCGTCGGCACTGGCGAGGAAGTCGTTCCGGATGGCCTCGGCCACGTCGGAATCATTGACCACCCCCGCGTTCCGATGCACGGAGTCCCCCCCTGCGTATCGGCACTGGAAGACCTCGCTGGCCGCCCCCTGGCGGACCCGCTTGTCCAGAGGAAGCTGAAGGTTGACCACGGAGGATTCGAAAGGCCGCCCATCCACCACCAGTGGATCCGCCTGGCTGAGCCACGTCCCGCTCACCCGGATATACAGGTCCTGATTCGAGACCAATGCATTCCGCTGGGACAGGATCATGGCGCCTTCCAGCTGGTCCAGCAGGGAACGGACGGCGCTCTGGCGACGCGCTCCGACCTGGTAGACCCCAGCACCCGCAAGGATCCCCATCACAGCCAGCACCACCAGCAATTCCATCAAACTGAAGCCTTTGTCCTGCACCGAATGCCCCATCACACCCATCAGAACCCCTTCCTTCAAGGAATCGCCCATCAGCCAGCGAGCAAACAACTAACATACCATTAAAATTGGTCACAGAAAGCCACAAATGGCACCGTTTTGATGATCCACAAATCAAGCAGGCGTCCATTTTATTATTTAATTATCATAGAACCAATGCATGTTTTTTATGGAATGTTTGTGTCATCTGCACGTACATACGCAATGCCCACACGTATGTGGGCATATGCATGCTGCGGCAGTAAAAAGGGCAGCCCCCGGCGGCCTTCAGGGGACGAACAGAACCTTACAGAAGCCGATCCCGGAACCTGTCTTCAAAGGTTCGGACTGCCCCCTCGGTGGCTCCCTCTTCAATCTCGCCCACCAGATCGTAGGCATGGGCCTGGGTGATCCGCACCTTCTGAAGGGTGTGGGGACGCGGCTCACCGCCGACAATCAGGACGGACCCGTCGATCTCCGGCGCCTGCCCTCCATGGCGCCCCCGGAAGACCATGTCGGTTTCCTCGTGGGTGCCTTCCACCAGCACCTCCAGGGTCTGACCGACCATCTCCAGGTTGCGGGCCCGTGCGATCTTCTGCTGCTTTTCCAGCAATTTGCGCTTGCGGGACTGCTTGGTCCGTTCCGGGATCGGATCCCCGAGGGCATAGGCACCGGTACCCTCTTCGGGGCTGTAGGTGAAGACCCCCACGTGCTCGAACCGGGCTTCCTCCACGAACGCGAGGAGGTTCTGGAAAGCCTCCTCGGTCTCCCCGGGAAAACCCACGATGAAGTTCGACCGGATGAAGATGCCCGGAACCAGCCGTCGCACCTTCGCAAGAAGCTTGAGGAAGGTGGCCGCACCACCTCCCCGGGCCATGGTCTTCAGCACCTTCGCATCGGCATGCTGAAGCGGCATGTCCAGGTATTTCACGCAGTTGGCCGTTTCCGCCATGGCCCGCAGCAACCCGTCCGTCAACCGGTTGGGATAGGCATAGTGCAGCCGGACCCAGCGCAGGCCTTCCACCTCGCCCAGCGCGCGGATCAGCTTCTCCAGGGCGTCAGGGTCACCGAAATCCCGGCCGTAGTCCGTGGTGTCCTGCCCCACAAGGCTGACTTCCAGGACGCCCTGCACCACAAGCTGGCGGGCCTCGGCCACCACACTCTCGATGCTGCGGCTGCGCTGGGCTCCCCGGATCGCAGGAATGGCGCAGAAGGCGCAGGCATGGTCGCAGCCCTCGCTGATCTTGAGGTAGGCACTGGCCTTGGGCGTCGTCAGCAGCCGGGGGCTGTGCTCGTCATAGAGGTAGGAGGGGTTGGCCTCCAGTTCGAAGATGCCGTCCGCCCCGATGATCTCGGCGATCTGCTCGATGTCCCGCGTGCCCAGGCAGGCATCGATCTCGGGGATCTCCGCCATCAGCTCGTCCCGGTAGCGCTCCACCAGGCAGCCCGCCACGATGAGCTTGCGGCACTGACCCGTCTTCTTGTGGCTGGCGGCTTCAAGGATCGCCTCGATGGATTCCTTTTTCGCGGGCTCGATGAATCCGCAGGTGTTCACCACCAGCACGTCCGCTTCCGATGCCTCATGGGTGATGCCATAGCCCTTCAGCTTGAGGTGCCCCAGCATCACTTCGCTGTCCACGAGGTTCTTGGGGCAGCCCAAGGACATGAAACCCACTTTCGCCATCCGACTTCCTTTCCTTCCGGGCACCTTGCCGGGTGCGCGGGGTACCACCAGTTTAATCGCCCAGGGCCGTTCCTCGCGCCATGCTAGACTTGCCCGCCTCCCTTGGATGAGGTTCCAGCATGAAGATCACGCTTGAGATCGAAGGGACTCCGCATCATGTCACCCTGACCCCTGAGGGCGTCACCCTGGGCCGAGGCGAAGCCGCCACCCTGCGGGTGGCCAGCAATGCGGTCAGCCGGGTGCACGCCCGGATCTTCCTGCAGGATGGCCGCGCCTGCGTCGAGGATCTCAAGAGCCTCAACGGCACGACACTCGACGGGAAGCCGGTGACAGGCCCCACCCCGCTCCTGCCGGGCACCAGCCTGCGCCTGGGTGAAATCCCCATCGGCTGGGAGATCTCCCCGGCCCTTCCCACGACCCCGTCCCTGCAGATCCCCCCGGGGCTCGAAGCCCTTCCGGCCCTGGAAGAGCGGGCCTTCGACCCCAGCGGATCGATCCTCATCCCCCATGCCGATCTGGAAGGCCTGCGCGCACGCCTGAAGGCCGAACGCAGCGCCGAGGAGGTGGAGAACCTCTACAGCCGCCTTGCCACCATGGCCGGCCAGCTGATGCGGGCCACCAGCCTCCAGAGCCTCCTCGCCAGCGTGATGGAACTGATCTCCGCGCAGATCCGCTGCCAGCGGGGCACCATCGTCCTGCTGGGCCCCACCGGCGAGCTCATCCCGGAACACGCCTGGGAAAGCAGCCCCGGCATCCTCACCCAGCCCATCAGCCGGACCATCGTCGCCACGGCCATGAAGGACCATGTGGCGATCCTCACCACCGACGCCCGGGTGGATCCGCGCTTTGCGGGAGGCGACAGCATCAAGCTCCATGGCATCGCCTCGGTCCTGTGTGCCCCCCTCATCGTGGAGGACCAGGCGCTGGGCGCCATCTACCTGGAGAACGGACTCCAGCACGGCAGTTTCCGCCGTGAGGACGAACACCTGCTCTGCGCCATGGCCAACTTCGCCGCCATGGGCATCCAGCGGGAGCGGGAGGCCCGGTTCCGCCAGCGCCTCGAGCGCTACCACAGCCCCTCCGTGGTCGGCGAGATCATGAAAGC
>Ga0209599_10001117_pt1 | contig 13749 bp, 15 predicted proteins | sample Shrwel_input2_FT_FD_187534 | JGI IMG/M metagenome (GOLD analysis project Ga0209599, IMG submission 187534) | Subsurface microbial communities from deep shales in Ohio, USA - Utica-3 well 1 S input2 FT (SPAdes) (version 2) ... | reverse complement strand
AATTAATTGTGATGTTATCCATGGAGTGTTTGCAGTTTGGTAATCTTGTAACAATTCAAAATTTGAAATTTTTGCTAATTCAACTGTAACTTGACCAATATTGTTAAATAAACTAGCTGCGTCATAATTTTCATATTGCACATATACTTGATAATCTAATGATTTTGGTGACGTACCAAAAACTTTGCTTAAGTATTTGTTATTTGTTTGTACAATTGATCCAGAAATAGCAACACCTTCTGCTACTGCAAATGCTGTAAATCCAGGTACAGTTGTTGTAGTAAATGATCCTGATAGTTTTAATGCAAATGATCCCGAACCACCATCAAGTAATACTGAATCTTCAAATACTCCCGTACCTGCTGCATACCCAATTGCTTGTGTTGGATGAAGCACATGTGTTACGACTTGTACTGCGCCTGCACCAGAACCAGATTTTGCAATAATTGCTAATGCACCATTGGTTAATTTGTAACCATCTTCATACAATAACCTTGTTACTGTGATTGCATTGCCATTACGTAAATAATCATTAACTACGAATGGTACATATGAATCAGTTGTATATGATCCAAATGTTGCAACGAAATCAGAATATGATGTTATTTGTGTAGGTATTAATGCCGGACCTTTTACTGTCGGTCCTATAATTGCTGCGCCTATTTGCGCAATTCCACCTGCTAAAAACGATTGATCTACTTCATTCGTAAATACGCCGGGTGATACTATTCTTTCTGCCATTATTTTACTCCTATAATTTTTTTATATAAATATGATATCATTGTGTCAAACCAGTATCGGCAGTAAAGGTTCCGTCTGCAATATTAATATGTCCTTCGCCGTAACGTTCTCGCATTTTTTCTAAAAGCTCAGATTCTTGTTTTGTTAATGATTCAAATCGAGTAATGTATTTGTTTTGTTCTGCAGTAACTAGTTCTATTTGTCTAGTTAACATGTGTAGTTCAACTGTAATATTGCCTAATGTGTTTGCATTCTTTGCAAATGCGTCTCTTAACGTTTGAATTTCTTCTAAATGTTCCTTGTCCAGTTTTCTGGTCATAACTAGTTCCTTTTTCTTTTAATATAAGAAAATTATTTTTATATTCCAAGTTATTTTATAATGATAGTGAATCAATATATTCTTGCGGCGCTGTATCATACCATATCCATCCTTCTATAGGATATGTGTAAGTGTCTTTATCCTCACGTAATAAGGTGTATGTTGGGGCATATATAAAATTAGGTGCAAATTCCCATTCGTTTATTTCATTTAATTTGTAAAATCCTGCAGTGTCTTCCATAATATTATCCTGTTATTGTCCATCCTTTGTTTGTTACAACTAAACGATTAGCTGCAGATAAACCTGCAGCGCCCGTAGCACCAGTTATAACAATTGTTTTACTTGTTACGTTAGGCATAGCAGCCATATCCGCAAATAATAAATTTATTGCTGCGGTATCTAGATTAGTATATGATATGTTTATTTGAGGCGATGCTCCGCCCCATTGACCAGCACCAGTATTAGTCAATCTTATTGATGTTATTGAGTTTCGAAGTGTAGCTGACGAACCATTAATTGTAAATCTAGACCACTTAGTAGGTGTTGTTATTGAAGTTGTAAAGAGTGGCGAAAATCCTAATAAAAAGCTCCCATCGATATATGTTACATTTCCTACTAGTGCACTAGTATTGCCTAATTTATCAAAATTATCAATAGTTTTAATTAAATAACAACTAGCGAACATTGCATTCATGCTAGCTAATGCTGTTGTTTGCGTTGTTGGTAATGTTATCGAGTTAATCGAATAACAGTTTTGAAAGCAAGTTGCATAAGTAGTGACGAGTGGAGATGTTACGGCAGGCATTGTAACAGCTTTTAATGAGGCACAAAGTTGAAATGTAGATAAAAAGTTTGTACATGCAGACATTGATACCGGCATTGTTACAGATTGCAAATTTGTAGCACTAGCAAACGTTGTTTGTGCCGTTGTTACAAAATTCATTATTGGTGGAAGTGTTACACTTTGTAATGTGGTGCAACCATTAAATGCAGTTGCTATTGTGGAACATGATATCATTGTGCTAGGCATTGTAAGATTAACCAGAGAATTGCAATTGGAAAATGTAGAAAATAGCGAGGTATTTGCGTCTTGAGATCCGCTTGGTAAAGTTATTGTGTGTGCGGTAGTACAACCAATAAATGTACTGTTGAGGGAGGTAATATTGTATGATTCTGGAATGACTATCTCCGATAAACTTATACAACTAGAAAAAGTTCCTACTAATGATATAGATGATGAAACTGTTGTTGGTAGTGTAATTGATTGAAGTGAATAACAATTTTGAAATGTGTTTGGAAATGTAGGAACAGCGGGCATTGATGTTGGTAATCGAACATTTAGTAATTTGCTACATCCGCCGAAGGTTGTATTAAGGCCTGCTGAGGATACTAAAATATTATCTGGGATAGTAATATATGCTAAGCTAGCGCAATTTGCAAATGTAGTAGTTAGGGTTAAAATAGTATTGTTTGCAAATGGGGGAAAGACCATGTCTTGTAGCGAATAGCATGCATTAAATGTACCCTGAAATGTTATAGATTGTGCGGTTGGAGTAAATGATGTAAATCTTACAGATGTTAAATATGCACACTGCGTAAAGGTTGTGGCATAACTAAGACATGCAGGTAATGGTGGCAATGTAATGCTTTGAATTTGTGTTAGCTGAAATGTGGCTGCCATGGTTGTCACAAAATTCATACTAGTAGGCAAAGTTATATTTTGTAGCTTATAGCAAAATTGAAATGTATTTAAATATGTAGTAACCAAAATACTATCACTAGGTAATACAATACTTTGCAATCTACTACATCTAGAAAATGTACTAGAAAACGATGTATTGTTTGCTGCTGAAGTCGGCATTATTACTATTTGTAAAGATCCGCAGCTCATAAAGCTTTCAAAAAATAATGCGCCTGCAGCAGACATCGTGCTTGGACATTTAAAATATTCTAGGTAAGGTGCAAGTACTGTTGTCGGAGTAAATAAGCTATTTGCGGTTGATAATGTTCCATCTCCGTGATGTGCTTCTAATAATCCTATAGGAAGTTGTGTGTAGTTAACGGTTTGAATAAATTTAGTAAGGGTAATAGTTGCGCCAGGATCTGCATATATTCGTATTTTCCAAGTTGTGTATCCGCGACTGCATGCAGTTCCGCCGCCTACAGTATATGTGTGAGCCGTAGATGTACTCAATGAACTTACAGTATCTATAACTCCATCACCCCAATCAATATAAATGTTTTGACTTGCAAGTCTTGTAAATGTAGTTGAAATAGTATATATTGGTGAAATATCACTAACCAAATAAAATACTTCATTAGCCGGCGGCGCTAAGATTGCAATCCAATCTAATGGTCTCGTGTATGTTGGAGGTTGTACTACAGGTTTTTTCTGTATGTATGTATTTTTAGAAGGAAGGTTAAACGCCATTGTTTGTGTCTCGTATTAAGTTGTTGGTGTGATAAGTATATCACATATTATATCTGTAGATGGTGTAATTTGAGCATATACTTTGCAAGCTCCTGCTACTGTAATAATCTGTGGCAATATACCTGCATCTTGCGTAGCCGATATGCTGTCGTTATACGGTGTTATATCAACACTAGTACTTGTATTAATGCCGGCGTTTGAAAATATATATTCAAAATATGATCCACTAACAGCCCAACTTCCCGATGCTAATGTTTGATTGCTTAATAATGTTGGAGAACTTCCGCCGCCGCCGCTAACTGTTATTCCATTTATTTTCATTGTGTTGCTTTTTAATTAAATTATATTTCTACCCAATCGTTTGATGGTCTAAATTTCATCATCCATTGTGTACTTGTGCCTGAGTTTTGTTGGTAACAATGGCCTAATAATCTTACTACGTTACTGCCAGTTGTGGTCGGAAGTGCTGTAGCCATTTGTCCGGTAGTTGTATTATCTCTAATATATACTGGGAGTCCATATGCTGCACCTGCAACTTTTGGACCTGACGTTGATGTGTCGTCAATTACAACATGACCTTCAAGCAGAATCTGTCCGGTTTGGTTGGATGGAAATGGTGGATTGGGTGGCAATGATACCAAGTTGTGTGCTATTCCTAATAATTTAGTAGCTCCTGTTGCTGCTTGATCAACCGGATACCAAACAGTGTTAGTATCTAAATAAACCAGCATTCCTTCTGTTACTGTGTTATGTATAGCGGTAGTACTACCGTCTGATTCAATTACATCTCCTAGATAAGATAAACTTGCATTAGCATAATTGGTTGATACGGCATCTTGTGTTGCGGCTGATTTGTAATCACGTTGATAAACATTTGAATTTAAATATGTATTATCAGTCCAGTTTAACGCTGTGGCTGTATTAGGTGTATATAAGATGCGATTTTTCCAGTCTATTGAAGAAATACCGCTACTATCACTTAATGTTCGTTCTTTCCAATCAACCGATAATACAGCTGGTGCTGAAGGAGGTAATGGTGGTGCTGCACCGTATAGCTGTCTATTTAAAGAATCAATGTTAGTTTTTCCGGTTATATCTTGTACAAATAAACTTCCTGTTATTTCTAATGAACCGGAAATAATTGCAGATCCGGTATAAGGGAATGCCGGTGTTCCTGCTCCTCCTGGTGCCCATGAAGCACTTAGTGCTTGTGTTGCGTATGACGCAGTCCCTAGTAATGAGCCTGTAATACCCGCGGATACAACAAGCGATCCGGTAATTTCAACTTGTGATCCAGCTGCAAAAATTAAGTTTGATCTTGATGCTATATTACCACCGTTTCCTACAATAAATGCAGATTGTGCTGATGATGCTATATTAAATTGTCCTTGCACGTGTTGGTATGAACCAGATGCTATGGTAGCCAATCCTTCTGCGTGTGAATAGGTACCAATTGCATTTGTAGATTGGCCTTCTGTGTGAGATGCATCTCCGGTTGCTGTTGTGAACTGTCCTTCTGCATGGGAATATAAACCTGATGCAATGTTTCCGTCTCCATTACTTAATGATCCTGTTATTGTATATGAACCAGATAATTGTCGACCATGCTTCCAAACTCCTACGGATCCACTTAGTTGGTACGACCAAAGATCTCCATATTGGTATACTCCCCTTTTAGCAGATGCTAAATCTCCAAAATCAATCGGTTGGGTTGGGAATACAAAAATGATGCCACTTCCACCGGGCCCTGCCTTAACACATATACCTACTTGTATCACCTCGTAAGGTGATGGTGGTACTACATTAGTCATTAATCCAGCAGATGAAGAAACAAATAATAAATCTCCATCGGTAAAAGCATTGGTATTTAAACCTCTTACTAAACCTTGTGTTGTTACATATCCAATTGAGTTAGTTTCAATATCATGAGTGGCTAATCCTATAATTTGATTATCTCCCAATGCACTTCCTGATACTTGTACAGATTGTGCTAATACTATTTTTGGTAGATCTCCATGAGCTCCTGTAATTCGCACTGGGGTGCCGTTTGTGATGGCAACTCCAGTTTGATTAAAAACTCTTACCCAATTTTCTTGGCCTACTTGAAGAGTAATATCTGCTTCAGCGTTGTAAACAGATAAAGCACCATCTGTATTGTCCCAAAATATTCTACCTGATTTCCAAGCAGGTACAGCAGATCCAGTATTAAAATCTATATAATTTACATTATTAATTGAACCTGATATTTGTAAATTGTTTGAATATGATGCTGTTAATGCATATGATGCGCTAAGTGCCGTTGTTGCATATGAGGCAGTACCTTGTAGTGAACCGGTGAAACCTGCGGTTGCTGTTACTGATGTTAGGGATGCATCAGAACCTGAGACTATGACTTTTTTCCAATTTGGCATACTATATCTTAATTATGTTGCGGTTAGATACATACACTTATGCCGTGTGTGCGCCTACTTCCTTGCGGCCAACAACCTTTATTTAATATAAATATATTAAGACTTAGTTTTATCTGATTTAGTAGCTGATGTTTTTGGTGCAACAAACTCTTTGATAATTAAATCTAATTTAGTTTGTAGTTGTGCAATGAATTGTGCATCTCGGCCTGTGATAGTAATTACATCTATAGATTGACGCATTACATTTAATTCTTCAATTGAAAACATGGTTTATTGATTTTTCGATAAATATTGTTGTTGTAACTTGTACACGGTACTGTATAAATCTTCTACCTGTTCGCCTACAAATGTGCTGTTTTTGATTAAAACTAATAAAAGTTCAATTTCATGTTTATCAAGTACAAATTCAGATTTTGTCTGAGGTTCTGGTTGAGGTGGTTTTATTCTATCTAAAATACTCATAACTTATTATAATAAATTTTATGCATACATCCAAATTGTTCCGTCAGTATTTGTATAAATTGCTCCTGCTTGTACAAATTCACCCGTAGTTGGTTTTGTTGCTGTGTGAGCTGCTTCTGTAAATACATAGCCTGCAAATGAACCACTTGCACCCGTTGGATCAAGTGTATTTGTTGTATCAGTTAATCCTGCTTGATAACCCCAACGACCTGTGGTTGAATCAAATCCGTATGCAATATTTAAGCCGGCATATGAACCGCGGTCAATTATAATACCACCATCCGTGTTTGTTGTTGATCCTGATGCTAATAAAATAAATTGATCTGCTACAAACAAGTTAGAAGAACTAATTGCTGTAATAGGACCGTCTACATATAAAGCTCCTTTAACACGAGCATCATGATTGATTATGGTAATACCTGTGCTAGAGCCGATGTTGATTGCAGTTGCACCACCACCCAAGTTAACGGTAGTTGCAGTTGAGTTTGCAATTGGGAATGTTGCAGCGTTAGTTGTAATACCATTTGTATTGTTAATTGCTACAGCATTTGTTGAAATAGTTAATCCAGCAAATGTAGGTGTTCCTGCTGTTCCTAGTCCAGCTGCTGTAATCTCACCAGAACTAACACCATTTGTTGTTAAGGTAGTTGTACCTTGGGATAAACCGGCTGCTAATACTGATGATGAAACTGCTCCAGGTATTATTACTCCCGTTAATCCGGCGCCATTACCAAAAAATGATCCTGAGAATGAACCTGATAAATATGTAGTTGCTGCTGAATTAGTAATTTGTTGATTGGTACCAACATTTAATTGCGATAATACAGCTGCACTACCCGATACTATTACTTTTTTCCATTCTGCCATTTCGTTCCTTGATGTATTTTATATAAATATGATGTAAAATTAATTAATCTAATCCTAAAAAAAACGAACCAGATGTAAAATACATTCCTCCGTTTGGTGCTGGGCTAGTTAATTGTATACTTTGAGTTGCTAAAACTATGATGCCACTTTGCGATACTGTTAATATAGGTTGATTGCTAAAATTTTTAATTAAAAAAATATTATTAACATCACTTTTTATTTCTAATGAACCTGTTATAACAGCACTTCCGGAGAATGGAAATGCGTTGCCGCCGCCGCCTCCATTAAGTGCGAAGCTAGCAGTTAATGCATAACTAGAAGATATATTATATAATGAACCGGTTTGTAATTGTCCGGGTTTAAATTGTCTACCCATTATGCCCACCTTCCATTTATAATTATAACATCGGTAGCATCTATTGCATATCCTAATATAGCTGTATCGAATACAATTGTTTGTGATATGATATCACTAGGTGTCCATGTATATAACGCTTTATCAATATATTGTCCGTTGATATATACATTAAATTCAAATTTAGTTGCTGGTAAATTTGTTACCGGATTAATTGCTGCATATGCTGATACTGTTACTGTTGTTGAATTAGAATATGTTGCTGTTTGATCTGCCATATTTGTCAAATATAACATTGTTGCTGCATTAATAGTTACAGATGTACCTTGTGCTATAACAGTAACTGCGCCACCTCCATTTATAAATGTTTGTGATTGTAATAGTTGACTAGGAATAACTGTGCTATTAAACACATTTGATTCTAGATCAATTACTGTATCAAAAGTTAATTTTTTAATCGAGTACATTTTTTTTATTGTCGAAATTCGAGTTTCTTGTTCTGATAGCAATGTTCCTTGTACAGTTAATGGTATAGTTGCCCGAACTAATCGGTCTTCCCCTATTGTATTTACTGTTTCGAAACTAATTGCGCCAAATGCAGTAGGAAATTTATTTGCCTCATTTCCCCACGAAAATCGACCATATGGTAATATTTGATCTACAAGGTCATTTAACTGTGTGGTGAAATCACACCATAACATCATATCATATTCGATTGTTACGTATTTAGGAATATCTATTACATAAATTTTTTCCGATGGTTTTGGTATATTTAATGGAATTGGAAATAATTCATCTTCATATCGATTTTGTTCATTATATTTAGTGCGATATATTAATACGTTGTCATGCTGTGGTCTATTAACATCTAACGTTTTTTGTGAAGCTCGTTCTTCAACACTATTTCGTTTTATCATGATAATTGGTGATTGTAACATGCCTTTTTCATCACGTAAATATCCTAAACGACGTACATTATCCCATTTTTCGCCATTAGCAAAAATCACCGGGACAGATATTAAATTATTATCTGCAGTTATTTGTGGTTGTATTTCATTTTCAATATACCATTTAATTGCATAATCAATATCATATACCGTTCGTTTCGCACTACGAATTATATCATTATCACGTCTAGTTTGTTTGGATCTATCTAACAATAAATCTGGTGATAGCCCTTCTGTCTGTGCTATTTCTGGTTTATTGGTTTTACGATCGATATTCTGTCTATTGAGCCGCGGCATTGTTTATCCTTTATATGCAGGTGAATTATTATCGCCACCACGTCTCAAATTTGTAATACCTTGTGGTGTTTGTCGTGTAACATGTGCGTCACATATTACCGAAACACTATAACCATGTTGTGTACCGTTTGGCCACGTTTCTGGATTTTTACCTGTAAAGTATTGATTTGCATCAACATTATCTAATTCATAATATTCATGGTCCCAAAGAATAATATCGCCAACTTCCGGATAAAAATCTGCTTTTTCTAACATGTCTCTCGAAATGCCAAATTGTGCCGTTCTTGTATATGTGTGACCATAATCATCCATACTTGCAGTTTTACCTTCTTTAGTAATAATACATGGAATTAAAATTGAATCATAAAATGCTTTAGATTCTGATTCGCCGTATATATTCGAGTTGCTATGCTCGACGATTAATTTAAAAAATTCAATTTCAGTATCAATAATAGCATTGATTAATTCGGAATTAATCGCAGCTAAATACTTAGCATCCTTAATACCTCCAAATAATGCCATTATTACATCTCCAATAATTTATGTGATTTAAATTGTATAGTTACCATATACCAGATCCTAATATAAATAAGAATGGTATTACAGCTCCAATATATATTTTTAACGGGACTTTCCCTAGTAATTCATTAATTTGAGTTGCTTCTGTATTTTGTCTCGTCATCATCTGTTCTTTTGTCATTTTTTCTAAAAACTCGCGGAGTTGAGCTATTAACTCTGTTTTCTCTGCTTGTCCTTGTGATACTAAATCCGAGCCATTTAGTGTTACTTCACCATTTGGTATTGGAACAGATGAATATTTTCCGCGGATTAGACCTAACATTTCTTTTGATGATGCCACAGCATATTTAATAATCCAAGCACGCCCCATATCATTAATTTTCCCGTAGGTTTGATATGTATATGGGATATTTGATGCGTCACTTATAACATTGTTTAAAAGTGCACTATTACCAAATAAAACGCCTTCATTTTTTATTGCGTCATCAAATACAAACTCAACATATACATGTTCAAAAAATGGTGTTGCGGTTGCACTACCCGTACCAGTTGTTGGCACCGGCCAAAATTTAATATCATCGCCATGGATTTCAAACGAGTAAGCAGATTTACGTATTTGATCATTAAATTCGATTGCTTGTAATCTTAATAAATCTGCATGAATTGGTTGCATCATGAAACTAATTGCTGGGGACATACCTCCAAAACCAAATTCAGTCATCATTTGTTGCGAACCTAAACCTGTACCAACGAATGGATCAAAATATCTTACAACAGCTGGCGGAGCGTTATGAAGCACTCGTTTAACCTCGATTGAACTAGTAGTTACAGTAATACCCAATGATTTAGATATAGCTGTTTTTAAACTATATGTCTGTTGCCCAGCAACCATATCTACTCGGAGTGTCTTCCACTCGTAATTTCCTCCAGACCCAGCTTCACTACCATATGTTTTTGATAGTTTAGTTAAATACCCAAATGAATTTCCAATCAATGCACCACTTAAACTAGAACTAGTTAAAAAACTGGATCCAGTATTGACACCTAATGTATTCATTAAATTATTTACAATATTAACTTGATTAATTTGATTTGAATATTCAATTGCTGCCATTTCAAATGCAGTATAAAAATTTACAGCCTGTAATTCAACATCTAATATAGGATATCCCAATTGGTATGCAGCTGCTGACGCAAATTTATCAGCATGACTTTGAAATACTAGATCAGTATCAAAAAATCCAAATGGAGTACTGCCAGTAGTGAATGATGAACTACCGGGCCATATCGGCTTGTTTACACTATAATCCATCTAGAATCCTTTTTTATATAAATATCAATACTTTTCATTTAGTAGAGCTAGAATTTCATTTAACGCTACATGTCGGTGATTATCTGTTAAAATAATTTCATTTACAAATTGCGATGGTTTTAATTTAGGTACATCGTGCACTGCTGAATCATTATTAAATTTTAAATCTACTTGATATCTATCACCTGTTAAAATCATAATACTATCTTTACCTAATCTAGATAATACCATTTGCAACTGTTGTTTTGTTAAATTTTGGAATTCATCAACTATGCAAATTGCATTATCAAATGTTCTTCCTCGGAAGTGAGCTAATGATACTAGTTCAATACTTTCTTCCTTTTCCATTTTATCTAGCACTTCCGGTTTATTATAAACTTTACGCATATTGCTACGAATTGGAACTAACCATGGATCCATTTTTTCTTGTAATGAGCCTGGTAAGAATCCATTATCTTCATTTGATACTGTTGGTCGTGTCATGATAATTTTATCAATTCGTCGTTTAAAAAACATGTCCAATGCAATTTGAACTGCTAACAAAGTTTTACCAGATCCAGCTTTACCTAAGATAAAATTAAATGGTGTTGATATAATTTTTGCTTTTGCTTGTTTTTGTTCTTCTGAAAGTGTAACTGAAAATTTAATATCAGTTTTTGGTGGAGTTTTATCCGAATTAGGTATTGCCATAATATAACTTTTGATTTAAAATAATTTTGTAAGTGTTGATTCGCGAAGTGTCATGTCATTTAATGTTTCAATTTTACCTAAACATGCTTTTCTAATTGCTAGATATGTTTGCCTAGCAGGATACGGAGTTATAATTTTAATTGTTATTAATTCTTTATCAGGGCCAAGATCTTGTTCGATATGAACCATTAATACTAAAGTAATTGCTCGTATACGATCTAGTACATCGATTAATCGTCCGTTATAACGAATAATTACCTGCATTGAATACTTGTTATGAGGAACTGCCATATTATTTCTTTTTTATATAAATATACAGACAGTAAAAAAGGGGCCGAAGCCCCTTTTAATTTTAATACGTTAAATCGTTAATTTAATAAAGTTAACTATTAAAGTGTACTTAAACCGTGTACGTATACTTTTCCGTAAAATTCTGGACGAACTACTTTCTTCGCGTAACGTGTCATAACACCTTTACGTGGAGTGAAGTTAACTGGATCATATACTAATGGAGTCATGATAAGTGGAATATAAGGACTAAATACAGCTCCTGTTTCTAAGAATTGTGTTCCTCTGAATCCCATTAGGATTATATTTTCTTTCATGTATGGGTTTTTGTATACAGTGTATCGGTTATTAATTGCACCAATTTTTTGTACACCTGCCGCAAATTCCATTTTAGTACCATCTGTATCAGCTGCAAATCCTGGGATAGATTCTAATACAGTTGCAACACTTGGACTTGTTACAAGGAAGTTTGCACCACCTCTTAAAGTCTTTTGGTGAATTTTATTAGATACTTTCTGAAGTTTGGTACCTAAAGTTTGGAACCATCCGCCTTGTGTATTATAAAAACCATCACCAGTTGCTGTTACTGTTCCGCCGGCTGCATTTTGTGTGAAAGATGATCCGTTCCATACGTTGTTGTTTAATGCTGACCAATACTCAGTTGTTGGAGCTGCTGCGATTAACATATCAAGAATCTCTAAATCGATTTCCATGGATACATATTCAGACAACATTGAAGTCAATTCAGCTTCAGCATCAATTGAATGGTATGCATTTAAATCTTGAGCAAATTCTGGAGTCCAAACTGCTTTCAACTTACGAGTCTTAGCAACGATTGGTTCTGATTGCATTTCCAAGTTAATTTCTGGAATGTCGATATCAGCATTATATCCGTTAGCATAAGTTAACTTGTCTTCAAAGTCACCTCTAGTTGTGTCAGTTGGTTGTTTGCTGTATTGTAATTTGAAATTAGAAGCAGAAATTGCTAATTGAATTGCAGTTGCTTGTGTCGTTGTAACAACGAATGATGCAGTGTAATTACTAGTAATTGTAGAGAATGCTTGAACTGGGATAATTTCAGTGTTAGCAGATCCTGATGTAAATGTAAATGATCGAACTGCATATAAATCTGCATTTGTTGGTACATTAACTGTTAACATTTTATAAGATGCAGAACCTGAATAGTCAGAATCAGCATTTATTTGTGCGGTTGTTGGTTGAGAACCAGTTGCTGCTGTTACCAATGATGCTGTTTCGTTAAGTGAATAACCAAAACGACCTGCACCATATAAACCACCTGATGGATCACCTGATGTAGTTGTAACACCAAACATAGAGTCATCAGCGTTAGGAGTACCAAATGGATCACCTGTTCTGTTTAAATTGTCATTATCAAATCCAGGTTGAGCTGTACCATATTTAAAATCTAAATAAAATATAAGACCTGATGGCAAGTTCATTGGTTGAACTGATACAAATTCTTTTGCTGCAAATTCAGCAAAAATTCTTCTTACTAATGGAAGAGCAACGCCAGCCCATTCTTCAGATCCTGCTGCAACACCTGTAGATGATGCTTCTTTTACTAATTGTCTTGCTTGGTTTTCAAGCAATTGAGCCATACCGGCTCTTTCTGTTTCGGTTTTGATACCTTCTAATAAACCTGTTCTTTCCCACTTTGAAGCTAACGCTTTAGCGTTGTTTCTTTGTACGAAATCATTGGTTTGTAATAAATTTGAAATACTCATTTCTTTTTTTCCTTTTTTTTTTTTTTTTCCTTTTTTTTTTGTTTTTGTTTTTGTTGTTTACAATAATCCTGCTAGTTTCTTCCAACGATTTGCTAATTCAAATCCTTCTGATAAAACTTGAGTTGTTGCTTTTGATGGCGCTGTTGTTGTAATTCCGCGCGATGCAAAAGATTCTTTAACTACACGTTTTGCTTGAGGTTTTTTAAATGCTTCAGCTAATGTTGTAAATACTAATTTAACTTCTCTTGGATTACCAGCTCTATCAAAGTTTTCAATTACTTTCATTTTTTGATTTTCTGATAATTCAAAGTTTCGGAACAATTTGTTTGTGAAAAGAAGTTTTGCATTTAATAGATTAACTTCG
>Ga0209599_10001113_pt1 | contig 13774 bp, 6 predicted proteins | sample Shrwel_input2_FT_FD_187534 | JGI IMG/M metagenome (GOLD analysis project Ga0209599, IMG submission 187534) | Subsurface microbial communities from deep shales in Ohio, USA - Utica-3 well 1 S input2 FT (SPAdes) (version 2) ... | reverse complement strand
CAGGAGAGTTTACGATGATAAAACAGTAAATAGTAATGATTTATAAATTTTTATGTTTACTTTTTTTATTATTTGCTATTTCTTGTGCTTCATACAACTATGGGGTGGAATATTTAGAATATAATTACCATGGTTCTCCTATAACAAGAAAAGATGATAAAATTTTAATTAAATATATTCCTAACAAAAAAGATGTAAAAGTAGAGCTTACTTATCACGGAAAATTTTATTCTAGAAAACCTATCAAGAAAAAAGAGTATCAGGAAATGTTAAAAATGTTCTTAAAAATTAAGAATGAGGATAGTGCTTTAGTTCAAAATGACGATAGTGCTTTAGCCAATGATACTTTAACAGTAAAAGAAGTTGAGATTGTTTACACGGATACAGGAGCAAGTGAAATTATTTATACAAGAGGTGGTAATACTATAAAACACCTTGTTCTTGGTAATAGGAAAGATGATAACAAAAATTTTTATGACACTACAGTTTTGATTTACAAAAATGCAGGATTAGATAGTAAATATATAAATTAGTGTATTTATTTCACATTATATTGTAAAGTTTTTGGATGTCCGTTTTTAATCATAATGCTAAAATCAGCAGTCATTTTGTCATTCCAGAGGAATCTCAACACGCTAAAAATAAAGCAGTTTAGATTCCTACGGAATGACAAACAAACTGTTAAAAACTAAATTATTACTAATTACGGACATTCATTTAAAGTTTTAAAAAGAAACAAAAAAACTCCAGATCATTTTGGAGTTTTTTATTTTTATGCTCAATCATTGTCTTTACCAATACAAAAAAAGTTAAATATCATTCTTGTGTTAAATGAATTTATTACTTAGTTTAAATTACTATATTTGGAAGTTATAAAAAATAATAATGATATTCTCTTTACAAGGAATTGTTCAGGAGCTTACACCAACATATGCAGTAATCAACGTAAATGGCGTTGGTTACTATGTAGGTATCAGTTTAATGACCTCGCAAACCCTGATTTTAAATCAGGAAACTATGCTTTTTATTCAACAAATTATACGTGAAGACGCACATCTGCTTTTCGGTTTTAAGACTCGTTCAGAAAAAGAAATGTTTAATCTCCTAATAAGTGTTAACGGAGTAGGAGCAGTTTCAGCATTAATTTTACTGTCAACTTTAAGTCTGTCTGAAATTGCTACAGCTATACTTTCCAAAAACAGTGCCGTTATTCAGAAAGCGAAAGGTTTGGGAGCAAAAACTGCTGAAAGAATCATTGTTGATTTGAAAGATAAAGTACAGAAATTCGGCAGTGTAGAAGAAAATAATTCTGTATTAGTAAATAATAAAAGCAAGGATGAGGCGTTATCTGCATTAGAAGTTTTAGGGATTTCTAAGAGAATGAGCGAAAAAATTGCAGATCGTATCATTAAGCAGAATCCGGAGATTTCTGTTGAAGAATTGGTAAAACAAATTTTAAAAAATATTTAACTTTTGGTGGAAAATAATAAGTTTCTCAAGATATATTCGTTCCTGTCATTTTTATTTTTGTCGATTAATGTATTCGGTCAGATAAATCCAGATGCATTTTCGATAAAAAAAGATTACAAAGTAAGCGACCCAACCTACTACGAAGGTTATTACGATATTAAAACCGGGATGTATTATGTATATCCTAAAATAGGAAATACAGTGGTCGGTCAGCCAACCGCAATGTCGCCGGAAGATTACAAAGAATTTATGGCGGCTGAGCAGGCGAGAGCGTACTATAAAGATAAATCTGAGCGATATAGCTTACTCTTTAGGAAAGACACTTCGGAAGCACAGCGAAGAGGATTGATACCTTCTCTTACGATCAACAACAGACTTTTTGAGAGCATTTTCGGGAGCAATAAAATTGAAATTATTCCTTCAGGATATGCCTCTTTTGATTTTGCAGGTTTGTATCAGAAAATTGATAATCCTTTAATTTTACCACAGAACAGAACGAGTTTTACATTCGATATCGATCAAAGAATTCAATTAGGTTTAATTGGAAAAGTAGGGGAGAATCTTCAGCTAAAAGCTAACTACGATACGCAAAGCGGGTTTGCATTTGAAAACAGAATGAACCTTGTTTGGCAGTCAAAAGGTACATGGAAAGATCTGCAGACAAAAGGTTTAGGCGATGTGAATAAACCAAACGCAGGAGGAGAAGATAAAATTATAAAAAGAGTTGAGTTTGGTAACGTGAATATGCCACTTTCAACAAGTTTAATTCGTGGTTCAGAGTCGCTTTTCGGAGTAAAAACCGAATTTCAGTTGGGTAAAACTTACGGAACTGTGGTTCTTTCGCAACAACAAGGTGAAGCCAGAAATATTGTTGTACAAGGTGGTGGTGTAATGAACACTTTTAAAGTTAACGCCATCGATTATGAAGACAATCAGCATTATTTTATAGGTCATTATTTCCTTAACAATTACGACAATGCTTTGTTAAATTATCCTCAAATCAACTCAAGAATCAACATCAGCAGAATGGAAGTCTGGGTTTTAGATCAGGGGAATTCCAACTTGGCTTATCAGAAAAGTATTGTCGGAGTTAGAGACTTAGGAGACGGAGCTTCCGGTTTGCCAGATAATTCGCAAAATGGTATTTATTCTGCCGTTACAGGTTTGGGAGCAGGTTTGCGAGATCCTAATTCTGCCTATAATACCATTGTAGGACAAGTACTTCCCAATGCTGCGGGTGGAACTGAAGCATATGGAGATGGTGAACAGTTTGTGTTTAACAGAAAAGCAAGAAGACTTACAACCAACGAATTTACATTTCATCCACAGTTGGGATACATTTCATTAAATCAAAGATTAAATGACAATCAGCTTTTAGCAGTTTCCTATTCTTATACTGTCAATGGAACAAGTCAGGTGTATAAAGTTGGAGAATTTTCTGAGGAAAGTCAGGTTTTGGTAACCAAAGTTTTGAAACCGAATACAACCGTAAAAACGACATCACCAATGTGGAAATTGATGATGAAAAACATCTATGCTTTAGATGCCGGTCAGATTGATAAAGACGGTTTTATTTTAAATATTTATTATAGAGATGCACAAACCGGAGGTAAGGTAAATTACCTTCCGAATACTTCCGTTCAGGATACCAATTTATTAAAATTATTAAACTGGGATCGACTGAATATGAACGGAGATCTACAAAGTAATAGCGGAGTTCTTGGTGATGGGATTTTCGATTTTGTCAATGGAATTACTATTCGTCCAGAATTAGGGAAGTTGATTTATACAAAAGTAGAACCTTTCGGAAGTTACATGGCAGGTCTTGTAGGGAATAATCCGCAATATGTATTTACAGATTTATATACACAGCAGAAGCAGGTAGCAACATCCAGCAACCTTGCTCAGCGATATACCATGGAAGGTCGTTACAAAGGCTCTCAAGGACAAGGCATTTCGTTAGGTGCAGTAAACGTTCCTCAAGGTTCTGTAAAGGTTTCCGCAAATGGAGTTCAGCTTACAGAAGGGGTAGATTATACAGTAGATTACATGCTTGGAACTGTAACGGTGATTAATGAAAACGTAAAACAGTCTGGTCAGGCAATTAATATCTCATTAGAAAATCAGCTTACTTTTAATACCCAGAGAAAAAGATTTTTAGGCGTAAACTTAGAGAGAAGGGTTAGCGAAAACTTTATTTTTGGTGGTACAGTTGTTAATTATTCCGAATCTCCGCTTACTCAAAAAGTAAATTATGGTCAGGAAGCCGTTAATAATACAATGGCGGGAATCAATATGATGTACAACAATCAGCTTCCTTTTCTTACGAGATTGACAGACAAAATTCCGGGAATCAATACAGAGGCACCATCTAATTTGAATTTCAAAATGGAAGGAGCTTATTTGTTACCGGGTCTTAATAAAGGAACGAATAATCAATCATATATTGATGATTTTGAACAGACCACTTCAAAAATTTCTTTAAAAGAACCTGCAGCCTGGAGTTTAGCTTCAAAACCTGAAAAAAACCAAAATCAGCCCATTTTCAGTGGAGCAGGATTAAATGATAATCTTACCAATGGTTACGGTAGAGGTTTGTTGTCTTGGTACAATATCGATCCGAGATTCTGGGGTGTTGGTGGTAGAGCTCCTGCGGGAATTACGGCACAGTCGGTTTCCAATCACGCATCAAGAAGAGTTCAGTTTTCCGAGATCTTTAATAACAGAGATTTCGTAGCAGGTGAACAGACTTTTACCAATACTTTTGATATATCCTATTATCCTTTAGAAAAAGGACCTTATAATGTGAATCCAAATTCGGAAACGCCACTCCAAAGATGGGCAGGAATTATGAGACCGATTCAGGTTTCCAATTTCGTTAATTCAAATATTGAATATGTAGAATTCTGGATGATGGATCCTTATGCTGACGGAAATGAATTAGGTACAGAACCTAAACTGCGACTTCAGTTAGGAAACGTAAGTGAAGATATTTTGAAAGACGGCTTTATGCAGTACGAAAATGGTTTGCCAACTCCATCACAGACTTCGTCTACATCAAATTCCAATTGGGGAATACAGCCAAAACAACCGCCAATTTTGTATGCTTTCTCTACTGAAGGTACAGAACGTACTATTCAAGATGCAGGATATGACGGTTTAACTTCTGAGCAGGAAGCTGTGAAATTCGGGAATACTTTTGTAAATCCTGTATCGAATATTACTGACCCTGCAGTTGATGATTTCGTATTCTATATGTCTGAAAGATTCACAGGAAGTCAGGCTGCGTCAATTGTTCAGAGATATAAATATTTCAGAGGACCGGAAGGTAACTCTCAGAGTAATTCTCTGGAAGTAGCATCGCAGACTCCTGATGCAGAAGATATCAACAGAGATTATAATTTAGATCAGAGCGAAAATTATAATGAGTATGTCGTTAATTTAGATAAAGCAAGTTTAGAGTCAGGAGTAGACAACTATATCGTTGACAGAAAAATTGTAACGGCTACTTTTCAGAACGGGCAAAATTCTCAGGTGAAATGGTATTTATTCAGAATTCCTGTTTCAGATTATAACAATTCAAGTCGACCTAATCTTGGTGGAGATAAAGATCCTGCTATTCTTAATAACGTGAGATTTGCAAGATTATTAATGACAGGATTTGAGCAAACCTCTACATTGAGATTTGGTACAATGGATTTGGTAAGATCAGACTGGAGAAGATATCCAAACAAAATCTTCAGTCCTACAGTAGATTCTCCAACTGAAGGAACTCCAGGATTGGTAACGCTAAATGATAATTTTGAAGTAGGAAGTGTAAATATTGAAGAGAATGCACTCAACCAGCCACCGTACGTTTTGCCTCCTGGAATTGACAGACAAGTATTGAGCGGAAACGCAGGTGCGCAAAGACAAAATGAAGCTTCACTTTATCTAAAGGTGAGTAGCATGAGTGATGAAGCGAGAGGTGTTTTCAAAAATGTATCTTTAGATATGAGAAGATACAAGAAGCTAAAACTTTTTGTACACGGTCAAAATTTAGATACTCCTACAGCTTCAAATTTAGATCCGGATGTTAAATTCTTTATCCGTTTCGGAAGTGATGCTACAGATAATTACTATGAATATGAATCATCTTTAAAATATACAGCAAACACTGCTACTTCACCATTAGAGATTTGGCCTTTAGAAAATGAAGTTGATTTTAATATTCAGGATTTTGTAGATGCCAAATTAAGACGTGATAGAAATTCATCAGTTGCTATTGTAGATAGAACACAAGATTTAACTTTTGGTGATGGTAACAAGAAAATTTATATTAAAGGAAGACCATCTTTAGGAAGTGTTTCAACTGTAATGATTGGGATAAGAAACAACCAACGTGGTGGAATTGGTGCAAAAGGTAGAGTTCTTTGGGTGAACGAGATTCGTCTTTCAGACATTGAAAACGATGGCGGTTATGCAGGTAATGCGAGTTTAAATTTTAATCTTGGTGATTTTGCAGTAGTAAATGCGAGTGGTTCTTATACTTCTGTAGGTTTCGGAAATATAGATTCTAAACCGGCAGAAAGAAATCAGACTACGCAGTCAGCTTTCAGTGTGAACACTCAGGTGAATGTAGATAAATTCTTACCAGAGAAAACAGGAGTGAAAATTCCTTTGAACTATTCTTATTCACAAACGATTGAAGATCCGAAATACAATCCTTTGGATACGGATGTAGAATTTGATAAAGCTGCCAACAAAGAAGAACTGAAAAAAGTTGCCAGAACGTACACTCAACAGAGAAGTCTGGGAATTGTAAATATGCGTAAAGAAAGAGTAAAAGAAAACAGCAAGCCGAGATTTTATGATGTGGAAAACCTTTCTCTTACTGCAGTTTATAATGATGACTATTACAGAGATATTTATACCAAAAAGAATTACAGGCAATATTTCAGAGGGTTCCTTGATTATAATTATACATTCAAACCATGGGTAATTAAGCCTTTCAACAAGTTGATCAGCGATACTGCGAAGTCGACGAAGTATTTGAGATGGGCGAAAGATTTTAATTTTAATCCGATTCCTACAAGAATATCTTTCAGAACAGAATTAGACAGAAATTACAATGAGCTTGAATTTAGAAATATAGATGCTATACTTAGCGGAAACTTAGGAAATGATTTTGCAGCGCTTAAAAACAGAAATTTCTATTTTGGTTGGCAATATGGTTTAGGGTTTAATTTTACAAAATCTTTAAAACTTGAAATTAACTCACTTACAAGAACACTTAATGATAATGTGGATGTGAACACGATGGATAATTCATCAATTTTTGGAAACATTTTTAGAGCAGGAAGACCGGTATTGTATAACCATAGAGTACAATTGAATTATAAATTGCCATTCCAGTTACTTCCTTATTTAGACTTCATCGATGCAGAATTACAATATGGTTTCACCTATAACTGGAACGCAAGATCAACGGCTTTGAGTCAGTATGTAAATCCGGATACAAGACAGGTGGAAAACTTAGGATCAATCGGGCAGAATACAAATATTATTCAGGCTACTGCAACAGCAGATATTCCGAAATTCTTTGGGCAGTTCGGGTATTTCAAAAGAATGGCTACTACGCTTCAGAAACGTAAGCAGGAAATGGATTCTTTAAATAATGCTTATACACAAGCGTGGGATAAAAAAAGATATAAATTCAAAAGTTATAAGTTTAAAAATAAACTTTCAATTTTACAGAGTGCGGCTTTTGTGTTAACATCATTCAAACAGTTAGATGTTAATTATTCTGAAAACAATGGTACGGTTCTTCCGGGATTGTTGTCTTCTCCAAACGGATATGGGTACGGACAAAATTTAGGCGGCCCTACAATCGGATTCCTTTTAGGATCTCAGGCAGACATCAGACGAACGGTGATCGAAAATGGTTGGGTGAGCGATTCTCAATTAATGATTGATCCTTATGTGAAAATGTCGACTCGGGAATTGAGAGCAAATTTACAGATGATGCCTGTTAACGATTTTAGAATAGATTTTAATGTTTTGCAGACTTACAACAGAAATTTCTCGCAGACAGGTTTCAATTTCAGAGACAGTGATGGTTTTTCAAACCCGAATTTAACTTTTGCAAGTGATATGGTGACTTACTCAAACTCAGTAGTTCTCGTAAATACTGCTTTCCAAGATGGGCAGGCTGTGTATGAAACGATTCGCCAGAATGCAAGACAAATTTCACAACAACTTGGCGGAACTTTACAAAATGACGGGTTTACTGATGGAAATAGTATTTCTAATGCATATGTTTTAATTCCTGCATTCCGTGCAGCTGTTGAAGGAAAAGGAGCCAAGCCAATTGGTAACCCTAAGAAAGCAGGAATGCCACTTCCTAACTGGCGAATCATCTATTCAGGTCTGAAAAACATTCCGATAATTAGCGGTCAATTTACCAAGTTTGATATTTTACATAGTTATAATGCAACATATACTGCAACGGGAATTCAGTCGAGTATTGATTATTTTAATAGCAGTCAAGGAGCAAGAGATGTTAATAATGATTATATAAATCCGTATACATTTTCTCAGGTCGGGTATGTGGAAGCTTTCTCACCACTTCTCGGAATAGATGTTACGATGAGAAATAACTTCCAGTTTGGGTTGCAGTACAACAGAATGAGAACTTTATTATTAGGATTGGTAAATCATACCCTTACTGAAGATGCAAATACGGAATATGTGGTAAGGTTAGGCTACATCGTAAGAAACTTCAGATTAGGAAACATGGGCAATCCAAGAGGCGGAAGAGCTAAAGGTAGTGACCTGAATATACGAGGAGATATTTCTCTTAGAGACAGCCGCACAAGTATTATGAATATTCTACTTGATGATTCTCAGGTGACAGGAGGTCAGAGATTGATGCAGATTAAATTGGCTGCAGATTACAATGTTTCAGAAAATCTAAATTTAAGAGTATTCTATGAGCAGATGACTTCAAAATACAAAATATCAACGGCATTCCCGCTATCAACCATTAGAGCTGGTATTTCAGCAACATTTACTTTTGGTGATTCCGGAGGATTCTAGATAATATAAATGATATAATTTCTAATTTGAGAGGGATTTTTTATGTTTATAAAATTAAAATATCACGTAAGTTTAGACTTTATAAATAATCATTTATTTTTCTTTGAGCATAACCCTATTTTGAATAAATTTGTCACTATTAAATAAAAATTAAAAATGAACACACCATCAGAATTAAAGTACACTAAAGATCACGAGTGGATAAAGATTGAAGGTAACATCGCTACCATCGGGATTACAGACTTTGCACAGGGAGAATTGGGAGACATTGTTTACGTAGATGTGGATACTGTAGACGATGACATCAATGGCGGAGACGTTTTCGGAAGTGTAGAAGCTGTAAAAACAGTTTCAGATTTGTTCTTACCAATTTCAGGAAAAGTGATTGAGTTCAATGCTGCTTTAGAAGACCAGCCAGAATTGTTAAACACAGAACCTTATGGAAACGGTTGGATCATCAAGTTAGAAATTGCTGAAGGTGCAGATCAGTCAGAATTACTTTCTGCAGAAGAATATCAGGCAATCATTGGATAAGATTTCCAACATATTTATAAAGATACTGCCCATTTATTGGGCATTTCTTACATATATGCTCCTCCGTCCTGGAGTAGAAAACCGTGAATATTTCTTCATGTTCGATGGGATCGACAAAGTTTTACACTTAGGAATATTTGCAATGCTTGGTTTCTTATTTATAGCAGCATTTCCGAGAATTAGATTTTCCTATTATTTTCAGATCATCCTTATTTATGCATTTTTCACAGAAATTCTTCAGGAAGAAATGAATCTCGGAAGGTCCATGGAAACCTTAGATATCGTAGCAGATGCCATTGGTTGTTTACTAGGGTATTACATATATAAGGAATTGGTAAAGCGATTTCTATAATTTTATATACTATATAATGTCTCTGAATTTCCAGAGGTGCTACTTATTTTAGTGATAAATATTTTCAGGAGCTTTATCCCGATCGAAACGGCATCCTTTTTTGTGGAGGACGCAGCGAAGCGAAGTACTCCACAAAAAAGGATGCCGTTTCGATCGGGGCTAAGAAGTTGTTCTTCGGCTGACTGTTTTTTTACATAATAACATTTCCACCTCTATAACCCAATTTAAACTCATCCTTGAAAAAGTTTAAAATGAAGTAATGATCCATTCGTAATGGAGTAGTATTATAGAATTTTATATTTCTTATCCTTCTTTACAGCGCATCGTCTAGAGCATTATAAGATTTGCAGTAAATGAGCTCCATCGGAGCGTAATGTTTGTAGTACCACGAGAATTTTAAAATCAGAGCTCCTTTGGGAGCGCGATGTTTGTGTATCAAAGCATGATGATTTGATTTTAATTTTTTTGAAATTGCCTTTGTATACATATCTAAATAGCCGAATTGTCTTTGTATCGCTCCTACGGAGCTCGTTATTCATATATAACTTTGAAACATTAAGCCTCAAAACTTCCCTACGATTACTCATCCATATTTTACTGCGCTCCGCAGGAGCGCAGTTTTCATATCCTTACAAGATTTATAAGGAACTAAGCTCCGTAGGAGCGACATGTTTCAAAATCTTATTGTAACCACCGGCTATCTTCTAAATTTTCACAAGCCCTCATTCCTCCAACCACCACAACAACAACAACAACAACAACAACAACAACAACAATTTTACTTCTATCAGGTACGCTATTGAATTATCATTCCCGCGTCAAGTATAAAGTCCTACTGTCTTATATAGGCGTAGCGGCTCTGTGAATATTACAAGGATAGGAAAAGAATCTTTGTGAACTCGGTGTTCAAAAGATAAAATAGCATATCAAAAAATAAAACAACATATCAAAAAATAATTTCCCAATTTTCTCAAATAAAGCCAACACTCCGTAGGGATCTCCATGTTTGTAGGAAAACATCTCTACGATAATAAAGAACCCTATAGGAGTGACATGTATCATAGTTATTGAAATGTAAATTACCCAGCCATTATTTTTCAAGTAACAAATCTCCGATTCTGGCTCACTAACAACCCTCCACCTTAAATTCCCTTCGACGCTCCAAGCTCCGCTACTCGAACTCAAAACCTCTTACGCTTTTAACCATCATTTGGTTGTGATTACCAAGCATTGGTTTAAATTTTTGCTTCAGTCTATCAGTGTTTTATGTTTGAATATGAATTTAATTTAAATTTTATGTTAAATAAGTTTGGATGGTAAGCATAAAGTTGATACTTTTGCCCCACTGAAAAACGAGAGTAAAACAGTAGCGCAGGATACCGGAGACGGGATTAACTTTTAGAAAAGCTCAGGAGATAGGGATGAGAACTTCTTCAGATTTTAGTTAAATAAAATTTGGGGATTCGGAAAAAGTTTTTATCTTTGCAGTCCCGATACGGGGAGCGCAGGAGTAGATAGGTTAGGTGTTAGAATGAGAGGTTAGGGTTACTTAAAAAACTTTAAAAATTCTTCAAAAAACATTTGGCTGATTAGAAAAAAAGTTTTACTTTTGCACACGCAAATACGGAAACGAAAACGACAGAAAAGTAGTTTCGGTTAAAAAGCGGAAGAAGGGAGATCATTGAAAAATAGATATAACAACCAAGTAAGGAAAAACTAAAGCGTTAATACCTTTGAGTGAGTCAGACAAACATACAATGGAGAGTTTGATCCTGGCTCAGGATGAACGCTAGCGGGAGGCCTAACACATGCAAGCCGAGCGGTAGAGATTCTTCGGAATCTTGAGAGCGGCGCACGGGTGCGGAACACGTGTGCAACCTGCCTTTATCTGGGGGATAGCCTTTCGAAAGGAAGATTAATACCCCATAATATATTGAGTGGCATCACTTGATATTGAAAACTCCGGTGGATAGAGATGGGCACGCGCAAGATTAGATAGTTGGTGAGGTAACGGCTCACCAAGTCAATGATCTTTAGGGGGCCTGAGAGGGTGATCCCCCACACTGGTACTGAGACACGGACCAGACTCCTACGGGAGGCAGCAGTGAGGAATATTGGACAATGGGTGAGAGCCTGATCCAGCCATCCCGCGTGAAGGACGACTGCCCTATGGGTTGTAAACTTCTTTTATACTGGGATAAACCTACCCTCGTGAGGGTAGCTGAAGGTACAGTATGAATAAGCACCGGCTAACTCCGTGCCAGCAGCCGCGGTAATACGGAGGGTGCAAGCGTTATCCGGATTTATTGGGTTTAAAGGGTCCGTAGGCGGACTCGTAAGTCAGTGGTGAAATCTCATAGCTTAACTATGAAACTGCCATTGATACTGCGGGTCTTGAGTAAAGTAGAAGTGGCTGGAATAAGTAGTGTAGCGGTGAAATGCATAGATATTACTTAGAACACCAATTGCGAAGGCAGGTCACTATGTTTTAACTGACGCTGATGGACGAAAGCGTGGGGAGCGAACAGGATTAGATACCCTGGTAGTCCACGCCGTAAACGATGCTAACTCGTTTTTGGGTTTTCGGATTCAGAGACTAAGCGAAAGTGATAAGTTAGCCACCTGGGGAGTACGTTCGCAAGAATGAAACTCAAAGGAATTGACGGGGGCCCGCACAAGCGGTGGATTATGTGGTTTAATTCGATGATACGCGAGGAACCTTACCAAGGCTTAAATGGGAATTGACAGGTTTAGAAATAGACTTTCCTTCGGGCAATTTTCAAGGTGCTGCATGGTTGTCGTCAGCTCGTGCCGTGAGGTGTTAGGTTAAGTCCTGCAACGAGCGCAACCCCTGTCACTAGTTGCCATCATTCAGTTGGGGACTCTAGTGAGACTGCCTACGCAAGTAGAGAGGAAGGTGGGGATGACGTCAAATCATCACGGCCCTTACGTCTTGGGCCACACACGTAATACAATGGCCGGTACAGAGGGCAGCTACACAGCGATGTGATGCAAATCTCGAAAGCCGGTCTCAGTTCGGATTGGAGTCTGCAACTCGACTCTATGAAGCTGGAATCGCTAGTAATCGCGCATCAGCCATGGCGCGGTGAATACGTTCCCGGGCCTTGTACACACCGCCCGTCAAGCCATGGAAGTCTGGGGTACCTGAAGTCGGTGACCGTAACAGGAGCTGCCTAGGGTAAAACAGGTAACTAGGGCTAAGTCGTAACAAGGTAGCCGTACCGGAAGGTGCGGCTGGAACATCTCATTTTAGAGCGTCTTTTGACGTTAAACAAAATTACGATACTTAACAGTATCATGTACTTACTTAAAGAAAACGTTTTAGTTTTTTATTTGGTTGATATATTATAAAAAATACAAAACCCACTAGAAATTAGTATCAGGGAAAGAGAGATTTTAGTTACAGAAGTTAGAGGTTAGATAATTAGAAGTTGGTATAAAAGCTGACAACTAAAAACCGACAACCGACAACTAAAAACATGAAGTCTCGTAGCTCAGCTGGTTAGAGCGCTACACTGATAATGTAGAGGTCGGCAGTTCGAGCCTGCCCGAGACTACTAATTATGGTTGATAGTTAATAGTTGATGGTGAAAACCGACAACTGAAAACCAATAACCAACAACCACTAGAGGGGGAATTAGCTCAGCTGGCTAGAGCGCCTGCCTTGCACGCAGGAGGTCAAGGGTTCGACTCCCTTATTCTCCACAGTTTTGCGAGTTTGATTTAAAAGTACGATGGATAGAGCCAAAACAAATATCCATTTATCAGACGAGTAAGAAGAATTTAAGATCATTGACATTAACGGTAAAAATATCACAAAGAAAAAACCGAGCACTTACGAGTGCTTGAGTACCAATAGGAAAGAAATCGTTAAGGGCGTATGGCGGATGCCTAGGCTTTCAGAGGCGAAGAAGGACGCGGTAAGCTGCGAAAAGCTGCGGGGATCGGCACACACGAATTGATCCGCAGATGTCCGAATGGGGCAACCCGGCATGTTGAAGACATGTCACTCCGCAAGGAGAGCAAACCCGGAGAACTGAAACATCTAAGTACCCGGAGGAAAAGAAATCGAAGAGATTCCGTAAGTAGTGGCGAGCGAACGCGGATTAGCCCAAAAGTCTTTATATATTTAATAGAATGTTCTGGAAAGAACAGCCATAGAGGGTGATAGCCCCGTACATGAAAGGTATATTTAGATGATAAATGAGTAGGGCGGGACACGTGAAATCCTGTCTGAATATGGGGGGACCATCCTCCAAGGCTAAATACTCCTGAAAGACCGATAGTGAACAAGTACTGTGAAGGAAAGGTGAAAAGCAC
>Ga0209599_10001112_pt1 | contig 13778 bp, 9 predicted proteins | sample Shrwel_input2_FT_FD_187534 | JGI IMG/M metagenome (GOLD analysis project Ga0209599, IMG submission 187534) | Subsurface microbial communities from deep shales in Ohio, USA - Utica-3 well 1 S input2 FT (SPAdes) (version 2) ... | reverse complement strand
CCAATAATATCTTTACCAGCCGCTTTTAATTCGGCAGCACGGTTGGTGACAGCTAAAGTGGGTGAAGGCTTGATGCTTAATACACGGTCAGATAAGCGTAGTTCCACGGAGTAAACCTCATCTTGTTGCTATTGAAAAATCAGGACGTTGCTATAAATAGCATTTGTACTGAGAGTAAACCTAAACTCGTTAAACAATTTAACGTCACGGATTGACGTGTTAAATCATCGTCACATTGCCTAAGCCGATAATTGGCGCAGATAATACCGCAAAATAGCCTTAGATAAGAGACCCAAAATGCAACATAAACAGGCTTTTCAACTGCAAAGTAATTTTCAGCCCGCAGGCGACCAACCTGCTGCTATTCAAGCCTTGTGCGAGAGCATTCAACAGGGCAATCAGCATCAGTTGCTATTGGGGGTAACAGGCTCAGGTAAAACCTTTACGATGGCTAATGTGATTGCTAAGTTACAACGGCCTACGATTATTATGGCGCACAACAAAACCTTAGCCGCGCAGCTATATAGCGAATTTAAAGCGTTTTTTCCTCATAATGCCGTTGAGTATTTTGTCTCGTTTTATGACTATTATCAGCCCGAAGCCTATGTGCCAGCGTCTGATACCTACATCGAAAAAGACTCTGCCATTAACGAACATATTGACCAAATGCGCTTGTCAGCGACCAAAGCCTTATTAGAGCGGCGTGATGCGATTATTATTGCCAGTGTGTCGGCGATTTATGGTTTGGGCGACCCCGAAGCCTATCTCAAAATGTTGCTACATATTAGTCGTGGTGAGCGTATTGACCAGCGCGCCATGCTTAGACGTTTGGCCGAAATGCAGTATCAACGTAATGATATAGACTTTAGTCGCGGCACTTATCGCGTGCGTGGTGAAGTGATTGATATTTTTCCTGCCGAATCCGATGACCGAGCGGTGCGGGTGAGTTTATTTGATGATGAGGTCGAAAACATTAGCTATTTTGACCCGTTGACAGGCGCATTGATACAAAAAGTTGCTCGCGTCACTATTTATCCTAAAAGTCATTATGTTACGCCCAGAGAACAAATTAATAAGGCGATAGACACCATTCGCGCCGAATTAGAGCCGCGTTTGGCATGGTTTATGAGCGAAAATAAGCTGATTGAAGCCCAACGTTTAAAAGAACGCTGTCAATATGATTTAGAAATGTTGCAGCAACTCGGCTATTGCAACGGCATCGAAAACTATTCACGGCATTTATCGGGGCGTAACGAGGGCGAAGCACCGCCGACTTTGTTTGATTATGTCCCTGCCGATGCGTTGTTGATTATTGATGAATCACATGTTTCTGTACCGCAAATTGGCGCAATGTATAAAGGCGATAGGGCGCGCAAAGAAAACTTGGTTAATTATGGTTTTAGATTGCCCTCCGCCTTAGATAATCGCCCAATGAAGTTTGAAGAATGGGAAAAAATCAGCCCACAAACCATTTTTGTCTCTGCCACACCTGCTAATTACGAACAAGAACATTGTCCGATTGCCATTGAGCAAGTGGTACGACCCACAGGTTTGGTTGACCCTATTATCGAGATTCGGCCAGCTTTTACCCAAGTTGATGATTTGATGTCCGAAATCACGTTACGGGTGGCGGTACAAGAACGGGTATTAGTGACTACTTTAACCAAAAAAATGGCCGAAGATTTAACCGATTATTTGTCAGAACATAAAGTTAAAGTGCGTTATTTGCATTCAGATATTGATACCGTAGAACGTGTGGAAATTATCCGTGATTTACGCTTGGGCGTGTTTGATGTGTTAATTGGCATTAACTTGTTGCGTGAGGGTTTGGATATGCCAGAAGTGTCTTTAGTGGCAATTTTAGATGCCGATAAAGAAGGATTTTTACGCTCGGAGCGTTCATTGATTCAAACGATTGGACGAGCAGCGCGGCATTTAAACGGTAAAGCGATTTTGTATGCCGACCGCATGACAGGTTCAATGGAACGCGCTATTGCCGAAACCGACCGCCGCCGCAACAAACAAATTGCCTTTAATGTGGCGAATGGCATTACGCCCAAAAGTGTGTCTAAACCGATTTTTGATATTTTAGAAATTTATGGCGGTGAGGCGGCCAAACAAGCAGCGGCAGATAATCAAGCACAGCAAGTAGCCGAAAAAAATAAAGAATATGTCATCACCGATAATAAAGTCTTGCTGAAACGGATTAAAGATTTAGAAGTGGAAATGATGGCTAAAGCACGCGATTTACAATTTGAGCAAGCGGCTAAGTTGCGTGACCAAATTAAACAGTTAAAAGAGCAGTTGTTAATACAGAAGGCGTAGGGGCTTGTGGTTGCCCTTCGACTCCGCTCAGGGAGCATGTTTGCGGTGGCTGCCTTTCGACTCCGCTCAAGGAACAGAGTCGTGGTGGCTGAGCGGAGTCGAAGTCTACTTTTGTTTAACTCACAAAACGCATCGACAAATCAATGGCTTTAATATCTTTAGTAATTGCACCCATTGAAATAAAATCCACACCCGTCTCGGCCACTTGACGTAGCGTAGTATGGTCAATATTGCCCGATGCCTCTAATTTAGCGCGACCTGCGGTATGTTGAACGGCAATACGCATATCAGCATGAGTAAAATTATCCAACATAATAATATCTGCACCTGCATTTAAGGCTTGTTCAAGCTCTGCAAAGGTCTCTACTTCTACTTCGACAGGTTTATTGGCTGCAATAATGCGTGCTTGTTTAACAGCCGCTTCAATACTGCCTGCGGCCATAATATGGTTTTCTTTAATTAAAAACGCATCAAACAAGCCAAGCCGATGGTTACGACCACCGCCTATACTCACTGCGTATTTTTGTGCTATACGTAAACAAGGCAAGGTTTTACGGGTATCTAATAATTGTGTGGGTGTTCCTGCCAAAAGGCCAACGAGTTCACGGACTTTTGTCGCTGTACCCGATAAGGTTTGAATAAAGTTTAAAGCGGCACGTTCGCCCGTTAATAGGCTACGCGCTGAGCCTGACAGCAACAAAAAAGGGGCATTGGCTGCCACTAATTCACCTTCTTGTGCCAACCATTCGAGTTTAACCTGTGGGTCGAGTTGTTGAAATAAAGCCTCAACCCAAGGTGTGCCAGCCAGTACCATCGGTTCACGGCTAATGACTCGTGCTTGGCCTTGTGTGTCAGCAGGAATTAGTTGAGCGGTAATATCACCATCACCAATATCTTCAGCTAAAGCTAAGTGGATATTGGCGGTAATAGCGTGATTAAGTAGAGTTTGGTCAATCATAACAAAGCGCATCTTCACATTTAAAACATAAGTGTAGAGTATAGGCACTAAATAGCTGTAAAAAAACCACTTTAACTCTTTAACTATTTTCTTGGTGCGGTTAAAGTTAAAAGAAAATCATTACCAACTTTGTGGCCAGATTTGGTATATGTGTAATACAACTAAAAAATTATGTAGCCAGTTTACAGAGTCAAGCTGATGTGCTTAGCGTTGCAATATCTTTGTACTTGGTAATATGAAAGAATTATTAGAGCAGGAAAGAAACTAATGACTACCCCACAAAAACTTCCCGCCGTATTGGAAGGTTTGCGCGTTGCGGTTGAGCCGCGTCTAAATGGTGCTTTGCATAATATGCTGACACGTTTAGAGGAAATTATTTATCAATGGTGTCAGGGGTTAAGTGACGCAGAACAACAGCGTTATATGGATATTATTATTGCCGTTCGCCGTGAACGTGACCAAATAGAAATGGATGTTGCGCGTGCCATTACCAATAGTTTTTTACAGTTACCTAACATTAAGCCCCCCGTTGAAGCAGGCAAAAAAACATCCAGTTTAAGTGGTTTTGATTTTGATTCTTTATCGTTAGTTGACAGCGAAGATATGGAAATTACCGTCACTGTCGATAGTATGGTAGCGCGTACCCGTTTAGATTATTCCAATTTATACAGTTTATTACGTCAACGTTTTTTGCATCTTGCGCCAAATTATAATTTAATTGATAAAAATTTTCCTTTAGATACAGGCGCGTTGGCTCAGCATTTTCAAAATGCGATTAAACATCTTGTGTTAGAAGTCGCCCAAAAAGTGGTGATTTTGCGCGTGTTTCAACAAGAGTTTTTGACTCAGCTTTGGCCAATTCTTGAAGAAGCCAATAAGTATTTGATTCAAGCAGGCGTGTTGCCTGACCTTAAATCTAGTTTTGGTAGCAACAAGCCTAAAGAAAGTAATTATGACGAGGTGATGGCGCGTAAAGAACAAGAAGAGGCAGAAAAAGCGGCAAAAGGTGAGCAGCCTGAGAAAAAACTCGATACCGAAGATATTTTTTCATTTTTAAAAGATGTACACAAAATTGGTAACGCGGGTGATTCAGGGACGGGTTTGCCTATTCCTGCCGCCGCTAATGGTCAGGTCATTTCAGGTGCTACTTATCATGGTGGTGAATATGTCGGTGGTGGCGGTGTTGGTTTGTTATCGGCATCAGCCGTCGGCGGTAGCGTGGCTGCTGTGCCAATTGTGCCGCAAAATATCGCCGAAACAGCACAAGTACAAGCCTTAGCTACCGAGCAGTTAGTGGGTTTGTTATCTAAGTTACAAGAGAGTCAGCCTAAAAATAAATTAGTTGATGATGATTCCTCACCGACAGTGAGTGAGGTTCGAACAGGTATTCGGAATAATTTAAAATCGGATGAAAAACGCGTTGAGGCAGTACGTCAGGCCGATGAAGATGTTATCAACTTAGTATCTATGCTTTTTGACTTTATTTTGGATGATGATGATTTGCCAATGGCAATGAAAGCCTTGTTAGGTCGTTTGCAAATTCCTTTGTTAAAAGTAGCGATTATTGATAAATCATTCTTTAATGCCGAAAAACACAAAGCACGTCAATTGCTTAATTTGTTGGCCAAAGCGGGTATTGGTTGGAATCAAAAAGATCCTGGTGGTGATGCGCTTTATACCAAAATCGAAGAAACCGTTTTTAGAATTTTGAATGAGTTTATTTCGGATTTGGTGATTTTTGAAGAGTTATACAAAGAGTTTAGTGAGTTTTACGAGCAACAACAAAAACGTACTGAGTCGATTGATAAACGTACTCGTGAAGCCGAAGAAGGTCGCGCACGAGCTGATATGGCACGGGCAATGGTGCAACAAACCCTTAATCGGCGTTTGACGGGTCGTCAGTTGCCCTTAGTAGTCGTAAAGTTACTACAAGAAGGCTGGAAACACGTTTTATATATTAACTGCTTAAAAGAAGGCACAGAGTCCGAACCGTGGAAACAAGCGGTTAAGGTAGTCGATGCGGTAGTATGGAGCGTGATTCCGCAATCGGGAGCAGAATGGATTGCACGATTAAGAAATGTTTCGCCCAAATTGATGAACAGTTTACGTAAAGGCTTGGCGGCGGTTAATTATGATGCGTTGGCCACTGAGTCTTTGCTAAAAGAATTAGCCGATGTGCATAATGAGTTAATGGGTGGTCATTCAATGCCCACCGTGACGGTATTAGATGCTGAGGCGGCCAAAACCGAAGCCCCAGCTACAGGTACGATTTCGTCTGAGCAAATCAATAATCAAAATGCACAATCTGCTCCTACGACCACTGTTGTTTTACCCAGCGATAATTTACAACCTGCAATGGCCGAAACTTTATCTAGTGATAATGAACATTTGCAAAAAGTGAATCAGCTTAATGTGGGTAGTTGGGTTGAATTTATTCAAACCGATAGACGTGACCGCCATAAGTTAGTAGCACGGATTCGCTCGGTAGATAAACTTATTTTTGCTAATAGACGCGGTATCAAAGTGGCCGAAATGACCGCTATGAAATTGGCGGTGGATATGAGTCAAGGTCGGGCGCGGATTATTGACGAAGCACAAGTGTTAGATAGAGCCTTAGAATCAGTGATTGGCAACTTACGCACACTTGGCGAACAACAAAAGCAACAGTCTTAATATGTCTTTAGCAATTAGTGATGACGGTTGGCTGAATATCGCCCGCCGTTGTCCTTCCCCCAATTTTAATCAACGTCCTCCTGATACTGTCATTTCCTTGGTGGTTGTTCATAACATTAGTTTGCCACCTAAACAGTTTGGTGGTGCTTATATCGAGCAATTATTTACGAATTGCCTTAATCCTCAACAACATCCCTATTTTGCTCAAATTGCCCATTTACAAGTTTCTGCCCATTTATTGATTCGGCGTGATGGTGAGGTGTTACAATTTGTCCCATTTGGCGCGCGCGCATGGCATGCAGGGACTTCGAATTATTTAGGCCGTGACAATTGTAATGATTTTTCGATTGGTATTGAGTTAGAAGGGGCGGACGACATCGCCTATGAAGGCGTACAATATCAACAACTAGCCGCTATTGTGCAAACCTTACAACAACATTATCCACATATAGCACAGCAAGTGACGGGGCATTCTGATATTGCCCCACAACGCAAAACCGACCCTGGTCAAGCCTTTGATTGGCCAAAATTATGGTCATTGCTTAAACAAGAGTAATAAGCATGAAGTTGATAATGGTGTTGTTGGTGTTAATCAGTCGAGAGTTACTGAGTCCTGAATGGCGAGCGTTATTGGCCAAACCCTCTTATTGGTGGCGGGACACATGGTTAACCATTGCCGAAAAGCAACGTTTAGCTGCACCTGTCGTTTTGGCTTTATTAGCTTTGTTGCCTATTTTATTATTTGCTTTGCTGTTGATGGCATTGAAGCATTCGTATCATGTGGCATGGCAATTGTTGTGGGCGTTGATGATTTTAGTGCCTGTTTTTACCGACCGAAAGCTGCCTACCGTGTTGGCTCAATACCGTGAGCAATGGTTATCGGCGGAGCGTGTGACACAACAAGAGTTAGACCTTGCGCGGCATCAATTATTTGATTCTTATATTAAAGAATTATTTGCTCCGTTGTTTTGGGTGTTTGTGTTAGGTATTTGGGGTGTATTGTTAGTATCAATTTATTACTCCTGTCGTATTTGCCAAGCACAACAACGTAATTTACCGTTAAGTGCTACTGCCGAGCGGATGTTGGCATATTTAGATTGGTTGCCTAGTCGTGCTGTGGTGTTATCTTTTGCCCTAGTTGGGCAGTTTATACCTACATGGATGTATTGGCGCGAGCAATATAACACGGCGGTATCGCCCTTAACTTTTGTTGAGCAAGCCGTACAGTATGCCGAAAATACTAACGATACGATTCCTACTAGCAATGAGCAAATTACATGGATTTCTGCTTTGGCCAGTTACGAAGCCTTGTGCTTTAGGGTGATTGTCTTGTGGGTGATTTTGTTGGTATTGCAGTTGGTTTAGGTACTAAATATATTAAAAAGATAGGACTTACGCATTTCACCGAAATGAGCGCGTTTTGTGAACTAAAAATCGTTGAAAACGATTGTTTGGTGAGCAAATAAGCGATAACCGCGTAAATCCTAAAAGAGCCACTGTTGTGGCTCTTTTTTTAATAACGTTGCGTAACAAGCAGATTTAACGCTATAACAGGAACATAAGTCTTAATAAAATACATCCAGAGGCAAGCGTATGACCTTACAAAAAATATTTAACGATATTGACTCAACCGAAACCCAAGAATGGCTTGAAGCCTTTGAAGCGATTGTCGAGCGTGAAGGGGCAGAGCGTGCTAAGTTTATTTTACAAGCACTCACCAATCATGCTCATCGTTTTGGTGTGCAGTTATCACGCTTAAACACCCCGTATGTTAATAGTATTGCCCCACACGAAGAACCTGCTTTTGCGGGTGACCCTTATTTAGAACGGCGCATTCGCTCGCTGATTCGTTGGAATGCCTTAGCAATGGTGATGCGCGCTAATGACAACGAAGACGAATTAGGCGGCCATATTGCCACTTTTGCCTCAAGTGCTACGTTATATGATATTGGTTTTAATCATTTTTTTCGTGCGCCTAATGAAAATTTTGGCGGCGATTTAATTTATTATCAAGGTCATTCTGCACCAGGAATTTATGCGCGTTCGTATTTAGAAGGCCGTATTAGCGAAGCACAATTAGAAAACTTTAGACGTGAAGTGGATGGCAAAGGGTTGTCAAGTTATCCTCATCCGTGGTTAATGCCTGATTATTGGCAATTTCCCACGGTGTCGATGGGTTTAGGGCCGATTATGGCGATTTATCAAGCTCATGTGAGCAAGTATTTAATTAACCGTGAATTAATCCCCGAACAAAATCGTAAAGTATGGGCATTTTTGGGTGATGGCGAAATGGATGAGCCAGAGTCTTTAGGTGCAATTGCATTAGCAGGCCGCGAAAAACTGGATAACTTGATTTTTGTCATTAACTGTAATTTACAACGTCTTGATGGTCCTGTACGCGGTAATGGCAAAATTATTCAAGAGTTAGAGTCGGTATTTAGAGGCGCAGGCTGGCATGTGATTAAAGTGGTGTGGGGGCGCAAATGGGATCCACTACTGGCTCAAGATAATACAGGCGTGTTAAAGCAACGTATGGATGAATGTGTTGATGGCGAATATCAAGCCTTCAAAACGCATGGTGGTGATTACACCCGACAGCATTTTTTTGGTAAATATCCCGAACTGAAAGCAATGGTTGAGCATTTAAGTGATGAAGAAATTTATCAGCTTAATCGGGGTGGTCATGACCCTTATAAAGTGTATGCCGCTTATGCCCAAGCAATGACACGCAAAGGTCAACCCACGGTTATTTTGGCTAAAACGGTTAAAGGTTATGGTACAGGTGCGGGTGAGGCGGTTAATAAAACCCATCAATTAAAAAAACTTGATTTAGCTTCATTAAAATCATTCCGTGACCGTTTTGATATGCCATTTACGGACGAAGAATTGGCCAAAGTACCGTTTTATCGCCCTGCCGAAAACAGTCAAGAATTACGTTATATGCACGAGCGGCGGCAAAAGCTCGGTGGCTATTTGCCTGTTCGCAACAATGCTAATGTGACGCTGACTGTGCCAGAGTTAGACCTTTTTGCACCTGTCTTACAAGGTTCAGAGCGGGCAATTTCAACCACGATGGCTTTTGTGCGTTTGTTAAATATCTTAATCAAGCAAGAAGGTATTGGTGAACGAGTCGTACCAATTGTGCCAGATGAAGCACGTACTTTTGGTATGGAAGGGATGTTTAGACAAATGGGGATTTATTCCCACGTTGGCCAATTATACACTCCTGAAGATTCTGCCCAAATGATGTATTACAAAGAAGACAAAAAAGGGCGAATGTTGGAGGAAGGCATTAACGAAGCAGGAGCAATGAGCGCGTGGATTGCTGTGGGTACATCGTACTGTATGCACAACTTAGCGATGATTCCGTTTTATATTTTTTATTCTATGTTTGGTTTTCAACGTATTGGTGACTTGGCATGGGCGGCAGGTGATATTCAGGCCAAGGGCTTTTTGTTGGGCGCAACCAGTGGCCGTACCACACTCAATGGCGAAGGCTTGCAGCATCAAGATGGCCATTCACATTTATTGGCCAGTACCGTGCCTAATTGTGTCGCCTATGACCCGTGTTATGGTTACGAATTAGCGGTAATTATTCAAGATGGTTTGCGCCGTATGTATGGCGAAAACGAGCGCGTTTTTTATTACTTAACCACTATGAACGAAAACTATCCCCATCCTCCCATGCCAGCAGGGGTAGAAGAGGGGATTCGGCGTGGCTTGTATTTGCTTAAAGCCGCTCCTGAAAGTCATGGTCATCAAGTACAGTTATTGGGTTCGGGGGTGATATTACGCGAAGTCGAAGCGGCTGCCGAATTACTCTTTAATGTGTATGGCATTCGGGCGGCAGTATGGAGTGTGACCAGTTTTAACGAGTTACGCAAAGAAGCCTTAGCCTGTGAGCATTGGAATCATTTGCATCCTTTAGAAGCACCTAAAGTGGCATGGGTCACGGAGCAGCTACACGCCGTCAAAGGGGCAATTGTTGCCGCCAGTGATTATATGCGTATTGTTGCCGAGCAAATTCGGGCATTTTTACCCCAAGGTTTACCTTATATTTGTTTGGGAACAGACGGTTTTGGCCGTTCTGATAGTCGTGAAAAATTACGCGAGCATTTTCAAGTCAATCGTTATTTTATTGTCATTGCCGCCTTAAATGCCTTAGCCGATGATGGTGTGATTGGCCGTAGTGTGGTGCAAGATGCCTTAGCGCGTTTTGAGATTGATGCCGAAAAACCTTATGCACCGTTAGTCTAATAAAAGTAGGAGTTAAGCTATGTTGCATATTGTACGTACCCCCGATTTAGGGACAGATGAAGCTGAAGTCATTGAATTATTAGTAAAAATTGGTCAAAGCATTAGTGTAGATACCCCCCTAGTATTATTAGAATCGGCCAAAGCAAGTATGGAAGTACCTAGTCCTATTGCGGGTGTCGTTAAAGAAATCAGCATTGCCTTAGGCGCGAAAGTTGCCGAAGGCACGGTGTTATTAAGTGTTGAAATAGTAGATAGTGAACAAAAAACACAAGCACTGATAGCGGAAGTTGTTCCCGAAAAGTTGATTGAGCCTAAGCCTGCTCCTATCGAAGTGACGACTACATTGTCTGCCCAAGCTCCAACTGTGCTTAAACAACCTGAGCCAGTCCTGAATGAACCTTTGCCTAAGCAACAAGTGGTACATTGCGGGCCAGCAGTACGGCGTTTGGCGCGTGAGTTAGGTGTGGATTTACTGCAAGTTCAAGGCAGTGCCGCTAAAGGACGCATTGTTAAAGAAGATGTTCATTCCTTTGTTAAAACGGCGCTCACCACACCTAAGCCTGTTGTTGCTAAAACTACAGGTTTAGGTTTACCTATTTTGCCAAGTATTGATTTTAGTAAATGGGGTGAAGTTGAGTTTAAAGAGCTGACAAAAATTCAAAAACTGTCGGCGCAAAATTTACATCGTGCGTGGCTGCATATTCCACATGTTACCCAGTTTGACGAAGCAGATATTAGCGACTTAGAAGCGTTTAGAGTGGCACAAAAAGACGCACTTAAAGCGCAAGGTATTAGTCTAACACTATTAAGTTTTTTGGTTAAAGCCTGTGCTTATGTGCTTAAACAATATCCTAAGTTTAATGCTTCATTAAGTGAGAATGGTGAGCAGTTAATTTTAAAAAAATACATTCATATTGGTGTAGCGGTCGATACGCCTAATGGTTTGGTAGTGCCAGTCATTCGTCATGCAGACACCAAAAGTATTTCGGCGATTGCCAAAGAGCTTGGCGAACTATCAGCTAAAGCGCGTGATAAAAAATTAACGCCCGCCGAAATGCAAGGTGCAAGCTTTAGCATTTCGTCTTTAGGAGGCATTGGTGGTACAGCGTTTACCCCAATTGTTAATTGGCCAGAAGTGGCTATTTTGGGGGTGTCACGCGCTGGTCAAAAACCCGTATGGAATGGGCAGAGTTTTGTGCCACGTTTAATGTTGCCACTATCTTTATCTTATGACCATCGAGTGGTTGATGGGGCAGATGGTGCGCGTTTTATTAGTGCGCTTGGTCAAGTATTGGCAGATATACGCAAAGTTTTATTGTAGTGAAATACTATTGGCAGATAATTTGCATTGTTTTGTAACAGCTTTAGATTAGTATGATGTTTATTGTTTTAAAACAACACATAAAATAGCCCAGACATTACGTTTATAATCAGGAGTTACATATTGCGCCGCCATTAGCGCGTAACTCTTAATCATGTGATGATGTGTTATTTTTATTCAATTAGCCACGATAGGTTTTATTATGTTAGCAACTGCCTTATTTGCAACCCCCGCAACAGTCACTTTAGGTGAACAATGCGGTTATGTATTATATGAAGAACAAATTCATCTTAATGCCGAAGTTTCGGTTATTGCACCGAGTCAACAGCCTGTCAGTATTCAATTGTGGGCTTGTCAGCAAGCGTTTGAGGGTGGAATTTTAGAAGGATATAAAATTGCCAGCACTTCGCCTACTTATTACACTGAAAGTAGCTTTATTTCGGAGCAATTAGCTGCCACATGGCCGATTGGTCAACAAGCTTATGCGATGGTTTTGGTATTGGTTGAAGGCGACACTATTTTAAGTTATGTTAATTTTGCCCAAAGCCAAACATTTTTATTACCGTATTTAAGCGAAGTTAAAACGCAATTTACCGCCACTGATATTTATATTGATATTGGTCAAATTTATAGCCCACGCGCCCAAGATAATCTCAGTGGCACTTTATCTTTAGAATTGTGGGCAGTATCTGCACCATATTTGGGCGACCCCTGTGAGGGCGAGTTATTAACTATTCAGTTATTAGGCGTATTAGCAGGACAAGGTGCGTGGACAAACTATCAATTAACCGCATCTGTACCAAGTCACGCTCAGTCATTAGTATTGTTGTTGCGCGAGTGGACAGCCAAAGGTTATGTTACCCGTGATTATGTCAGTTTATCTGTACCAGTTGCCGATGCTGAGCCTGTAGCAACTGCTATTGAGTCAACGCCAGAGCCTGTTGTTGAAACTATGACTGAAACAATGCCACCCGAGGTTGTTTCAGAAGTCGCCGTAGAAGCGATAGTCGAAACTGTGGAAGTGATTGCCGAACAGCCAGAATTAGTATTAACCCCTGATGAGCCAGCCCCTGTCAAAGCTAAAAAAACCAGCAAAAAAACTACCACAGCACCTGCTGCCAAAGCAGCCGCTAAAAATCCAGCATTACCCTCGTTAAATGAAGCCTCTGTTGAACAATTGTGTTCAATTAAAGGCATTTCACAAGCAGTAGCGCGTACCATTGTCGAAAGCAGACCTTATAAGGCGTGGACAGAAGTCGCAAAATTAAAAGGTGTCGGTGGAAAGTTGTTGGCTAAGTTGCAAGAGCTGTTTCATATTTGATTAGTCGTTTTCAAGAAGGTATGCTTTAGGACTTATGATTGCACCGCAATATCACCGCATAAGTCCTAATGATGTGAGCTATTAATTTATGATAAAAAGAACGAGTTTCATCGTCTGTTTGAGTATGCTTGCGGCTTGTCAACAACAAGCTGCTCTGAGTCATAAACCTGTACCATCATCACAGTATATGAGTAGTATCAGTGATGATGGAACATCAGTAGTTATTAAACTGCCCAATGGTCAACAACGTAGGGTTACATCTGAGTTGCCAACTTATTCGGCAACTATTGGGCAAATTTCTGTTAAAAATGGTCAAGCTCATCCCTTAGTGATTAATGCAACACAGCCAACGGTGTCGGCACAAGGTCGAGTGACAGGCGGATTCTTTAAGCCCAGTTCGCCCGATGGCGCACATTGGCAATTAACAGCATTGCATGGTGTGAAGATTGATGCCAAGCATAGCAAACGTCCGCCTTATTTACGGATGAGTGGTGGCCAAATGCACGGACTGACAGGCTGCAATATTATGAGCGGCGTGTATTATCGTCAAAACGAAAAGATGCAGTTTGTGCGTGTGCAAGGCACTACTAGCGACTGTCCTCAATTTCAAACCTTAGAAAAAGACTTTATTGGCGCATTACAACAATTACGCACTTGGCAAATCACCCCCGATTATCGTTTGCAGTTTTTGAGTCAACAAGGGCAAGTAGTAGCCGAATTTATTGCTTTATCGCCGTGACTTCGACTCCGCTCAGTCATCTTGAAATCTACAATTTATTTGGTGTATTAAGAGCGTTGCCATAACACTTCACTGCCACCGTGTTCTCGTGCCAAGATGCGTGCTGCGACAAATAAATAGTCAGATAAACGATTTAAATACTGCAATCCCAACATAGAAATGGTTTCTTCTTGGCTTAAAGAAA
>Ga0209599_10001111_pt1 | contig 13781 bp, 13 predicted proteins | sample Shrwel_input2_FT_FD_187534 | JGI IMG/M metagenome (GOLD analysis project Ga0209599, IMG submission 187534) | Subsurface microbial communities from deep shales in Ohio, USA - Utica-3 well 1 S input2 FT (SPAdes) (version 2) ... | reverse complement strand
TTCTTGACTCAAGCATTAATGCAGTACGATCTTCAAAGTTAAGATGATGGTATGACAATTTTATATACTCCATAAACCCTTTAAATTAATTAGGTGGTTTATGTCGCACTTCAAGTTTTACTCTGCCATGTATTGAAATCAAATGACATCCAAATCAGCATGGATGGTAAAGGTCGATGGGTTGATAATGTGATGGTTGAACGATTATGGCGGAGCGTTAAATATGAAGAGGTGTATCTCAAAGCCTACAGCAATGTTTTGGATGCGAAGAAGCAATTAAACGCATATTTTGAATTTTATAATTTGAAACGACCTCATTCGAGTCTGGACAAAATGACTCCAGATGAGTTTTACTATGACCAGCTACCACAACAAAATAAGGTAGCTTAACTAGAGCAGAGTATCACTTATAAATAAGCTTTTAGTTGTTCAAACATGTGGGACCACCTCTATTTAAAAAAAGGAAAGAAGATGAAAATTAAGTTTTTAACAGTTTCATTGATGCTTATTCTGCCATTTTCTGTTTTTGCAGCAAATACTGTAGTAGAAAAAGCGGTCATTGAATCAAATAATACATATAAGGCGAAGTATAACTTAGAGGATATGACTGAGTTTAATCAGGCTCAAAAGGGCTTTATTGCCAAGCCAACAGGTCAAATTAAAAGTGAGAAAGGCAATGTTATCTGGGATTTTGATGCATTTAGTTTTTTACAAGATCAAGCACCAAATACCGTTAATCCCACTCTATGGCGACAAGCAAAATTAAACAACAATGTTGGGCTATTTAAAGTAACAGATCGAGTTTGGCAAATTCGTGGTTTTGATTTGGCAAATATGACCATCATTCAGGGTGATACTGGCTGGATTATTGTGGATACATTAACCTCTAAAGAAACGGCTGAAGCAGCACTTAAATTTGCTAGACAGCATTTAGGTGAGCAAAAAATTTCAGCCATTATCTTTACCCATAGCCATATCGATCATTTTGGTGGTGCATTAGGCGTTCTTTCTAGCGAAGAAATTAACGCTAGAAAAACTCCAATTATTGCGCCAAAAGGCTTTATGGAAGAAGCGACCAGTGAAAATGTGATGGCAGGTTCAGCCATGATACGTCGTGCGACTTATATGTATGGAACTTTTCTACCTAAAAATGCGGAAGGATTGGTGGATACAGGTTTAGGTAAGGCTGTTGCTGTGGGAAAAATGGGCATCCTTGAGCCTACACAACTGATCACTCAACCAGAACAGAAAATGACGGTTGATGGCTTGGATTTTGTGTTTTATAACGTGCCGGGTTCAGAAGCACCAGCAGAATTAACGTTCTCTATCCCATCATTGAAACTTTATAACGGCGCAGAAATTCTATCTCATACCATGCATAATCTTTATACCCTTCGGGGTGCTAAAGTCCGTGATGCCTTAAAATGGGTGGGCTATCTAGACCAAGCAATGCAGCATGCCAAAGCATCCGATGTATTGATTGCACAGCATCATTGGCCTGTCTGGGGCAATGACAATATTCAAGATTTTATTAAAACCCAGCGAGATGTTTATAAGTTCACGCATGATCAGACGGTGAGATATATGAACTCTGGTTTTAATGGCGCTGAAATTGCCGAAAAAATTAAGCTTCCAGCGGCACTTGATCAAAAACTATATGCTCATGGCTATTATGGAACCCTAAAACATAATGTAAAAGCAGTATACCAATATTATATGGGATGGTTCGATGCCCATCCTTCCAATTTAGATCCATTACCCCCTAAAGCTGTTGCAAAAAAATATATTGAGTTAGCAGGTGGGGAGAACAATGCATTGAAAAATGCGCGGGATGCCTACGCTCAAGCTGACTATAGATGGGCTGCCGAGATTTTAAAACATATTGTGTTGAATAACCCTCAAAACCAACAAGCAAAAGACTTATTGGCGAATACTTATCGTCAATTGGGCTATGCTGCTGAGGCTTCAACTTGGCGTAATTTCTTTTTGGTGGGCGCTCAAGAGCTACAAAATAATGTACCCCTACAAAATACTTCTGATCCGAGTGATTTATTGATTCATACACCAACTGAAAGATTTCTTGAAGCTATGGCGACAAATTTAGATGTGGAAAATTTAAAAAATGAAAACCAGTGTATCAATCTGGTTTTGTCGGATACCAAAGAGCATTTTTCATTATGGGTTGAAAACTCAGTCATGCAGTTTAAGCGTTATGATGAAAGTAAAGATTTGGCATTGGATTGCCCTACATTAACCTTAACCAAGCCCTTATATCTAAAAATGATTACAGGTCAAATAGAAGGGGTAAAAGTCCTGCTTTCTAAAGACAGTAAAGTCAAAGGTAATCCACTGAAAATTGGAAAATTCTTTGCAATGTTTAAACGTCCAGATTCAATTTTCCCGATTGTGACTCGACCAAATGGCTAAGCTCAAATAAGTAAAGTCGAAACTTAAATTAATAGATCCAAAGAAATGGGTGAAATTATCAACTTGGTTCTCCCAATCTTATAACAGGAATACAAGAAATTATTTCTTGTATTCCTCTTTAAAATTAAAAGTAAGCTATATGTATTTTAACTCTATTGATACTTTATTAAATGGTTTTTGAATTTTTATACTTTATTTTCGATGGAGATATTTTTATTAGTAGCTTGTTTAAAAAAGATTTGTTTATTTTTCTATTAATTGCTTCTAAATAATAACTTCAATATTTTTGTGGTTAAAAGGCAAGGGGGTATTATGATGTGTTTTTTATTGAAAATAAGCTTTTATATTAGGTTCTACATCTTGTATAAAATTTAAATACCCAGAAACATATTGGAAAGAACTTTGCTCCAATTCACCTATTTTAAACCGATAAACCAAATGTTTAATAAATCTTTTTTTAGCCCTACCAATAGAAATTTTTCCGTCATTTGTTAGTACCAACCCAGTAACATGACGATTTTTAGCTTTTGAACTAAAGACAGTTTTACTATGATTTAAATTAATTTCACCTTCATATAAATCAAATAGCTTATCTTCTACCACTTTAGGCACTTTAAAAAGACTATTTCTGACATTAGATGAAAATGTTAAATCATCAGCGTATCTACTATAACTTATAAAGTTTTTTTTACAAAAGACTGTCAGATATCTATCTAATTCATATAAAATAAAATTTGAAATATAAGGTGAACTTGGCGCGCCAATACTCAAAATTAATTTTTTACTATTTTTTTTGGGTTGCCAAAATAAAAACTGATTGTATATTCTCCTTTCCTCAACCTCAGGAACTTGATCAATCGTTCTCTTCCAAACCCGCCAAAAAAGCTTAGGTGTAATTGAATTAAAAAAATCTTCTAAATCCAAATTAAGTAAATAAGAGTTAGATAAATGCACTGCGGCATTATTTTTAATACTTTTATTTTTCACATATGCAAATGCAGCATCATGAATGGGAAGATGTTTTAATTTTTTAGCTAAAATAAAACGTTGGATTAATTTTAAATCTTTTGTAGGTTGCGCAATGACTCTCTTCCCAACCTTTCTTTTAGGAATTAGATATACTTTATACTTACTTGGAGCTTGCAGTAAATAAGTACGAATTTCCTCTTTTGACTTATTAAACTCAAACGCTAACTCATCAATTAAACTCATATTCTCTCTACAAAAAATTAAATGGCTTTAAATAACATTTAAAGCCATTACTCTCTACTCATACGAAGCGAAAGGTAGATACCTTTTGCGAATATGTGCGAACATTGAGCGAAAGGTATCTACCTTTCGCAACGCTCAATGCTCTCAATAAATTTGAGTCTGGCTTAACACCCGACTAGGCCCATAGAACCCATAACTAAAGAGCCTCTACAGTATAAACAAAGTTTAAGTTATCCTCAATTTTATTTCATAATACATCTTTGTACACGACAAAAAAGGATAACTCATTGAAATAATGGCATAATACTTGTTTTCTGACGACGAATATGATGACACATTTCAATGAGTTATATCTCATCTTAAACAAATACCTAAAGTGGAACAAGTCACATGTAAAATGTTTTACACTGATTATGCTTGCATTAATTGTAAAACAGACATGTAATCTTTCTTCTGCATCTAAAGCCTTACCCATCAAGTGCTTACCACAATCATTTTATCGACGTATACAACGCTTCTTTGCAGGTCAGTATTTTGATTATCGTCAAATTTCTCAGTTAATTTTCAATATATTTTCATTCGACAAAGTGCAACTGACTTTAGATAGAACCAATTGGAAATGGGGAAAACGAGATATCAATATCTTGATGTTAGCCATCGTTTATCGTGGAATAGCGATACCTATTGTTTGGACATTGCTCAATAAACGTGGAAATTCAGATACAAAAGAGCGTATTGCTTTGATTCAACGCTTTATCTCCATTTTTGGTAAAGACCGTATTGTGAATGTGTTCGCAGACAGAGAATTTATCGGTGAGAAATGGTTTACATAGTGAATTGAAAATGACATTAACTTCTGTATACGTGTTAAAAAAATTTCATTGTGACCAATCACTTATCCAAGAATCATAAAATTAGTGATTTATTTCGTCATCTTCAAGTTGGTCAAACTGAATGTCGTAAACGACGTATTTGGGTCGGTCGAGTAAAACTGTATATTAGTGCGCTACGATTAGAAGATGGAGAACTTTTACTTGTTGTTTCTCCTATGTTTAATGCTTCTGCTATTCGTGATTATGCATTACGCTGGGAAATCGAAACCTTATTTAGTTGTCTCAACGGACGTGGATTCAATCTTGAAAATACTCGTTTAACAGACCCTAGACGAGTCAAGAAATTGATAGCAGTGCTAGCTATTGGTTTCTGTTGGTGCTATTTAACAGGTGAATGGCAACATGATCGAAAAAAAGCGATAAAAATAAAGAAGCATGGACGACTTTCAGTAAGTTTATTTCGCTACGGTTTGGACTATGTTCAAATGGCTATTCTACGTTTGATTGGTTTTGGAAAAAAAGAAGAATTTAAGAAAGTGCTAGCAATTTTAAGAAAGAAAAAGCCTGATAGGACAAGGACCCTATGAAATTTGTCGTGTACAGAGATAATACATATTACTTTCAGTTTCTTTTATCAAACTCTCTTCCAAGGCTTTCTTAATATTCTGAGTAGACCTTACTCTGGACTGCTTCTAGTATCCTAGATACGAGACAGCCTCATTTTGAAGATACTTCAAAGCTTCCAGACTCACTCCATCAAGATGCGAATGGTGCCTAATTCGATTGTAAAACATCTCGATATAATCAAACACATCTGCACGTGCAATTTCACGTATTTTATAGATTCACTTTTTTAATTCTTTCCTTCTCTAAGCTGCTAAAAAAGGAGTCTGCAACAGCATTGTCCCATGAGCAGTATACTGCGAGGCCTATGCGACTCTTGCTGGGAATCAAGTTATGCTTCTGACAGAATTTCTGCCAATCTCAACTGCTGTATTGAGAACCTTAGTCTGAGTGTATGATTGTCGCCATAGCCAGTACGAGCAATCTTAAGAACCCGACACATTGTTTTAATTTTAAATTGATGACTGTACTCAAAAATAAACTGATACTTTACTAGGGCTGGCTTGAAAAGTACCTTGCAGCCTTTTTTAAGATGTCCCGTTCCTCTTCAGTCTGCCTAAGCTGGCTTTTAAGGCAAATAATTTCTTTCTTTGCCTCTAGCAGTTCATGTTCATCAGAATTGTAGCGTAAAGGCTGTTCTGCCTTTAGCCATTTATGAATACTGTGTTGGCTGCAAGCTGCATTTTAATCATGAGTCAGTCAGGTGAAATTGTCCGTACAGCTTAATCGAATGGGCATACAGCAGATATTAAAATGGTCGAACAACTGGTCAGCGGCTTAAAAGCAAAGCTCTATGCGGATCGTGGCTATATCAGTCAGGAATAAAGAGTAGATTAAACTCACAAAATACTGATTTAATTGCTTATCAACGAAAGAATATGGAATCTGTTCAACTCTCCACATCAGATGAATACTATTTAAAACAGCGTAATAAAATAGAGACTTTGTTTAGTCTGTTAAAAGGGAAATATCATTGGGTGACGAGTAAAGCTAGAAACATGGAAGGCTATTTAGCTGGAATTTATACCTCTTTATGTGCTTATCAAGTATGTCATCAAAACAAGCCAACCATTCAAGTAAGGAAATGATTGGCTTAAGCAGGATTCAGGTTAATTAATCTATTACTATTTACATACAGTAAGAAATTTCAGAAATCCTCTTATATAATCCTGATTTTCTGCAATTATTTCATTTTCAGGAGTTAAATTTAGGTAGTATCGACTAAGTTCGTTCAAGATTGATTTAGCTTTTAACCATCTAGAATAATCTCTAGATTTAGTAAATGAATCCCAATGCATAAATGAAAGCTCAATAAATTTAGGGTGACTTTCAGGAAACTTAGTTAAAAGAAACTCCAATAGATTATCCTTGTTATAGAAATTTGCATGAGAGATGTATCGAGCAATTTTTTCCTCATCAAATATAGTAGATAAATCCACTAAAGTGGAGACTTGTAATAGATTCAAAAAATTCTGAGTAAGGTTAGTAAACATCACCTTTTTTTTATCAATAATACGTAAAAATAACGCTGTAACAAGCTCTATATTATCTTTTATGCACACTATGTCGTCTTGATACAAAATATTATTCTCCATATACAAAATAATATCTTGTATATCAACATCAGCAGAACAAAATTTTTTGAACTCTTCATATTCTATTGCTAATGCTAGTCCTAAATCTTTCGTTTCTTGTTGACTAAGATAAGAATCTATATCCGAAGGACTATAATCTGGGGCAGAAGTAAAAATTGACAATAAAATATCTCTATGCAGAGTAGCTTCCTTAGCCTTCACCCACTCGTTTACGCTAACTTTTATAACATCATCTCTACTAAGAATTTCTTTATACATTTTCCTAGCTTCAAAGCCTCTTAGATACTTTCGAGTATTTAAGAGCCATGAAAGATCTGATTCATCTATTTTTCTAGGGATAATATATGCTTTATATTGATTATTATTCATTAATATTCTCCCTCTAAGCTATTCTTCAACTTTTCATAGTAAATATTTACAGAATCTATTAAATAAAGATCTGAAATTTCATTTATTTGGATAAAATCCTCAAATTCTTGATTGATTGACCCACCGATAGTAAATACAGAAAATATTTGATCTTTCTTCCAAAAAATGATGTAGCGATCATGCATAGAAATATTTGAATGAAAAAAATTAATACATGCGAAAACACCATTTGATACGAGATCATTTTTTTGTTGCACTATAAATTCAATAGTCTCACTTTTATCTTCTTCCTCTCTTTTATAAACTTTAAATTTTGTTATGACTTCTAATATATTTTTTGAGTCACCACCAAACAACATTGTTACACGGTCTAAATCAGCCAAATTAAAATAAGGATCAACTACAGATATTTTATTAACATCATAATTACTTCTACAATATGTTTGAAAAAAACTAGCTACATAATCAAGAGGTGTAGTATCCAACACCTCTAATAAAGGGATGAAAGAATTACCGTGTTGTACAATATTTGATTTAATCTTAAGAGAACGCTCTTTTAAATAACCCATTACTCATCAACTGAAAAATTATCTGTAGAATACTTTTGAATTACTCTGCCATTACTTAGCTGTACTGAACCATGCTCTATATTTGCATTTATTCCAATTGATTTGAGGTAGTAATATCTTTGGTCATAAACAATATCTTTTTTATCATCAAAAATTTTGATTTCTAACTCATCTGGACTTTCTTGTAAATCAAATAGAATTGTTTCACAAATACTCCCAGCCTTTCTCTCTAAAACTTCCTTTTCTTTAAAAGCTATTACTTCATAATTTGCCTGTTCAAATGTATCAAATTCATCATAGAAACTAATCTTTAGTTTTCTAGGTTCCGGCGCCCCTCTCTCATACCTTTTATCCAAAAAACCTGCTCTAACTATAATTCTTGTTGGTTCGTAAAAACTAAATGTATTTAACAGATCAATATTCCTCAGCAAATCTAATTGGGTTTTTTCTTTTAATTTTTTTAAAGCTGACTTTTTTTCGATGAACCATAATTTATCTTGGCGAGAAATGAGATCAGATCGAGCAAAAAAATCAATTTTAGAACACCTATCTATGAGTGGATTAAAGGGTTGATCATAACGTTGCGCAATGAAGTCATCTACATGGATGGTATATTTTAATGACAAACCATCAAATATTAATAAACCTTCCTTTTCATCTATAGAATGTAATATATCTGCTGAAGAACAAAATTTTAGCTTCAAACCTTGACCTAAATTTATAGGTCTAGAATTAAAAAGACCGCCAAAGTCAAATTCACCATTTAGCCACTTTATGCATTCCCCATAGATGATATTATTCTCATTATCATACAAAATAAGATATCGATATGTACAATTAACCATAATAGTTTCTTTTAAAGTTATATAACAATTAATTTAAACAGAATAAATCTTATTAGTGAAGGGCTTTGTTGCACAAAGCTATTCTTGAAGGTTTCTTCAGCAATATAATTTCCATATGAAGAAGCCTGCACCTAAAATCTACCGTACAACCAATTGGTCCTCGTATAACCAAGCTTTAATCAAGCGAGGAAATATTTCAATCTGGTTTGATCCCAAGACTCAATGGTATGCACAGCCACAAAGCAAGCATGGACGAAATCAAACTTATTCCGATACAGCGATTCAATGCTGTTTAATGATCAAATCTCTATTCCGTCTTTCTTTACGTATGGTCACTGGCTTTGTTCAAAGTCTCATTAAACTCTGTAATTTGAATTGGACAGCACCAGATTACTCCACCCTCTGTAGACGACAAAAGCATATTGATATTACGATAAGCTATCAGAAAAGTCGTGATGGGTTACACCTACTCGTCGACTCTACAACAGGGTTAAAATTTTTAGGTGAAGGCGAATGGAAGCGTAAGAAACATCAGCCTGAATATCGTCGCCAATGGCGCAAACTTCATATTGGTATAGATGCTAAAACCTTGCAAATACGAGCTGTGCAGCTCACAACAAATAATGTCAGTGATTCACAAGTCTTGGGTGATCTGCTAAATCAAATCCCATCTGATGTGGAAATAGACTCTGTTTATACAGATGGAGCTTATGACACGAAATTGTGCAGACAAGTGATTTCAGAACGTCATGCACATGCCGTTATTCCTCCAAGAAAAAATGCAAGACCATGGAAAGATAAGAAATTGGGATCTTTAGAAAGAAATGAACTATTGAAAACAATCAAACGTCTAGGAAGAACGCTTTGGAAAAAGTGGTCTGGCTATCATCGGCGCAGTTTGGTTGAAACTAAGATGCATTGCATCAAATTATTGTGCGATAAACTCAGTGCTAGGAACTTTCAAAGTCAAGTGAATGAGATTCATGCACGTGTGGCAGTATTAAATAAATTTACGGAATTAGGCAGACCTAACACCCAAGTTGTGCCTTGAATTTGGTAGGACTTGGTAAAATCAGCCTTTAAAAGGTTTGTGCAACAAAGCCGATTTATTTTACAAGTACAATTAATTTTTAATTAAGCTAAAACCCCGATATTAAAAATATAATCACTGAAATGGATAATCTTAAATATCAATCCCAATAAGTAGAATTTTAACCATTTTTTAAACATCCATAATTGAATTTAATTTCTCATGCGTTAAATAAATTGACTGCCACCACTATCCTAGACAATTATTTAAGCTCTTTAAAGTTTTTCACAATTATTTTCCCAAATTTTGTTAGCTCTGTGTAGAGCCTCTAAAACTACAGATCCTTTAGATTGTGTTGAAATAGAACTAATAAATATTTTAAAGTCAGCAATACAATAATTCAAAGTCTGCACTGACTGCTGCAATGCTTTCTGAATATCCTGAACATGAGTGAGGTCATGCAATTGATGATGCTCTGATTTGGAATACTCCGTGTAAAACTCCTCAACAATACCTAGCCCTACCTCTGTTCCTATTTCAAGCAGGCATTACCATAACCCTGCCGTGCCACATAATCCAATGCCTCTTGATCATTGATCTAATTTTTTACAGAAAACGTGTTTGTTAATGATAAAAGCCGTAGATATTTCATTTAACTTTTAATATCTCACTACTCTTTACAACTTTGATTGGATGATATTCCTCTTCATAAGCTTCAATGAGTGTGACTAAAATTTCCCTTTCCTCGGCTTTAGGCGTACCTTTATTCGCCTGAAAGATACTTTCTAATCGAATAAAAGCGTTAGTAAGTTCAACATCATTTTTAATTGGTTTAATATTCACTGATATTTCCTCATTCTTATAGTGTCCTCCAATTCCCAATACCTAGAAATAGGAGGATAGACATCAATATAGCTATTCTAATTTACGAGTATTATTTCAGCTTTGAATAAAACTTACTCTTACTGTCATACTGATAAAGTACAATTTTATTTACTTTAACCATCCGATTATTGTCGCTCATATCCGTTCCCTGATAATGAATCTGGAATGGATAAAATGGTTGTCCATTTTTGTTAACTTTGATTGCTGAAGAATAGCCGTACTCTGGTTGTTCTGAAACTTTTCCTTCTTCGAACATTTGTTCAACAATATAGTCGTCTTCATTTAACAGAAGAAGTGACCACACGCTTTCCCCATAACCATTGCCGTAATAACCATCAATGGTATAGCTTCCTAGTGTATTGTTTCCAAAAGCTTGTAAGTTCTTTTTAAATTCTTGAGCATTCCATGAGGTTCGACCATATCCCTCTATACTTTCAATTCCCCCTTGGGCTGTTTTTGAAATCATTTGGAATTGTCCATTGTCCAATTTTTTAAAGAGATATAATTCCAAAGTGCCTCGTGTAGCATGTGAAGTTTCTATCCTGCCTTCGATTGCTAAAGTCACTTCGACAGGGACTAAATAACGGGCTTCCCCCTGCATATTCTGGTAAGTAATAATAGGCGCGATACTGATTACAGCATCAGTGAGATCATCCAAGTCGCTAGGCTTATTAACATAGTAGTATTTGCCACTTCCCCAGTAATCATCTTTTCCTCTTTCTCTGGATGATGTCACTTTATAAAAACTTCGAGCAACGGTATCTGTACTTAGGTTAGGGAGTACAACTTGCTTAAAGTTCTTAGGTTCAAGCTTGGATGTATCATAGTATTTAATGGCTGTTGTGGCTGTTTGTACTGATGGCGTTTGAACAGCATTGAGCTGCTGTGCTTTAGCCTGCAATGTATTGTATAACTTGACCGCTTCAGGTTGTCCCTGCCGTGCAGCACTTTGCAACAAGGTAACGCCCTTTTTTGCATCCTGTGGTACACCATCCCCATTAAGATACATGACTGCTAATGCGTACTGTGAAGGAGCAAAACCATTCACTGCAGCCTTGGAAAACCATTCAGCCGCTTTTTTATGATCTACAGGTACACCTTTCTTTCCTAAGTAGTAAAGCATTCCCATATTATGGTGACTTTGATTATTATCTCCTTTGGTCACGACTTGTGACAGTACATAGTTCAGTCCTGCCGACAGGTTTACTTTCTTGGTTTCAGCAGATACTGTTGAACTGGTCATTACCATACTGTTAGCGACAGCAAGATGGAGTATTAATTTTTTCATCTGATTCTTATCCTTATTAATCATTCACATTAAACCAGTAGGAATATTCTTTAGGCTGACCATTCACCAAGACATTGCTGAGTTTGACGTCGTAGATCACATTCAGTTTCAAATCGTCGAAGTTAAATTGGATATGGTTAGGAACTCCGATATTTTCATAGCGTATATTGCTGATCTTCTGTTTAGCTCCACTACTTCGTTCAGTGACAACAACAGTGGCTTTGGCGTAATCCACATTTCTATTGGCAAAGAAATTCTTTTGATCGGTTAAAACTGAAATCGAGAGAATTGAACCCGCCATATAATATTTGGCTGGATAGTTGTGGTAGGGATAGGCAATCACACCGAGTGGTGCAGTGGTTGGATTGTCGAAGGGATAAACCACTTTGTAGGACGTACCGACCACATAAGGGAATCGGGTATCTTTAAATGATGGCGCATTAACTGAACCATACGCCGATTTTTGTAAGAAAGGATTCAGCATCCAGAGGCGATGCCCCACATCTCCTGCAAACAGATTTAATTTGTCATGCACCATATTTGTAATGCTTTCGGCAGGTGAATAGTCATATTTATTCTGTCTTACCCCCATTTCCAAACTACTGGTTTTTGCACCCACTGCACCAATATCTGAATAGCAGTTTGTGGTCGCTTCAGGGTAATGAGTCAAGATGTTGTTTGCCGCAAGAATCAGGGCAGTCTGCATCATCTCATCTTCATGGGCATAATCGTATGTAATACTTGGCAACCCATGCAAGGCACGAACCGTATTGAGCTCATGTAAAAACTCATTTCTAAACTTTGCTCTGAGCTTACCTGCATAACAGTTATTGATATCGGGTGCATCACCCATAGATGAAGCTTTAAACACATCAAAGCTGATGGTTTTACTCTCTGCTGCCAGTGTTTTAGCATCCCCCTCTTGAGTAAGTTTAAGGGTACATAACCCTGCACCAATCCCTTTGAGTTCCCCCTGACTATAGGTACAGGTTGATGAAGAAAGGCTGCTAATCGTGACAGGTAGTTTGGCACTGGATTCCGTATCCAGTGAATACACACTCTCCGTCAGGATATATTTGATTTTTAGTGGGGTAATGGTTTGCTTGAGCTTATTCACGCACACATTATTTTCTAGATATTGCTCAGCCTCACAACTCACATTGACGGTCATGCTGCTATTCAGTGCTAGAACTTTTGCCGTCCCTGCCTGTGTCAATACCAGATTACACTGACCGACTTTATGCGCTTTAAGTTCACCGCCACTTACACTACAGATGTTGGGTGTGTTACTGCTAAACGTTACTACTAGACCTTGATCTGTTTGCAGCGATAATGGATAGCGTTGACCTTGAATCAGCGTACTGAATGGTAGTGACTGAATATTCTGCACTACCTTGTTTTTACATACACCCTCTTCCAGATATTGGCTTTCAACACAGGTCACGGGCTTAGGGATTGGATTGCCATTATCTGGATTATCCGTTCCACCGCCATTGGATGAACTTGAATCTCCACCCGAACCACCACCACACCCGACCATTGCTGTACTGATTGCCATCATTAGAACTGATGGCATGAACGATTTTGAAATCATCATGATTGACTGCCTTAAATTTTTATATTGTTGTTATTGATAATCATCAGCCGATAATAATTGACGGATTTCACTGGCCATTTGTGGACTACGCCAAGGAAATAGGACTTTTAGGCTGTAATTCGGTTTGAATGGATCTCGTGTACCGATATTGACTTGAAACTCTCGTTTCATCGGTGTGCGATGAACCTGTTGATTGACGTGCGTTCCCATCATTGGATTGCTGATCACAGTAGTCGTAGTTCTAAAGTTATCTTCGACCAAATTGTAGTGCCCAACGGAGGTGATGTAATCAAAGGGATATTTCACGAGGCGTTGATCAGGCTGATCAAACAGAATAATGGTTTTATCTTGGCTATTAATCCAAACACCACGGTTTTGGTAGTTAAAAGTTTCTCCTTGACGCTTGAGTTGTTCAGTCATCCCGTCAAAGTAGGTATTTCCATATTCATAAAGGTAGTAAAGGATCACAAACCAGAATAGGTCAAAGCCAAAGAAGATGTAACCGAA
>Ga0209599_10001110_pt1 | contig 13806 bp, 16 predicted proteins | sample Shrwel_input2_FT_FD_187534 | JGI IMG/M metagenome (GOLD analysis project Ga0209599, IMG submission 187534) | Subsurface microbial communities from deep shales in Ohio, USA - Utica-3 well 1 S input2 FT (SPAdes) (version 2) ... | reverse complement strand
CGTAAAGCAGCATCGCTCTGTGGAACTGGAATAGAGGATTTAGGACTATTCATATTGACCCTACGAAATGAAGATTGGCTTAAAAAACTAGATTTGAGCAGCAAAAAAGTCTTTTACTGCATCGCACTGCGCTTGGCGGCTCGTGAGCTTGTGAAACTGTTGCACAAACGTCCTGCTATTGTCTAAAAAATCGCCATACCATGCAATATGTTTGCGGGCAAAACGAACCCCTAAATCATCACCATAAAAATCATGTAAAGCAGAAATGTGCTGAAAAATGACAGCAGCACGTGCTTCCAAGCTCATGGGTGGTAATAAAGTCGAGGTATTTAGATAGTGGCGAATCTCACGAAAAATCCACGGGCGGCCATGGGCTGCGCGGCCGAGCATGATACCATCACAGCCCGTTTGTTGCAGCACTGTTAATGCTTTTTCTGGTGAATCTATGTCACCATTTGCAATCACAGGTATCTTGACAGCGTGTTTAATCGCTGAAATGGTGTCGTATTCGGCTTGTCCTTCGTATTTGTCGGCACGAGTGCGACCATGAATAGCCAACATTTGAATACCGCAGTCTTCGGCTATTTTGGCAATATTAATGCCATTTTTGTTGTCTCTATTCCAACCTGTTCGTGTTTTGAGTGTGACGGGAATCGAAACCGCTTTAACCACGGTTTCTAAAATTCGTGCGACTAAGGCTTCATCTTGCATGAGTGCTGAACCTGCCAAACGATTACATACTTTTTTGGCAGGGCAGCCCATGTTAATGTCAATAATATCCGCACCACGCTCCATGTTTAAACGGGCAGCATCGGCAAGCATTTGTGGGTCATAACCCACAATTTGCACCGACTTTGGGTTAGGCTCACCTTCGTGATTCATTCGAAAGCTAGATTTGGTACTTTTCCATAAACTGGCATCAGACGTTACCATTTCACAGACCGTGTAGCCTGCACCTTGCTCTCGGCAAATTTGCCTAAAAGGACGGTCAGTGACACCTGCCATAGGTGCAAGAATTAAAGGGTCAATGAGGTGTTGACCCAAGCGTAGCGGTTGTATCATTTAAACAAAGGCTTCATTTTGTAGCTATTCATGTCAACTTTTGGGTTAACAATATCCAATTGAATATGAATAGGTGTTTCGGGGGGAATACGTCTTAACAAACGTGTGTTTTCACCCTGTAAATATTCATGAGGTTGAAAAACGCGAGAGGCGGTGACTTCGCGTTTTTTATCTAAAAAACTGAGTTTTAGAGCAGGCAAAGGCTGGGCAAAATCGGCCTTATTAAACACAATCGCGTTGACTTGTAAGGCATTGGGTACATCAGGATTTTTACGTATGACTAATTTTTGAATATCTATTAATAAGGCATCAGGTGGCTCAGGGATTTTACAACCTAAACTGGCACACAGTTGGCTTATTTGAGGTCTGGTTTTATCGTTTAATGCCAGTTCATTAAAGTTAAAGTAAACATACTGCACTAAAAGCAAGGTGCTTGCAAAAATGCACATAAAGCTCCACGTTAACCAGTATCCCCAATTAATAGAAATCATCGGTTGGGTTTTGATTTCTAAGGGAAGCTGAATATTGCGTACGGGTGCTGTGCTAGTGCTAGCGTTGTTATTTAAAAAACTTAATAAATCGTCTTCTTTATGGGCTGGTGGGGCAGACGGTTTTTCGCTGGGCGCATCATCGCGTGGTTTGTTTTCGGTGCTAGCTTTTTTGCGTACAGGGTCTTTAGGCTTTTGTGGGGCTAACTCCATGCTGTAGTTTTTGGCTTTTTCTTGTTTTTCTTCTTCTTCTAATTCGGACATTAAAGCTTGCGCCCAACTCTCATCGGCACTTTCTTTAATTTTGTCAACTGCGCCTATGCCTTTAAGGTGAGCTTTTTCGGTAGGCTCAATCCATGCTTCTTGAAGCATATCGCTGATTTCGTCATCAAATAAAGGCTTTTTAGAAGTCGGTTTGTTTTTAGGTGGTGGTGTGGGTTCTTTACTTGATTTTTTAGGAGCAATAGGTTGTTCTTCGCCAATGTTTTCAAGTTCTTCACCTAAGTCACCTAATAAATCCATTGCCCACGATTCATCGTCTTTATTACGTTTTTTAGGTGTATTAGAGGTGGTTTGAGGTTGAGGAGCGGCATGCTGTTGGTGCGCCATGACAGGCATACTATTTGATAAGTCGTTATTTGATACTTTGCTAGGTGCAGGGGTAGATTCAGGGATAGGTGGCGGTGTAATAACAGCCGCCTCACCCTCAACCAAATGTTGGTCAGCCCTAAAAACTTGTAAGCAGCTACCACAACGAACGTGACCACCACGCGCTGCTAACTGTTCACTGGTAATGTTAAAAACGCTGGTGCAGTGTGGGCAGCGTGTTTGTTTGGTTTCGCTCATTGTCCCTCAAGCTCCAAATCTTGTGCAAAAAATATAATGGTACATGATAGTCTGCGCCATATTGTATCTGCCTCGTGCAAGACATATCTAAACTTGTGTTGGCAGGTGGCTATTTTTTCATATTTAACGAAGGTTTTGTGAACTTGTTCACATAAAACCTTCGGTTTTTTTAGTGGTCGCTACTATTTAAGCGTTTTCCCGACAAACGGCACCAGTTTTCATCTTTTGTTTTTAATTGGTCGAGTGTAAACCACTGAGCATAAACAGGAATAAGGTCATCGACTTGACTGTCAATAATGCCCGAGAGAGCTAAATCTCCTCCACCAAGACATAAATTTGCTAACACGGGGGCAAGCTCGGCAAGTGGCCCTGCCAAAATATTAGCAACAACAACGTCGGCTTGAATGGTAGGCATGGCATCAGGAAAGCATACCGTCATTTTGTTGGCGACCCCATTACGTGCGGCATTGTCTTTAGTGGCTAATAAAGCTTGAGGGTCAAGATCAACACAATAAGCGTGTTTTGCACCAAGTAATAAAGCAGCAATCGCTAAAATACCTGAGCCACAGCCATAATCAACTACAATTTTATCTTGTAAATCGAGGCCGTCTAACCATTGTAAACACAAGGCAGTTGTGGCGTGCGTGCCTGTGCCAAACGCCAAGCCAGGGTCTAACAATAAGTTAATGGCATCGGGTTGAGGAGGGGGAGTCCAACTTGGCACAACCCATAAACGCTCACCAAAACACATAGGATGATAATGATCCATCCATGCACGTTCCCAAATTTGGTCTTCTAAAATTTCGACACGATGACTTGGTAAACCACCCTCTATATGTTCATTTAAAAACTCTAAAATGGCTTCCATATCTGAGTCGATAGTAAACAAAGCGACAATGCGTGTCGCATCCCAAAGTGGTGTTGTGCCTAAAGGAGGCTCAAACAAAGGTTGGTCTGCAGCATCCTCCATCATAATTGCACCAGCCCCGACTAATTCGAGGGCGGATTCGATGCGGTCTGCGTCTATTTTAGAACTGTCGATTTTGAGTTGTAACCAAGCCATGCTTTATGTCAATCCAAGTTTCTTTTCGAGGTAATGAATATCAACACCGCCTTCGTTAAAGGCGCTATCGGTGAGGATTGTATCACGATGTAAGGGGATGTTGCTTTTTATCCCTTCAACGACAATCTCATCGAGTGCATTACGCATCCGTTGCAAAGCCACTTCACGGCTGTTACCAAAGGCAATAAGTTTGCCAATGAGTGAGTCATAATAAGGTGGCACGCTATACCCTGTATAAATATGTGAATCCATACGAATGCCTAAGCCACCAGGTGCATGGTAATAATTAATCTTACCAGGACAAGGTAAAAAAGTTTGAGGGTCTTCGGCATTAATACGACACTCAATAGCATGACCACTAATCACAATATCTTCTTGGCGATACGATAAACCTAAGCCTGCGGCAATACGTAACTGCTCTTTAATAATATCAACCCCTGTGACCATTTCGGTGACGGGATGCTCAACTTGAACACGAGTATTCATTTCGATAAAGTAAAAACGCCCATCTTCGTATAAAAATTCAAATGTACCTGCACCACGGTATTTCATTTGTTGACAGGCTTTAACGCACGATGCCGCCACTTCTTGACGAATTTTTTGTGGAATATGCGGTGCAGGGGCTTCTTCAACGACTTTTTGATGGCGGCGTTGCAGCGAACAATCACGGTCGCCTAAATGAATCGCGTTACCTTCACCGTCACCTAAGATTTGAATTTCGACATGGCGCGGATGTTGTAAAAACTTTTCCATATAAACGGTGTCGTCACCAAAAGCGGCTTTAGCTTCGGATTGAGTCACGGCCAGACTATTTAAAATATCTTCTTCGTGATGTACAACACGCATACCACGACCACCACCACCAGCCGCAGCTTTAATAATAATCGGCAAGCCGATGCGTTTGGCCATGACTAGCGCATTATCGGCAGTTACTGCACCATCTGAACCAGGTACAGTAGGTACACCTGCCAGTTTCATGGCTTCAATGGCGGCGACTTTATTACCCATCATACGAATGGTTTCGGCGCGAGGGCCAATAAAGGTAAAGCCTGATTGTTCAACGGCTTCGGCAAAGTCGGCATTTTCGGACAAAAAGCCATAACCAGGGTGGATGGCTTGCGCTTGGGTGGCTTCGGCGGCGGCAATAATAGAAGGAATATTTAAGTAGCTATCTTTAGATAGGGCAGGGCCTATACATAAGGATTCGTCAGCCAAACGAACGTGTAATAAATCACGGTCGGCTTTAGAGTAAACAGCAACAGTTTGAATGCCTAACTCTTTGCAAGCACGCAGTACACGTAGAGCAATTTCGCCACGATTAGCGATGAGGACTTTGGTGAGCATAAACGCCTCGTTAATAGTTAAACAATCGTAAACAAGGCTTGGTCAAACTCAACCACTTGGCCATTTTCTACCAAGATAGACTCAACAACACCTGCTTTTTCGGCCTGAATTTGATTCATCATTTTCATGGCTTCAATAATACATAAGGTGTCACCGATTTTGACGGTTTGACCCACTTCAACAAAGTTAGTTGCTGTTGGTGAAGACGCACGATAAAACGTACCAACCATTGGCGAGTGTTGTACAAAACCTTGGGTTTGGGGTTTGTTTTGTGGTGGAGCAGTTCCTACAGCACCTTCTGTAGGATATGCCGCTGCTTGCGCAGCAGGCATAGCGGGTGCGCTAGGCGGTAAATAATAAGTGTTTGGCGTGTGTGCTTGTGTCGTTTGATGTCGGGCTATGCGAATTGACTCTTCGCCTTCTTTAATTTCGAGCTCATCAAAACTTGACTCTTCAAGCATTTCTAACAGCTTTTTGACTTTGCGAATATCCATAGTGGTCTCTCATTATTCAAAGTGTGTTGGGCTGTATCTAGCGATTAGCCCTAGATAAATTTTTAAAAACAATTACTTGTGTTGAGTATTTGAGTTTGTTAAAGCGTGTAAAACATATTGCAACGCAAAGTCATAACCTTGCGCGCCAAGGCCACAAATCACACCAATGGCGACATCAGAAAAATAAGAGTGATGTCTAAAGGTTTCACGGGCATGAACATTAGATAAATGTACTTCAATAAAAGGAATTTTTATGGCCAAAATTGCATCACGCATGGCAACTGAGGTATGCGTAAAAGCGGCAGGATTTATAATAATATATTGTGTGCCGTCGTGTGCCGCTGCCTGAATACGGTCAATTAAAACGCCTTCGTGATTACTTTGCAAGCAATCTAGGGTATAACCCTGTTGATGTGCTTTGGTGGCTAATTGTTCATTAATTTGGTTTAGTGTGGTTGCGCCATAAATTGTTGGCTCACGCGTGCCTAATAAATTGAGATTAGCACCGTGTAGCAGCAAAATTTGAGCCATAAAAATACCCTATAACACTAAAAAGAGGCATAAGTTGTGGTTAATAATAGGCAAAATCACGTTATTATTGGCGAAGAGCAGGGCTTACGCATTGCACCGTAATTAGTGCGTTTTGCTTGCTAAAAATCGTTGAAGACGATTGCATAGCGAGTAAATAAGCAATAACCGCGTAAGCCTAGGACAAGCCATGTTTTTGCCAAGATACCTAAACTTGCCTATTAAGGCAATCGTGAGATATACGATGGTGATGATACTAAGATGTTTTTTACAGTCAGTCGCGCTATTTTGCCTAACAATCTTACCTGTTTATGCTGAGGATAATTCTAGCCTAAACGTTGATATGCCATTGTTAGTGATTGATTTATCGTCGGTTGCGGCACTTCTTTTTCAGCAGCAAGCTCAGATTTGGTTTTTTTTATTGGCTGTTGCGATGTTTTTTTGTTTTGTGACATCTTTGTTAATGAATCGCCCTGTAGATAAAAGCAACATTAATCAGGGGGATGTATTGGCCAAAAAAGTATCAATGTGGTGGCTGGTATTTTTGTTGTTATTAATAATGGGCTTTGCCATGCCCATGTTGCGTGTATGGCTAGTGCTGATGGGGTAGGCAGTTGTAACCTTACCCTCTCCCAACCTCCCTGTACTTATAATGCCAGTCAGTTACAGATTACATATGGCTTCGACTCCGCTCAGCCAACGCAAAAGCGTGCCCTGAGCGGAGTCGAAGGGGGAGTACATGTATTTAAGCGCGTAAACGGCGTGTTTTAAAGGTATCCCAACCATTTGCGCTCATGCCGCAAATTAACGATATTAAAGCCGACTCATTAGGTTTAGGGTCTTTGCCTTTTGCCATGCGACGCAGTTGACGCGAATACCAAGCCACTTCCATTAATGCCATTTTATCAATGGGCTTAATACCTGTTTTAATGGGTTTAACTTGATAACGCGGCATTTGCCCTGTTAATAAACGATTAGGCGCGTCAGGCTCAATCGCTAAGGAGCGGGCAATACCCACAAAATCAACTGCGCCACTGCTAATCGCTTCGCTCATGCCTTCGGGAGACCTAAAACCACCTGTGACCATCAAGGGAGTTTTGGTGGCGGTGCGAGCTTTTTCGGCAAACTCTAAAAAGTAAGCTTCGCGGCGACGCGTAGAGTCTTTGACGGCAACTTTTTTAGTACCAGCCATAGCGGGGGCTTCGTAAGTGCCACCAGATATTTCAATCATATCAATGCCAGCTTCAGATAAAGCACGAATCACGTCTAAGGATTCCTCTTCTGTAAAACCGCCTTTTTGAAAGTCTGCGGAATTAAGCTTAATGCCAATAGGAAAGTCATTGCCTACTTGCTCACGCATCGCTTTATAAACTTCGAGTACAAAACGGCGGCGATTTTCGGGGGTTCCGCCCCATTGGTCGGTACGTTGGTTGTGATGACCCGATAAAAATTGGCTGACTAAATAGCCATGTGCGCCATGAATTTGTACGCCACTAAAACCTGCTTTTTTAGCAACAAAAGCAGTGCGCGCAAAACGTTGAATAATATCTAAAATTTCGACTTCGGTGAGTTCGCGTGGTGGGGCAAAAAATGGGGCAAGGTCTTTACCAAAAGGAATCGCTGAAGGCGAGACGTTTTGAACATTTAAACCTTTAGGTGATTGTTTACCAGGATGATTAATTTGCATCCATAATTGGGTGTTGTTTTGTGTGCCTGCTTTAGCCCATGCTTTGAGTAAATCAAGGTCGCGCTCATCTTCAATGACGATATTATTTGGCTCACCTAAAGCACGGTAGTCAATCATGACATTGCCTGTAATACATAAACCAATGCCGCCTTCTGCCCAACGCTGATACAAACGGGCTAAACCAAGTGTGACCCGATTGTCAGTTGTGCCGAGTGCTTCGCTCATGGCTGATTTGGCTAAACGATTTTTGATAACCGAGCCATTAGGCAGGGTAAAGGGTTGATTTAAAATTTGTGTAGAGGTGGACATAAAGACGCTCCAAAAATATAAGACTGTCGTACTAATTTATGAATTTAAGATAGCATTCAATTTGATGGTTGTCAAAGTATTAAATTGATTTTGTGCGTGCATAAGTGATTCTGCATATCAGCAAGCGTGGAGTGAAATATTGGATTGCATTCAATCCATTAAGTTTTATTAATACATTAGGACTTACGCGGTTATCGCTTTTTAGTTCACAAAACGCACTAATTTCGGTGAAATGCGTAAGTCCTGATTAAGTTAGGTTGTTAGAAGCTTAACTTTTGATATAACTCATCATCATTTGCGTGAGTCCTTGAGTTATTTCCTCTTCAGATATCAATAGGTTATCGCTATTCATATAGCGAATCATGGTAAATAAGGTGCTGTTAATAATAATAAAGGATTTAGTATGCAGATTATGTACAGGATAATCATGGGCGTGCTGTAAAAAAAAGATGCGGCCAAATTCCGAGCCTGCTTTGTAGATTACATCAATCGCCTCTGGAATGGGTAAAGTGAGCCAATTTTTAACAATTTCAAAACACACACGGTCTTCTTGTTTAAATAGAGTAAAACCATGTTTAATAGATTTGGTTAAAATTTCCTCTAAAGAAGCCGTTGGATTGTTGATAATAATATGATGTAAATCTTGAATAATGAGTTGGGTATTGTGTTCAATTAGGGCGGCCATTAGTTCTTGTTTGTTATTAAAATATTGATACAGTGAGCCAACACTAACTTCGGCTAAATCGGCAACTTTAGCCGTGGTTAAGCCGTCGATACCATATAGGGTAATCGCCTGAGCCGTCGCATTAACTAATTTAGCGACCATTTGTTGCGAGCGTTGCTGGGCGGGCTTTTTTTTCATGATATAGCTCAAATGCGAATTGAATGCGACTAAGTATTCGTATTATTAACAGAGTTATGGATTAAATAAAAGAGAGCCGCCATGACATCATTTACACCCACCCGAGCCAATCATGTTAAAGAAGCTAGAGCATTGGCGAATCGAGGCTTAATTAATAAAATACTTGCCGTGTGCTTTAAAAAGAGTTTGTCAGCACCACAGCAACCCTTAATTGAGGGCTTATGGCATGGCGACCCGTTAATGGACGATTTTGTGGCGTGGATGTTTGCTAATAATCCTAAAGTCGCTAAAAAACAATTTGAACAAGCACTTAACCAAGGTATTGAGTCGATAGAGGATTGTCCAGAATCTTTAAAACAACTTTTTAAAAGCATAGAACCACCATCTTGGTTACAACTTGATGAATTAGATAAAGCGGTGGTTGCGATGCAGCGCATGGGCGAAAGTGCTAACTTAGTATTACGTGATTTGGCCTTGATGGGCGGCTATTTAATGTCGGGTTTTAATCAAGCCTTGGTATTAACGGGAGCACTCACCAAAGGCGCAGACAAACGTTTACTTGAGACAGGACAATGGTGGTTTGACTGTACTCAAGGAATGCAACGTTTTGGTGCAGGTTTTAAAAGTACCATACATGTGCGCTTGATTCACGCGATGGTACGGCGGCATTTGTTGCAGCATAAAGATTGGGATAGCCAAAAATGGGGAGCACCGATTTGCCAAGTTGACATGGCCGCCACATATTTAGGGTTTTGTGTGGTCTTTGTTTGGGGCTTGCGGGGTTTGGGTGTGATGGTTAGCCCAGCCGAGTCTAAAAGTATTTTGCATTTTTGGCGTTATACCCATTGGTTAATGGGGGTTGATGAGCAATGGTTGGTAGATACCGAAAAACAAGGCTTGGTGTTGTTGTATCAAACGTTACTTACCCAAGCCCCACCTGATTGGACAACGCTAGAGCTGGCCAAGTCTTTGTCTTTAGAGCCATTAGGCCGAGGCAAACCTTCGTTTAAACGGTGGCGGCAAAAAGTGTCTTATGCTAAACATTTGAGTATTACGCGGTATTTTTTGGGTAAACAAGCGGTGGCAGATTTGGGTTTGCCTACGTCTATTTTACCGTGGTATCCGCCATTGATATTTGGAAAGAATTTGGTTCAGTCAGTGCTTTATCATGCCTTGCCAAGTTGGCGTGATTACTTTGTAACACAAGGACGCAAGCAGCAACAAAGTAACTTGATGGAGTTGAAGCAGAGGTTGTGAATAATAATTTTTGACCTGTGTAGGCGTTGTCTTTTGGCGTAACTTGGTGCTAAATTTAGAGTAAGCCCATTAAAAATAAGAATATCTTCTATGAAAGCAATTAATCCTAGTCCAGAAGTCTTTAAGGCCTTTACGCAAGAGCATGTTGATAGCAAAGCGATTGTTATGGTAAATGTTTTACGCTTTAAAGATCTAGCAAGTTATAACGACGACGCGCTAAATAACGTATCTGGCCAAGAAGCCTACAAGCGTTACAGTAAAGCTGTTATGCCTTTGCTGTGGGAAGTTGGTGGACAAATTCTTTGGCGTGGTGATGTTCGTACCAATTTGATTGCCCCGAGTCATGAACAATGGCATGAGGTGTTATTAGTACATTATCCAAACCGTCAAGCCTTTATTAAAATGATTAGCTCTGCTGCATATAAAGAAGTCGTGCAGCATCGTAATGCAGCGATTGCAGACTCACGATTGATTGAGACAACATCAGTTCGTATCCCAAAAATTGTGTTGCGCTTAGCTCGCCGAGTAACACGTATCAAACGTTTGATTATGCCGCGTATTTTATAGGGTTTTAAGGTGTTGTTTGATGGAACATCCTTGTGGGCTGAGGTACTAACTCGGTGCTTTATCATGCCTTGCCAAGTTGGTGCGATTAATTTGTAACACAAAAACGTAAGCAGAAAGAAAGTAGCTTAATGGAGTTGAAGCAGAGGTTGTGAATGGAAGTCACAGTAAAATGGGTGCGTAGCACGCCCCCATTTTAATTCTAAAGGTTTATTTTATGACACCATCTTGTTGAAACTTAGGTGATCGAGGGCCATATAATAAGCCCATGCCAGGTGCATATGTGGGCGTAAATAATTGCTGACTTACAACGCCAGATAAAGGATAAGCTTTATCATTCAGATTGTTAACTATTTGGTCAACTAATGCACCAACTAATAACCCAACGATACCATTATTACTGTTGTTATTAGCCTGTACTAACTCTTTATTGCCCGTCCAAAGCGTTTGTCCTGATTTAAGGTCAACTAATTTTGCATCAACAGCCACAGAAACCGACGTTTGCAATACTTGATATTTTGAACCATATTGCTTGATGCGAATATACAATGCAGAGTCCGCACCAAAAATTTCTTTTAATTTCTCAGGTGCAATATTTTGGGCATCATTTGCATTAGTAATTCCATTTTCTTTGAACATCGTGTCAACGACAGATAATGGATATACATAATAACCCGCTTCTGCGACAGGTTGAATCACTGTAGGCCAGTAGCTATATGTTGCTTTGACATCTGGCGTATCATTAATTGGAGGTAATACCAAAATTGATTTTGGCATATTAGCTTTATATACAGAAAGATCTTTTGGTGTCGTGGGAGAAATAGCACACCCTGTAAGAGTGATGTTTATCGCAATTAAGCTGATAGTAGTAATTTGCTTAATCATAATTGGGATTTCTCCGTACTGGCGGTAGTTTTTTGGAGTAATCTATCCATTAAAACAGTAGACTCAGGATAAACCTGACGTTCTAGCTCAAAATATTGTGTTGCTTTTTGAAGATTTTGTATTTGTAAATAAAGTAGGCCAAGATGGGCATACAAACCAGGAGGTACAGCTAAACCTTTGGCTTTAGATTTTTCAATCTCTGCTTCTAATTTAGTGGTTTGTGTGGTTGCCGTTGCTTTTTCGGGGGCGACGTACATTAAATAATTTTGCTGAGGATAAGTCCCCCAACTATATAAAGTTTGGGGTGTTGTAGTACAGCCCGCTAAAATAGAAATTAGCAGCAGAGGAGAATACTGTTTCATATATTTGCTTAGTCCAATGCGTTATTGTGGATTCCAACGATTTGATTGAATGTCTGTGATGAGGTGGTTAACCGCTTCGCGTATTGCCAAGTCAAGCACTTTGCCATTTAAGGTAGAATCATAAGAAGCAGAAGTTCCAAAACCTAAAATTTCGCGTTCACTCAAGGCGTATTCGCCAGCACCTTGTACTGAATGAACAATTTCGGAGGTTTTAACATTAACAACATTTAAGTTTACTTTTGCATAAGCAATTTGCTGTTTTCCTCGCCCTAAAACCCCAAATAATTGCTGGTCACCCACTTCTTTACGCCCAAACTCAGAGACATCACCTGTGAGTACATAGCTTGCACCTTTGATGTTTTGGCTCGTGTTGCTAAAGCCAACCTCTTGTTTAAGCTCAGACAAATTATCACGATTAAGAACAGAAAAATAACCTGTTTGCTGCAAATGTGTTTCAAGAATGGTCTTTGCTTGGCCACCTAATCGGTCAACATTATCAGAGAAAATTCCGCGCATATAATTTGAACGATTATCAAACTTACCAATAGATATCGGTGTTTTGATTCCAGAATAACGATTTGTAGAAGCGGCTGCTTCTACTTGAGGACTCTGAATGGCTCTAGCAGTTTCGGTAGTTGTACATCCTGTTACCATGAGTGTTATTGCTACCCCAGTCATCATTATTGTTTTTTTCATGGGATTCACCTAAAAATAAATATGGTTCGATTATTGTAACTTAAGTGTTAAATGCAAACATATTAGATTGTTAGACATTTTTTCAATGCAGGGTTAAAGTGGGTGACTTACGCATTTCAAAAAATGCGTGCATATTTAATGCGTAAGTCTTCATCTAAAAACTACTGCGCCAACAATCTTACCAAAATACCTTCATATAATTTAGTTAAAGTATCTAAATCTGCCACATTGACGCATTCATTAATTTTATGAATCGTGGCGTTAATCGGCCCTAATTCCAATACTTGTGCGCCTGTGGGGGCAATAAAACGCCCATCTGATGTGCCACCGCTAGTTGAAAGCTCGGCATCTAAACCTGTGACTTCTTTAATCGCCGCAACACTCGCCGCAACCAATTCACCTTTAGCGGTTAAAAAGGGCTGGCCACTTAAACTCCATGCCAAATCATACTTTAAACCATGTTTATTTAAGATGGCTTCGGTACGCTCTTTAAGTTGTTCGGCGGTGACTTCGGTCGAAAATCTAAAGTTAAATACTACGTCAATATCAGCAGGAATAACGTTATTTGCGCCAGTCCCCGAATGAATATTAGAAATTTGAAAGCTAGTGGCAGGGAAAAAGTCATTGCCATTGTCCCACACTTCGGCTGTTAACTTGGCAAGGGCAGGCGCGACTTTATGAATCGGGTTGTCGGCTAATTGTGGATAAGCGACATGACCTTGAATACCAATGACTTTTAATACGCCATTTAATGAACCACGACGACCATTTTTAATGACATCACCAATCGCTTTGCTGCTAGAAGGTTCACCTACCAAGCACCATGTCATTTTTTCTTGACGCCCCTCTAAATATTCAACGACTTTTACTGTGCCGTCTTTAGCCACGCCTTCTTCATCACTGGTAATTAAAAAAGCAATAGAACCTTGATGATTAGGATGTTGAGCCACAAAATTTTCGCAGGCAACGACCATCGCCGCTAATGAGCCTTTCATATCTGCTGCGCCACGACCATATAACACGCCATCACGAATTTCGGGAGCAAAAGGGTCATTGTGCCATGCGCTTAAAGTGCCTGTGGGGACAACATCGGTATGACCTGCAAAGGCTAATACAGGGGCTGTTGTGCCACGACGCGCCCAAAAATTATCTACATCACCAAAGCGTAAGCGTTCAACGCTAAACCCAATTTTCTCTAAACGTTGAATCATCAATTCTTGGCAATTGGCATCAACAGGTGTAACAGAGGGACAGCGAATTAAATCTAAAGTCAAAGCAAGCGTAGGGGACATAGTATTTCCAGTTAGCAGTTAGCAGTTAGCAGTTAGCAGTAGTTTAGCGTAATTTATTAATGTTGTA
>Ga0209599_10001109_pt1 | contig 13817 bp, 6 predicted proteins | sample Shrwel_input2_FT_FD_187534 | JGI IMG/M metagenome (GOLD analysis project Ga0209599, IMG submission 187534) | Subsurface microbial communities from deep shales in Ohio, USA - Utica-3 well 1 S input2 FT (SPAdes) (version 2) ... | reverse complement strand
CGCAGAATCCTCCCGGCGTGGCGCCGTAGACGATGACGTCGGCCTCCGCGGCCTGGGCGGGACGGGCGAGCAGCAGGAGCCCTAAGGCGAGGAGGAGGCGCATGGGCGGGGAAGAGGGCAACTTAGCCCTCCGCCCTGCTTTGCCAACTTAATCTGCCTTTTGCCGGCTGCTTACTTGGCCGGCAGTGGCGGAAGCTTGGCGCTGTAATGCACGGCCCGGTGGCGGGCGTCGTCGTAGGCGAAGTGCAGCCACTGCTTATCGGCGCTGACGAAGCCGTCCGGATAATTGATCGACCCCTTCATGTGCTTGCCGGGATATTGCGGGTCGGGGCCGGCCTCGGGCACGAGCACGCGCTGGTAGGGCCAGGTCTTGCCGTCGTCGAAGCTGATCCAGAGGGACAGAGGAGCACGACGTTTGGAGTTATTGTTGTGCAGTAAGGCGACGGCCTTACCGCCGAGCGGGAAGAGGGTGGCCTTGCTGCCGGGGTTGGGGATGTCGGTGACCGAAGCGAATTCGGGCCACGTGCGACCGCCGTCCCGGGAGGTCGCCTGATAGAGCACGCCACCGAGGCCATCGGCGCGGATATACATCAGGATCGAGCCGTCGGCGCGTTCATGGATGGTCGGTTCGGCCCAGCCGAAGTATTTGTCGTTGGGCGTGAGGCGCACGTTGCCGTGCTCGCTCCAGGTCTTGCCGCCGTCCGCGCTCATCAGCACGCCATTGCGGGGGTTGGTGAAAGCGCGGTCGAGCGGGGCCTTGTCCTTTTCGGAATCCGGACCGACGTAGTGTTGGAAGGGCATCAGGATACGGCCGTCCTTGGTGACGATGGAAGGGCGGATGAAGGTGCGTTCCTTCAGGCGACCAGGCAGGGCGGTGGGCTTGCTCCACGTCTTGAAGGAGTCGTCGCTCGTCAGATACCAGGAGCGCCAGTCGTTGGCCCAGTGCTTGGAGTGGGTCGAGAAGAAGAGCGTCGCGCGGCCATCACCGACGAGGACTTCGGTCGGGCCTTGGCCGATGGTCTGTCCTTCGCGGGGGAAGCCGACGTCGAATGAAGCCAGCGGCGACCACGTCCGTCCTTCGTCGGTGCTGCGGGTGATGGCGGTATAGTTCAGCGGGGAGGGTTCGGTGTCGCCCCCGGCCAGCATGAAGTAGATCCACGAGCCGTCGGGCATCAGGCGCAGGGTCGTGTCGCAGACCATCCGGTTGGGGGTGTAGCCTTCGTAAGGGATGCTGGTGCGGTCTTGCTTCGCATCGATGAGTCCTTGGGCCGTCCACTTGGCGTCAGCACGCACGCCATGGCCGCCGAGTTCCGGGTGCGGGGTCTTGGTCGCTTTGTTCACGAGCGAGCGCGTGACCTTGGTCTGCTTGGAGATGTCCTCTTCCGTGAACTTCGTGAGCAGGATCTCGGCATCGGTGTGGCGATTCCAGTCGTAGAGGATGTGGATCGTGCCGTCCGGAGCCTGGAAGCCGTCGGGGTAGGAGACCGAGGCGCGGTCGTCGAGTAGGAGGCCCGGTCCCCAGGTCTTACCGTCATCCTTCGAGACGAAGGCCATGAGGCTGGAGCGGCGGGGCAGCTGGACGTCGATCGGGCCGTTCTTGACCAGCAGTAGGTTGCCGGAGGCGAGCCGACGAATGAAGAAGCGGGCCTTCGGATTACGGATCGGCGAATCCGTCGGAGTGGTCCAGGTGCGGCCGCCATCGGTCGAGGTGGATTCGCTGATGCCTTTGCCGGCGCGGGCCAGCATCCAGAGCGAACCGTCCTTTCGTTCGACGATCATGTGTTCGTCGAAGTCAGTACCCGGGAAAGTCACGCCGCCGCGGCGGGTCCAAGTCTTGCCTTGGTCGGAGGAGGCATAGACGTTGGCCATACGGATGGCATCGAGGTCGCGGTGGTGGTCGCGGAAAGTCGCCACGTCCGGGAAGTCGCGGTTCCAAGGGCCGATACGGTCGCGAGTCCAGAGGGAGACCGGTAGGAGCCAGTCGCCGTTGGCGAGCACCGTCGGTTTATTGAGCGTGCAGCCGTCGGCGATACGCACTGGTGCGGACCACGTCGGGTTGGCGTCATCAGGATTATCGCAGCACGTGACCCAGTCGCCGCCGCGTCCGTCGAAGTAGCCCAGGCTCTGGTCGAAGAAGCACCAGAGGCGACCCTGCGGGTCGGTCCAGAGATTGCCGACGAGCGTGCGGCGGTTCGGTTTGCCGGGGAGGTCGGTCGGATCGATGACCAGGCGGGGCTTCGACCAGCTCTTCCCGCCGTTGTCGGACGAGGCCAGCATCAGGAAGCCATTGGCGCTGTCGCCGTTGCCGATCCACGCGGCCCAGAGGCGTCCCTTCGGCGTCCGGTCGAGGCCGATGATCATGTTGCCCGGCCGATTGGCGTCGGCGTATTCCGCGCCTGGGTTGGTGTTCAGGGCCGGTGGCTCGAGGGCGAGGTCGAGCGTCGCTTGATCAAGCGCGGCTAGGCTCAGGCAAGAAGCCAGCAGTAGGAGGAAGGTGCGGTACATAAGATGATTAGGCCTTAGCCGTGAGGGCGGACACGGCTTGGCGGATGATCCAGCCTTTGGTTTCGAGCGCATGGCGCGCCGCGGCTTCTTCGGCGCCGGTCAGGTCACGGACGATACGGATCGCACGACCGCGGAGCTTCGAGTTCGACGGATGGAGGTCGATCATCAGGTTGCTCATCACCTTGCCTGAACGGGCGAGGGCGAGCGTCGTGATCAGGTTGAGCACGAGCTTCGTGGCCGTGCCGGCCTTGAGGCGGGTCGAGCCCGTGAGCACTTCGGGACCGGTGTCGGGGAGGATCGCGCGGTCGAGGAGGGGATGGTCACGGTAGGCCGGATTGCAGGCGACGAGGACGGTCTTGGCGCCGCGGCGGCGGGCTTCGGCGAGGCAGCCCCAGATGAACGGCGCATGGCCGCTGGCGGAGATGCCGATCACGACGTCCCGGGCCGTCACCGACCGGGCGACGATGGCCTGGACGCCGGCGGCCTCATCGTCTTCGGCGCCTTCGACGGCGCTCCAGAGCGCTTGCCGGCCGCCGGCCATGATGCCTTGGACGAGCGAAGCCGGCGTGCGGAAGGTCGGCGGGCATTCACTCGCATCGAGCACGCCGAGTCGGCCGGACGTGCCGGCCCCGCAATAGATCAGGCGGCCACCGGAGGCGAAGGCCTTGGTGACGGCTTCGACCGTCCAGGCGACATGGGCGCTTTCGGCGAGGATCTTGCCGGGCAGCGTCGCATCTTCGTCGAGCATGAGCTGAATCGCTTCAGCGAGCGGCATCTCCGCGAAACCGGCGGACTTCGGATTGCGCCCTTCGGTCGGGGCGTTGGCGACGGGGCGCCAGGAGGCGGTCGCCGCAGGCGCGGGCGTAGCCAAGACCGGTGCGGCGGCCGGAGCGGGGCCTTCGAGGCGGCGGGCCATGGCGATCGCGCCCCACACGCCGGGGCGCGCGAGGCTGACGACCTCGCTGCCGGGCCGCGCGGCGAGGATCTTCGCGGTGACCTCATCGGCGAACCAGGGATTCTTGAGCAAGGTCGAACCGTTGAGCACGAAGCGGACTTTCTCGCCCGGACGGGCGACCCGCGCGGCGCAGTGGACCGGGTCCTTGCTGAGTCGCTCGGAAGCGCGCCGCAGGATGGCCACGGCGATCGGGTCCTGCCGCGAGGTCGCGGCGGCGAAGACCACCTGCGCCAGCGAGGCGATCTCGGTCTTGTTCGCCGTCATCGACCATTCGATGAGCGACTCGGGGTCGTTCATCTGGAGGAAGGCTAGCATGTCGGCGCCGAGGCGGGGCCAGTCAGCGTCGATGTCGGAGATCGTGACCGTGGACTTGAGCGCATGCATCGCGATGTCGCATGCGCTGCCGCGGTCGCCGATGATGTGGCCACGGCCGCCGATCTTGACCGTACGGCCGTCGCGATGACGTCCGAGGCAGCAGGAGCCGGTGCCGCTCAGCTGGAGCACCTGCGCGGCGCAGTCGGCCGGCCAGGGGTCCGCCTCGAGGGCAAGGAGCAGGTCGTCGCCGACCACGACCGGCACGCCGGGCCAGGCCGATCCGACGGCGCGGCGGAGGCGTTCGCGATCGGCTTCGGTGCGGACGCCGGCCATGCCGACCCCGATGCGGTCCGGCGGGGCGGGCAGCCGTTCGCGGATGGCTTCAAGCAGGGCGGCGAGCTCTTCGGGGCTGAGGAGCCGGAGGTTGCCGGGACCGACGGCGAAGGAGGCCAGTTCGGCGTCGTTCCCGTCGACCAGCAAGGCCGTGGTTCGCGTGCCGCCGCCTTCGATGCCGAGGATTCGCATGGCTTCAGCGGACCTTGTAGATCTTCACGTCGTCGATCCAGACCGTCGAGCCGACGAGGAAGCTGAACCAGCGCTTCGGGTCATGGGCGTAGCCTTCGGAGCGGTGTTTCGCGATCAGCTTGCCGTCCAGAGAGAAGCGGAGTTCGTCGCCTTCGGTGACGAGGGTGAGCACGTGCCAGGCCGTGTCGGTCTTGAAGGGCGTGCTGAGGCTCTTCTTCTTCAGCAGGGCTTCGACTTCAGCCGGGAGTTTCTGCTTGGCCGCCGCGGCGTCGGCACGCTGCTTCCGAAGCGCGAGGTTCATCTCGCCCGTCATGCTGTCCTTGAGCACCAGCGAGGTCGTCGACAGGATGGCGTAGCACATGTGGCCGGCGTGGACGCCCTTGAGTTCGCGGTCGACGAAGCCGAGCTGCAGGCCCTCGGCCTTGTTCACGCCCGGGAATTTGAAGCGGACGATCACGCCGCCGTCGGCGAAACCGGCGTCGTGGTGGATGTGGGCGGCGTGGCCAGCCTCCTTGGTCGCGCTGGCGATCTTCATGATTCCGGCGTCGAGGTCGGCCTGCTTGAGCTTAGGGACGCGGTCGGCGGTGGCGCTTTCCCAGCCGTTACCGATGTCCTTTAGGCCGGTGCCGGTTTCTTCGCGCTCGAAGGCGTCGTGGAAGATCAGCGTGCCCTTGGTCTGCAGCCAGGTGGTGTCGTCGGCGGCGGAGAGGGGCAGGGAGAGGAGGCAGGCGAGAAGGGCGAGTCGCATGGGGTAGGGGGGCAAGATACAGTGCAAAGGTGCAAAAGTGCAAAGGTGGAAGCAAGTAGGGGTTGGGGTAGGTATAGGGGTAGGGGTAGGAACACTGAGAAATGAAAAGGGCTAGGGGGTTAGCCTAGCCCTGTCTCTGGCCCTCACTTTTGCACCTTTGCACAGGCCGCAGGCCGATTTGCACTTTTGCACATAGGACAGCACGTGGTGCTGTCCCTACCTCGGCTTACGAGACCAACGCCTTGACGACCTTGGTCGGGAGCACGCCGGTGAGTTTCTGGTCCAGGCCCTGATACTTGTAGGTGAAGCGTTCGTGGTCGTAACCGAGTAGGTGGAGGACCGTGGCGTGGAAGTCGTTGATCGGAAGCGGGTCCTTGACGATATTGTAGCTGAATTCGTCGGTCTCGCCGTAGATCTGACCGCCCTTGGCGCCGCCGCCGGCCATCCACATGGAGAAGCAGCGCGGGTGGTGGTCGCGGCCGTAGTTCTCCTTGGTGAGTCCGCCTTGGCTGTAGATCGTGCGGCCGAATTCGCCGCCCCAGACGATGAGGGTGTCGTCGAACATCCCGCGCTGCTTGAGATCCTCGATGAGGGCGTGGCAGGGCTGGTCGATGTCTTTGCACTGGCTCTGCATCCGGCCGGTGAGGTTGGAGTGGTGGTCCCAGTTGTTATGGTAGATCTGGACGAAGCGCACGCCGCGTTCGACGAGGCGGCGGGCCATCAGCACGCTGTTGGCGAAGCTGCCGCGCTTGCGGGCTTCTTCGCCGTAGAGCTTGAAGATGTGCTCCGGCTCCTTGGCGAGGTCGGTCAGTTCGGGCACCGAGGCCTGCATGCGGAAAGCCATCTCGTACTGCTTGATGCGGGTATGGGTCTCCGGGTCGCCGACGGTCTCGTAGTTGAGGCGGTTGAGTTGGTTGATGCCGTCGATGGTCTGCTTGCGCAGGTCGTCAGGCACGCCAGGCGGGTTGTTGATGAAGAGGATCGGGTCGCCCTTGCTACGGAAGGAGACGCCGGCGTGTTCGCCCGGCAGGTAGCCGCTGGACCAGAGACGGCTGGAGATCGCCTGTTCCTGGTCGCGGTTGGTCGGGGTCGCGATGAGCACCACGAAATTAGGCAGGTTGTCGTTCTCGGAGCCGAGGCCGTAGGAGGCCCAGGAACCGAGGCAGGGACGTCCGGTGATCTGGTTGCCCGTCTGCATGGCGCAGATCGCCGGTTCGTGGTTGATCGCCTCGGTGTTGAGGGAGCGCATCCAGCAGATCTCGTCAGCGTTCTTGCCGAGGTTGGGGAGAAGTTCCGAATTCATCCACATGCCGCATTGGCCTTGTTGGGTGAAGTTGAACTTCGAAGGCGCGACAGGGAAGCGGGTCTGGCCGCTGGTCATCGTCGTCAGGCGCTGGCCGTTGCGGATGCTCGCGGGCAGGTCCTTGTCATACATCTCCTTCATCTTCGGCTTGTAGTCGAAGAGATCCATCTGGGCGGGGCCGCCGACCATGTGGAGGTAGATGACGCGCTTGGCCTTGGGCAGGTGCTGCGTGCTGATCGCGCCCGGCGCGGCATGGGCCATCGTGCGGCCGAGCAGGCTGGTCAGCGCGGCGGCGCCGAGGGCGTTGGCGCCCGTGCCGAGGAAGCGGCGACGGGTCTGGAGGGTGTTCCACTCGTGGAGGATGGACATGGCGATTATTTGTTAAGGACTTCGTCGAGGTTGAGGAGCTGGCTGCAGACCATCGTCCAGGCGGCCAGTTCGGGGCGGGGGAGCTTCTCGTCGGACTTCGCGTCGCCGACTCCGAGGAGGGCGGCGGCGTCGTCGGGCTTGGCGACGTAGTGCGCGCGCAGTTTGCCGAGGCCGTCGGTCAGGATCGCCGTTTCGGCCGGCTTGAGCGGACGGCAGAGCGTGCGTTGGGCGGCGGCGTTGAGGCGGGCGACGTCATCGCCGGCACCCTGCAGGGTGTGCTGGGCGAGGATGCGCGAGGCTTCCACGTACTGCGGGTCGTTCAGCATCACGAGCGCCTGCAGAGGCGTGTTGGTGCGGTCGCGGCGCACGCAGGTGACCTCGCGCGACGGAGCGTTGAAGAGGTCGAGGCTAGCGGGCGGGGCCATGCGGCGCCAGTAGTTGTAGAGCGAACGACGGTAGAGGTTCTCGCCCATGTCGGCCTTGTAGACCTGGATGCCGACACCGACGACCTCCCAGATGTTCTCCGGCTGGTAGGGCTTGGTGCCCGGACCGCCCATGCGGGGCGAGAGCGTGCCGCTGACGGCGAGCGCTTGGTCACGGAGCATCTCGGCGTCCATGCGGAAGCGGGGACCACGGCTGAGGAGGGCGTTGTCGCGGTCCTTCTCGACCTTTTCCTTCGTGGTGAGGGCCGCCTGACGGTAGGTCGCGCTGGTGAGGAGCTGCTTGTAGAAGCGCTTCACATCCCATCCGTGGGTGCGGAAGTCGATCGAGAGCCAGTCGAGGAGTTCGGGGTGGGAGGGCAGGCTGCCCATGATACCGAAGTCTTCAGAGGTCTTGACGAGGCCGGTACCGAAGAGCTCCTGCCACATGCGGTTGACCGTCACGCGGGTGGTCAGCGGGTTGGCGTCGCTGATGATCCACTTCGCCAGGCCGAGGCGATTGCGCGGGGCGTCGGCGGGGAGTTTGCCGAGGGCGGAGGGGATTTCCGCGGGGACGGCGTCACCTTTCTTGTCGTAGGCGCCGCGAATCAGGATGTTGGCCATCGCGGGGCTATCCATCTTCTCTTCCTGTACGTGGGTGAGCGGGCTGCGGCCGCGGATGGCCATCTGCTCGGCGGTCAGCTTGGCGACGACGTTCGAGGCGAGCTTGAAGGGCTCGTGGCGGTTGAGCAGGAAGTGCTCGCGCAGGGCGTCTTTCTGCTGGGCATTGGGCTTACCGGCGAGTGACTGACGCAGAGTGGCCAGCTTTGAGAGCGTCGTCACCTCGTCCGGGGCGAGGGCGCGGGCGTAGAGGAAGACATCCTGGATCGAGCCATGGAATGGTTCGCCTTGGCTGCGCTGGCCGATGCGGGTCGGGGTGGCGGCCTTGGTGTCGGTCTTGAGCTTGTCGATCTCCGCGCGGGTCTCGGCGAGGACGCCGTTGACGTAGATCTTCACGCCTGCGGCCTTGCCGCTGCCGTCGTAGGTCATGAATACGTGCTGGTAGGCGGTGTTGATCGGATTACGGAAAGTCGTGACCTTGATGGCATCGTCGGGCCACTTGCTGATGACGTAGACTCCGACGTTCTTGCCGTTCTGGAAGAGATTCCAGCCTTGGGCCTGTTTCGGGTCGTCCATGCGCGCGATGATCGCGCCCGTGCCTTCGGCCTTGTCGGCCTTGATCCAGGCGCCAGCGGAGAAGGCCTGCTTGGTGCTGAAGTTGCCAGCCTCGCCGAGGACGAGGTGGGAGCCTTTCTTGAAGACGGGAGCCGGACCGGTCTTGCCGTTCTTCATCCAGGCGATCGGTTCGCCGGCGGCGATCGTGCCGGCGGGCAGGCCCTTGCCGTCGTTCAAGGCGAGGCGGGTGACGAGGTCCTTGGCGGGGATGTCGGCGTCGAGGTCGGCGGGCTTGGCCTTGGCGAACCACTGTTCGAAGAGCGGCGTACCGAGCTTACGGGCCGCGGCGACCTGCTCGTTACCCCTGGCGATTTCGCCAGGGAGGGCGTCCCAGCGCGGACGATCGGCGTCGGAAGGTAGGTAGAGCACCGGGCCGCGGCCGTCCTTTACGTTGCCGTCGAGTCCGCCCTGGGTCGTGTTCCGGAAGAAGGCGGACATCGCGTAGAAGTCCTTCTGCGAGAACGGATCGAACTTATGATCGTGGCACTGGGCGCAGTTGGTGGTCAGGCCGAGGTAGACCCAGCCCATGGTCTGCACGCGGTCGGCGGCGTAGTTGGCGAGGTTCTCTTCGACAATCGTGCCGCCTTCGTTGGTGGTCGGGTTGCAACGCTGGAGGCCGGTGGCGATGCGCTGTTCTTCGGTCGGGTTAGGGAGCAGGTCGCCGGCGAGCTGCTCGACCGTGAACTGGTCGAAGGGCTGGTTGCGGTTGAAGGACTTCACGACCCAGTCGCGGTAAGGCCACATCTCGCGGTAGGCGTCGAAGTGCAGGCCGTGCGAGTCGGCGTAGCGGGCGGCGTCGAGCCAGTAGCGGGCGCGGTGTTCGCCGTAGGCCGGCAGGGCCATCAGTTCGTCGATGAGCACGGAGAGCTGAGCATCGCTGAGGCGGCTGCCGTCCTTGGGCAGGTGCTTGGTCAGCAGGGCAGGCGAGGGCGGCAGGCCGGTGACGTCGAGGCTGACGCGGCGGATGAGCGTGGCGGCGTCGGCTTCGGGCGCGGGCTTGAGCCCGGCGGCATCGAGCTTGGCCCGGACGAACTGGTCGATGGGGTTCTTGGCCCAGCCTTCATCGGAAGTCTTGGGGGGCGGCGCCTTCTGCGGGGCGACGAGCGACCAGTGCGGCTGCCACGGCGCGCCCTGTTCGATCCAGCGACGCACGAGCGCGATCTCAGAGGGCTTCAGCTTCTTGTGGGTTTCCGGCGGAGGCATGATCTCATCCTCGTCGGTCGAGAGCATGCGCTGGTAGAGGGTGCTTTGGTCAGCCTTGCCCTTGATGATGGTCGGCGGCTCTTCCTTGCCCTTCTTGTCGACGCGGGCGGCGAAGAAGCCGGCTTCGGTGTCGAGACGCAGGCCGGCCTTGCGGGTGCCAGGATCCGGACCGTGGCAGTGGAAACAGTTTTCGGCGACGATCGGGCGGATGTCGCGGTTGAACTGCACGGTTTCTTCGGCCGCGAAGGCGGCGGACAGGAAGAAGGGCAGGAGCGCCAAGAGGGGCTTACGCATGGGGAAGGGGTCGGTATGAATTAAAGGGCTAAAGGACGGAGGGAAAGCCGGATTGGGGCTTACCAGGCATAAGAGTGGCTGCCTCGGGGGCTTGTTCCCCGCCTAGGTGTTTAATACTACCTTTAAAGTGGATTCATTAGCCTAGAATTCCCAGCGCCGAGCCGGTCCTTGGGCGGGGGTCAGGACGATGTCGTCGAGGTCGACCGCGGCGGAGCCGGCGGGAAGGTACAGGCGGAGGATGCCTGCGGCCTGCCTGGGCTCAAGGTCCACGGTGACCGTCTGCCAGACGGCTTCACCGGAGGCTCGGTAGGGTACGGAGAGCATCTCGGCACCGCCCGCTGCGCCCAAGATGGCGATACGTCCTTCGCCGGCCTGTGGGGCGCGGAGCTTGAAGGTAAGCTTGGCCTTGCCGGCGGTCAGGCCAGCGCCGACGCCGATGAAGGAGTCAGCGCCCTTGGACTCGATGTGCAGTGCGCCGTCGATGACCGAGGCCTTGCCGGCGCGATTCTTCCAGTTGCAGGGGAGATCGTCGGGCGCCAGGGCTTTCTTCTTGGCCGGCGCCTTGGGCGCGGCCTTGCCGAAGTTCGGATTTAGCTTCGGAATCACCGCTTCGGTGTCCTTGAGGAAGTCGGTGATCAGTCCGTTGAGTTCTTTTACGAGCTCGGGCTTCTCCTTGGCGAGGTTACGGCGTTCGCCGAGGTCGTTCTTCAGATCGTAGAGTTCGAGGTCATCCGATCCGTCATCATTACGCGCGTAGAAGCGGAGGAGCTTCCAGTCGCCCTTACGCACGTAGGTGCCGGCGTAGAAACCGTCCATGACGGAGTCGCGCGTGGCGTTGCCGTGCGGGAAGTGGCAGAAGACACGATCGCGGGGCGAATCGCCGCCGAGCAAGGCCTTCGACTGGTCGTGGCCGTCGAGCTTCAGGCCGTCTCGTGGTTTGAGGCCGACGAACGACAGCAGGGTCGGGTAGAAATCGACGGACTGGAAGAGGATGTCGCTGGTCGCGCCGGCCTTCGCCTTACCGGGCCAGGCTAAGATGAACGGTTCGCGGGTGCCGCCTTCGTAGAGCGAGGCCTTGCCGCTGCGGAGGGGGAGATTGCTGGTGGCCGGGATCTCGGCGTAGCCTTCCGGGTTGGTCTTCTTGGGTGGATAGGCGAAGCCGCCGTTATCTGAATAAAACACGATGACCGTGTTGTCGGCGATACCGGCGTCGTCGACGGCCTGCAGGAGACGGCCGACGCCGTCGTCGAGGGACTTCACCATCGCGGCATAGAGGGGGTTATGCTGTGGGTTCTTCGGGTCGGCCTTGGACTTGAAGTATTCGATATAGTCCGCGCGGGCGTTCCACGGGCTATGAACCGAGAAGGCCCAGTAGTTCAGGTAGAACGGCTTAGCCTTATGGGCTGCGATATACTTCGCGGCTTCCTTGGATATGCGGTCCTCGATGTTCACGCCGACCTCATCCGTGATGGTGGGGTCTTTGATGAACTTCCACGGGGCGAGGTAGCTGTTGCCGGGTCCGGGTGCGTTGGGCGTGTGCGGGAAATCTGAATCGAAGCCTTGGTCCATCGGTTCGTAGTGGTCGCCGGGCTTCAGGTTGTGGCCGAGGTGCCACTTACCGAAATGCGCGGTGGCATAGCCGGCTTCTTTGAAGGCTTCAGCCAGGGTGAAGTATTCTGGCTTCAGGCGCGTCAGGCTGCTGGCATCGAGTAGGCGGACTTTGCCGTTCTCGTTCTTGGTGAGGCTTTTCTCGAGCTGCACCGTCGGCAGATGGCAGACTGGCGCCGTGATGCCGGTGCGGGCGGGGTATTGCCCGGTCAGGATGCTCGAACGCGTGGGCGAGCAGAGCGGGCTGGCGGCGTAGGCCTGCGTGAAGCGTGTCCCGCGCTTGGCCAGGCGATCGATGTTCGGGGTCTCGTAAAAAGTGCTGCCGAAGCAGCCGAGGTCATGCGCGCCCAGGTCATCGGCGAGGATGAAGATGATGTTCGGCTTGTCGGCGGCGACGAGGGGCGACAGTGAAACCAGACAGGCCAGAAGGACGCGCACGTTCATAGGGATGGGCGAACCCTACTCCCCGCCCTCAGACTTTACAGATTATTTATATGACCGCATTTGAATCAGCGGCTGAAATCACTTCGGTCCGGCGTTCCTTTGGTGGGACGCAGTTCGATCGAGCGGAGGCGAAGGCTATCGGCCTGGTCGCCGAGATTGAAGCGCACGTGAATGACTTGGCCGTCGACGGGCAGGGTGATGGTCTGTTCGGAGGCGCCGGCGGGGATCTCGAATCGCACGAGATTCGCGGGCAGGAAGTCGGGCTGGTCCTTGGTGCGCCAGCTGAGCGAGGCGTTGGTCGCAACCTTGGCGTCGGCTTTGATGAGCGCCGTCACGGGTCCGTTCAAGCTGAGTCCGGTCTTGGCGAGGAAGGGCTTGGCGTTCTTGGCCGCCTTAGGGTCGGTGGTGATGAGCAGCGCGCCATCCTTGGCCGCGATAGCGCCGATGCGGGCGAACCAGCCTTGGACCGATCCGGCGGGCTCGTTCTTGCGCGGTGCGGGGAGGGCGGAAGCCGCGATCACGCCGTGTTCCGCGAACATGCCTTCATGATGCGGGTCCAAGCTCGTGGGCAGGCCGGGCGGCGTGAGGGTATCGCTCCAGGCCTTGAGCGCCTGACGAAGGCGGGCGACGATTTCCGGGCGAGCCTTGGCCTGGTTCTTGGTGAGGTTCTCGCCGTCGGGCAGCGTCACATCGAGAAGTATCTCCTCGCGGTCGCCGAGGCGGACGAGTTTCCAGGGGTGCTCCAGCACCGCAGCCTGTGAGCCCCAGCGCCAGAAGAGACGTTCATGCGGTGCACCGGTGTTCTGTCCGGCGGCGAAGGGCGCGAGATCCGTACCGTCGAGTTCCGGGGCTTTCGGCAGGCCCGCGGCGGCCACGGCCGTGGCGGCGACGTCGAGGCTGCTGACGGGCTGATCGTAGACTTTGCCGGCGGGGAGACGGGCGGGCCAGGTGGCCACGAACGGCGTGCGGATGCCGCCTTCGCTCAGCATGCCTTTCTGGCCGATGAGTGGCGTGTTGAGCGATCCATCCCAGGCTTTACCGAGGGGTGCGCCGTTGTCGCCGATGAAGACGATGAGCGTATTCTGATCCTGGCCGGTCGCCTTGAGCTTCGCGCGCAGCTGGCCGATGCCTTCGTCCATCGCCGCCATCATCGCCAAAGCCTGGCGACGTTCCTTGGGCAGGTGGGCGGGCGTCTTGGAGAACCATGGCTCCGGGGACTCGAGCGGGACGTGCGGGGCGTAGTAAGCGAGATAGAGGAAGAACGGCTGCTCTGGCTTCGCGGCGCGGCGGTCCAGGAAGGACAGGGCGGCTTCGGTCTGTACGACCACCCGGAAACGATTGTCGGCCACGAGGTGCGGAGCGTCGGCGAAAGGCTTGCCCGACAAATCGTGCGAGGCCAGATACTGGCGAAGTTCGCCGCGGAAGTATTCATCGAAGCCCTGGGCGTGGGGCATGAATTCCTTGGACGATCGCAGGAGCTTGTCGCCTTTCTTGCCGCCGACGAGGTCGAGGTGCCATTTGCCGACCTGGCCGGTGACGTAACCGGCGGACTTGAGTCGTTCGGCAATGGTCAGTTCGGCGAGCGGGAGCGGACCCTTGTTATTATCCTCCACGCCGAAGCGCTGCTGATAGCGGCCGGTGAGCACGCCCGCGCGCGAAGGGACGCATTGGGGCGCGGTGACGTAGCCGCGGGCGAAGCGGACGCCGTCGCGGGCCATCGCGTCGAGGTGCGGCGTGCGGATGTCCTGGTCCGAGCCTTGGATGCCGAGATCCGCCCAGCCGTGGTCGTCTGAGTAGATTAGGATGATGTTCGGCTTATCCGCCGCGTGCGCCGCGAGCGAAGCCAGCAGGAGGGTCAGGAGGGTCTTCACTGCGCTACGCCTTTGATGACGA
>Ga0209599_10001107_pt1 | contig 13835 bp, 7 predicted proteins | sample Shrwel_input2_FT_FD_187534 | JGI IMG/M metagenome (GOLD analysis project Ga0209599, IMG submission 187534) | Subsurface microbial communities from deep shales in Ohio, USA - Utica-3 well 1 S input2 FT (SPAdes) (version 2) ... | reverse complement strand
CAAATTGTGAGGAGCCATATTTGTAGCCCATCCAACAGCAATACCAGAGCATCCATTGATAATGAGGTTAGGCAGTAATGAAGGCAGAACTGTTGGCTCCATTAACTCGTCGTTGTAGTTAGATACATAATCTACAACTTGATCAGAAAGCTCAGAAATCATCTGGTCGCCAAAAACAGAAAACTTAGCTTCTGTGTAGCGCATAGCAGCTGGTTTGTCTTCAGGAGCTGGTGACCCAAAGTTTCCTTGAGGGGTGATTAATGGATAACGCAATGACCAATCCTGAGCCATACGGACAAGCGTTGGATAAACCACTGCTTCACCGTGAGGATGGTAGTTACCTGATACATCTCCACAAATCTTTGCGCACTTTTTTGTCTTGCCAGTTGAACGAAGATTCAAGTCGTTCATTGCGACAAGAGTTCTGCGTTGGGACGGCTTCATGCCGTCCCTAGCGTCTGGAAGCGCACGGTCTTCCATAACAGCAAATGCATAGTTTGTAAACCGCTCATCAATTAATTCAATGAACTCTTTTTGAATGATGCAATCTTCTTCTGTTGAAAATACTTCAACTTCTACGTTCTTAGGTTTTCTACCCATTGTTCATCTCCGCTGCACGACTGGCAGATTTATTAATAATATGCTCTTTACGAGGCCCAACATTACTTCCCATTAAAACAGATAGGATTCTTGAGGCTTCATCGGCATCATCAACAGTCACTTGAATAACTTGTCGCTTTCCAATTTCCATTGTTGTAACTCCAAGCTCATCGGCATCCATTTCGCCTAGACCTTTAAATCGAGTTACTTCTATTTTATCACCATACTTCTTGCGATAGGAGTCAAGCTCTTCGTTAGTATGAATATAAAATCTTTGATTTTTTACAATCACACGATAAAGTGGCGGTTTCGCTAAGAAAAGATGACCTTCGGTAATTAAAGGGCGCATAAAGCGATAGAAGAATGTCATTAATAGAGCAGCAATGTGAGCTCCATCATCATCAGCATCAGTCATAATGATGATCTTTCCATATCTTAAATCATTGATATTAAAGTCATCACGAATACCAGTGCCTAAAGCTGAAATGATTGCAGCCACTTCTTCATTTTGCATTAACTTGGCATAATCATTCTTTTCAGGGTTGATAATCTTTCCACGAATTGGCATGACAGCTTGAAATTCAGGATCACGACCTCCCTTACAGGAACCAGCAGCAGAGTCACCTTCTACAATATATAACTCTGTAGAAGTAGCATCTTCTGAATTACAATCTGAAAGCTTGCCTGGTAAAGAACCTGAGCGACCAAGAAAACCCTGCCTTTTGATGGATTCTGAGGCCTTTTTAGCTGCTGCTCTTGCTTTGGCAGCTCTTAACGCTCTTTCTGCAATATTCTTGACAATTGTAGGGTTCTTTTCAAAATATTCGGTGATTGCTTCAGCAAATAATCTGTTGACAACACCTTCAACTTCTTGGGAGCCAAGTTTGCCCTTAGTCTGCCCTTCAAACTGTGGTTGAGGAAGGCGAACTGAAATAATAGCAATGATTCCTTCACGGATATCTTCACCACTTAAATTTGGTTCTTTTTCCTTTAAAACACCAGAAGATCGTGCAAATTGATTAACAACTCTAGTGATAGAAGTTTTAAATCCACTTAAATGGGTTCCTCCATCTGCAGTGTTAATATTGTTTGCATATGTGTGGATAGTTTCTTCATCTTCTTCGCCATATTGGAAAGCTACTTGAACATTAACCTTTCCACTTTTATTGTCAAAGAAAAATGGCTTGCTTGGAAATATGCCAGTTCTTGAAGATGCCAAAAAGCTTACATAATCAGCAATGCCACCCTCAAAGTAAAAATCTTCTTTGGTTCCAGTATGCTTATTTTCGTAAACAATCTTTAATCCACCATTGAGATAAGCAGTTTCTCGTAGTCGGCGAACAAGTACAGCTTCATCAAATTGGATGTTGTCATTTGAGCGCTTGTGCCAAATTCTATAAATCACATCTAAAGATTGTTCGCTGATATTAGTTGCTTTAAAAATATCAAAGAAGACAACGCCATTAATCTCTCCATTGATGAGAGCCTTGCGCCATTTACCAGAACATTCTGCAAAAACTTCATCAACTTCAAAAGAATCAATCAAATGCTCTCTAAAAGCGTCTTCCACTGCAACCTGACCAAAAATATTGAAGTCTGGTGTGAAAGTAATTTTTGTTCCAGTATTTGTAGAAGTTCCAATTTCTTTGATTGAACCTACAGGAATGCCTCTTTCAAAGCTAAGTTGATAAAGTTTTTTATCCCTGCTAACCTCTGCAGTAAGATTAACTGAAAGAAAGTTAACACATGATGCACCAACACCGTGCAATCCACCAGCAGCCTCATAACCAGAGCCATCATCACCAAATTTACCACCAGCGTGGAGCTCAGTAAGGACGATTTCAAGTGTGCTTCTCTTCTTTGGGTCTTCTTGTTTTACTGCTGTTGGAATTCCACGTCCGTTATCAATTACAGTTAATGTTTTATTGTCTGAGGACACGATTACATTAATTTTTGAACAATGCCCTGCCATATGCTCATCAACAGAGTTATCCAAAATTTCCCAAACAAGGTGGTGAAGACCCTTTTTACCAGTGTCTCCAATATACATGGCAGGACGGGTTCGTACTGCTTCTTGACTCTCCAGAATTTGGATTGAGTCTTCGTTGTATTGATTTGCCATTTTGACTTCCTAATCAGGCATTAAAAAATGCTGTGATATTTTATATTACCACAGCATTATACAGAATTTGGCCAAAATTAGCAAATATTTTGATTTTTACACTATTTAAAACGTATTGTGTCAGCTGAGCGATAAAATCCGATTTTATCAAGCTTTCTGGCTATTTTTACCATATTGTTATGTCTGACCGCCATTGGCATACCGCCGCCAGCAGGAGCGCCTTGTGCTTTGATTTCATTCTTAACAGCACTTGCAGCAATACCTTTTACTTCCTCAGTCATTTCGTCTAGTGAAGTAATTTCAGTAATCTTTTTGCCAGCAGACAATCTTTCCCATCTAGAGTCTTCTGTTCTTTCTTGTTCTGCTTCTTCTTGCTCTTTTGTGACGTCTTTTTTCTTGGTTCTTTTTCCAATTCTATCTCTTATAGCGCCACCATGTTCATTGCCACCATACATGAGCCATACATAAAGAGCTGTGTCGTCTGCAGAATCACCAATTTTAGATAATAAAAGAGTTGTGATATCTACATCGTAAAGAATTTTTCCAAGAGAGTCTAGTGGTGAGCCAATCTCTTCTCTGCTAGTTGGAGGAGCACCAGGCGCAGCCATTGGCATAGCTGGAGGACCACCCATACCCATAGCCATTGGGTCCATAGGAGGAGCACCGCCCATGGCCATAGGGTCCATAGGAGGAGCACCGCCAGCCATTGGATCCATTTGTGCTATTCTCTTATTCATTATCTGCTAGGACCTGAAAGTGAATCTGTTCTGTGTTTGGGTTTTTCACTGAATAATTCGTCATCTTGCATGTCACCGTTTTTAAATTCAAATAAATCTGGGTCTTCACCGTCTTCATACATATCATTAAGAAGTTCTGGATTTAAAACGTTGGTTGTGCCCCAATCAGAGGATGGTTTTGTTTTAGCTGCTTGTCTAACTATTTGAGATGCAGAAAGTCCTTTAGCGTTGATAACGCCAGTATCAAACTCGTCATCCCATTTTTGTACTGAGCCCATTGCTTGTAAGATACACTCTGTCATCTGGGCTTCTATAACTCTATGGACAGTTTTCTTTGCATATCTTCTGGAGTTAATTTTATCAAAGGTTGCACAAGCCTCTGCAATAATTCTGGCTTGTTCATCTCTTGTGTGTACTTCAGGCGCAATGTCTTCTAATAATGAATGGAACTTAATTTCAACGTTCTGCATTTTTTCACTCACAACAATCAAGATAATAATAATTTATTATATTACTTTAATATACTGTCCTTCCTAAGATTAATCTTTTGCTATATCGTATTCTACATTTATTTTTTGATTTCTTACTTGTCCATTTGAATTATCTAAATTCCCACTTACTATTGGAACATAAATAGCCAATGCAATGTTTGAACTTTCAGCAAAACCAAATTCATTTATTTTAGCACTTTGTAAACTTGCTGCACCCGCTCTAGTATCTGGCAAGTCTTTCCAGTCAGATGGATTTGAGTTAAACAGGTCTCCATAGTTATAGTTTGTCCAAGCTATAGGGTCGGTGTCTATAATATATGGATAAAGGTTTGTATCAGTTATCTTTCTTGGTGTGTTTGTTAAGCTTATTACAAATACTTTATCAGCATTTACTGAACCAGTTGTGATATAGGTATTTAAATGCGGAACTACTTGGTAGCTCGATTTTAAGTCATTAGCTCTTTTCCATTGATTAGATTGTTTATTAAATAAATAATAAACTCCATTTTCGCTTGAAGTGCTTTGATTTTTAACTAAAATTCTTTCATTAGTATCTAGTTCATGTCCATCTATTGTTGTTGGTGGATCTGATAAATCAATGTTGCTTGTTGTAGCGCAAGTACAATCAGTAAGCTTTGTGCCCTCATATTGCTTCAAAAAATATAATGGATCAGAATCTATGACTGGAGTTCCGCTATACCATATACCATAAGTTCCAGCTCTGCTTTGACCCTCGTCAAAAGACGTTACATTAACCCTTAAACTATCTAATATATTTTCTGTGGCAGATAAGCTTGAGTCTCTTTTTAACAACATTATGCTTGTTGCAGCTGTTGTATATAACAAGTTTTCTCTAGGAAGTGTCTGGTTGATAAGCAAGATTGTTTTATTTTGTGAAAAGATTGTCGGGGTTGGATCGAAACTAGCTAATTGAGTATTTAAATCAACTGTAAGATCAACATCAGAGTTTGAAACATAATCTGCTTGTGCGTAGTTAAAAATGCTTGTTACTGGTATGAAATTTACAGAACCAACTCCAACAGTTGTATAGCTTGGGTCAAAATATGTTTCATAGGTGGTAGAAGAGCCAGAACCTGAATATTGATTCACTCTTAAAGATCTTATTTCAAACTCTCCTGATGTAGAGCCATTTGCAACTCTCGATAAAGAGGCTTGGAATGTTTTATTGAATCTTGCTAATACTTTTTCTGTAAATCCAACACCAGATTGAAAGGATGTTTGTCCGAGTAATAAAATCTTGTCTTGATTGTCTGGTGTGTATCCGTCAATCACATCCGGTATAGAAGTTGACGACAGGGAATAATTTGAAGTCGTTGCTGCACTTGCAAATATATTTGAATCTTCTGAAAAATATTTGAATATTAAGTCAGTACCGCCTGAGCCTCCAAATGTCCATAAAGTGTATGATTTATTATTAGGTAAGTTTAATTCATAATCTCCATAGCTACTGACATTTACCAAACCGAATGGAATCAATTCTGCAGAAGAATTCATATCTGATGCTCTAGTCATATTCCAATAATTTATATTTGTATTAACATAAATTCCATTTTTTGTTTTATCAGTTTGCTCTTTGATTAAAACTACATCACCAGCATTTAATGAAACACCATTTAATGATATTATTTCATTGTTTAAGTCAATATTAGTTGTTGACGCCACCGCAGCAGAACTAAACGTTGTAATGTTAGAATCTTTTATCCAATATCTATTTGCAGTAGATCTAGAGGTTAAATTTGGGTCGTAGTTTAAGAAATAAGTACTTCCTGAACCTACTCTTACTCTTTTTGGAGCCAATGTACTTGGAAAGCTAACATTATCATATGACAAAGTAATTCCCTTTTTATTTGCTCCTTTAAATTGAAGAACATATTGGTCATTTTTTCCATATTTTGTTCTGTAGACAGGCGTTGAACCCTTATAATATAAAGATTGTTGGTCTGTAGTAAGATTTCCAGTTTTTGTTGGCTGAAGAATAAGAATTGTTTTTTCTGTTCCACTGCCATTTGCGTATGCAACTTCTACATCCTGTATTAAAGATGTAGATCCAATTGGTGTATATGTTGTATACCATTGAGATGTTGTATTGCTTTCTACACTCCAGCCACCAACATAAAAATCAGAACTGCTGGTGAAATAGTTTGTCGGATAGAATGTACCGCCTGTAGTAGCTCCACCGCCATAGGAGCTATCAGAATACAACCTCTTCATATATAAATACGAATTGCCCGTACCCGAATAAATATTTGAACTGTTAACAATAAAATCTACAGTGGTATTTCCTTTCATTGTAGTTGTTCCAGTTGCAACATATTTATTGAAAGCTGTTAAAATCACACTAGTATTTGAGTCTTTTTGTTGCCAATACAATTCATTTACATCGTAGTCAGATAAGTTGCCATTGTTTCTGGAAGTGGCTGTTCCGACATTTGCCCTATCTGATAAGATTTGTTCTGAAATGAAGTTATAGTTAACCAAATCCAACCAAACTGTTTGATTTTGTTGTAACCTGACTTGAATATCAGAACCTGTTGTCATTCCACTTCCAGCTGGTACTTTTAAGGTTCCTGAAGTTGCCCCTAGTGACGAACTTCCTGAATAGAATAAAAAGTTAGTTCCATCATTAGAATAATAAATGTATGAATAAGGGTACGTTAATGGATGCCATGTAAAGTTAGAATCTACAGTTGTTTGGAGGTTAAATGTGATAGTACCTCCTGTGCTTGAACCAGTACCGTTATTGGTTAAATCTTTGTAATAATCAATATGTCCACGTCTTTTCTTATAAATTACTTTTCTAAATATATATGAAGGAACCCCTCCAGATCCTGAATTAGTTCCATTGTAAGCAATACAATGATAAATACCTGAAACATCATAAGGAGATGCTGTGTTAAAAAGTGGGTAAGCAGAGCTTTTTAAATCAAAAATAACTCTGTCACCCTTCATTACAGAATATCCAGTACCACTCAAATATGTAAATATTTGATTTGAAGCATTAAATTTTAATGAAGCTCCATAAGGTTCATTCTTGTCAAATACAATGTTATTGGAATTAGGCCATAATGTGTTGTAATCGATTACATGTTGAATTGGGGCTACTTTTGGAAATAAATGAAGGTTGTTGTAATCATAAGAAACATAAATGTTTGAACCTTTGATGAAATTTTCAGTACCTTCATCTCCTGTTGTATTTGTGCTTATTCTAGTTTTTAAAGCGCCCTGCATATAAAATACTGATTTAGACAAAGCAATAGATTGTCCATATCCGGCAACAAATCCATCTGTTGAACGTACTATTGTGGGCCTTTCATATGGAGATGCTAGTGATTTAACAGCATCTAAGAATGTAGATGAATAATTCCAATCAGCATGTTTTTCAAAATAAACATTGCCTGTGTATCCTACAGCACTACCTACTCTAGCTTTGTAGATTCCGTTATTTGGAGAAGCAAAGTTTGTGGTTGAACCAAAGTCTGCAGATGTATTTGTTGGATATAATTCATTACAAATAACCAAAACATTATCGCCATCAAATAATGAGCTTGATCCAGATGATGAAAAAACTTTATATAGTGTAGAACCAGTGGCTGCGGTGCTAGGCGGAACATTTGTACAAGCAAAAGCAGCTCTTACAAAATATTTTTGATAGTCTTGTTCAATCCAATTTAACTGATAGTTTTCTAATTGTAAATCTTCAAACTGGCCTACAGTTTTTTTGGCTGTTAAGGCTTGTGGAATGTAAATATTTCCTTTAGTTGATGATTCAAAATTATTTACATAATATAATGATCTGTCTTGTCCAATAAAGTTTGTTTCTATTCCAAATGAGTCATTTTTAGAAACATTGTTCCACCATTCTGAAAATGACGAGTGAAAATTCCAACTGTATTTTAAAGTACTTCCGAAGCTTGCTGTGTATATGCCATTTTTGTTATTATTAGTTGAGTTGATGTTAACCAGTACTCTATCACCACTTGTTACATTAGTATCAAAGTCATCAGGAGATATATAATATGTGGAGATTTTATCTAGGGTTGTAATGGCTGCTGCTGTAGTTTGTCCAGAGCCAGTGTATGCTGCATTATAACTAAAGAATTTGACTGAATTTGATCCTGGAATGGTGCCGTTAGATGCAGATGTAAAGAGCATATACGTAGTTGCAGAACCAGCAGTTCCACCAGTTACATAAATTAAACCACCATTTTGGAGTGTATATGTGTTTGTAAATCCTAATCCAGTTTTAACAGTTGGTCCGGATGTGGCTTCCCAGATTCCATTCTTATAGGCATCTGTTTGATTTATAATTAAAATTCTATCATTTAAAGCTACTACGCCTTTGGCGGTAGTTTTTTCTGACAAAATTGTAACTCCATACCCACTTTCAATATTTGATAAAACAATATTTGAAACTGGAGAATATCTATATTTAATATTATTATCTGATATGGCAATACCAGAGGCATTTAATGTGAAGTTTTGTGCAGTTTGGTCAGCTTTATTCATATAGAAATACTGACCACCATTAATATTTTCGTTAAGTTCTGTTTTAATTGCTAGTGCTGATATGCCAACTCCAGAATTATAAGGAGATATTCTGCTTGCTACAACAGTTGAACCAATTGCATCAACCGAGTAAATACCATTATAGCTGCTATCACTAATCGTTAAATCTTTGATTAATAAAGTATCACCTGATTGAAGAGTATAAGTTGTCCCACCTGTAGCAATTATTGATAATGGAAGTCCATAGAAGGTTGCAGCTCCACCTGAGACGTACCGAAAATCACGAAGTGCCCAAGTTAAAGGAGTTGTGTTTAAGGTAATTGGCCCTTGGGTATTTAAATAAAATCTAGACTGAGCATTAACTGTTCCTGAAGATATGTAAATAGGAGACAAGTTTACAGTGCTATAGTTTTGGTTGAAATCACTTGTTCTTGTTAAAACCCAAGTAGTTGCAGTGCCTCCAATCGTGCTTAAAGCATAAATACCATTACTCGCTCCCGCACCTCCGCCTTGATTTTTAACCAAAATCTTAGTGCTTGAAGAAGTTACATTTACTCCATCAACTATAAGTGTTGTTGCAGCACCAGTTGCTGTAAAGGTGTTCGAACTTGAAGACCAAATTGGATTATCAGGTAATACATTTGTTGTAGCTAATCCGGCAGTAATTGAATAATTTTCAGTGATTTCTAAATAGCCAGTTACGGACGTAAATGTATTGTGATATGTTGTTTCTGACCAGTTTAAATCTCTATAATCAGGATTTGTAAATGTTGAATAAGCTCTGAAGTTTCTTCCACCAAACGTATCTCCACGCAAAACAGCAATATCAAAAATTGTGCTTGACTTTATTTTTGATGTTACACCAGTAGAAGATGTCCAGTATGAATCTAGCGTAGAGGTTGAATTTCTTGGGTCTGAAAAAGAGTTTTGTCCAGATGCATAGTTTGTTGTAACTTTGTAAATACCATTTTCAGTGTGATTAGTTTGACTTTTTACTAAAATTCTGTCATTTATATTTACATTTGTTGATGCTGTACTACCCAAATATTGGCTTGATGTTAAAAGAACAGTTTTAGCAGCTCCAGAGCCAACAGTTGTGTGATTGATAGATGTTGCGTACTTTACATCATCTATATAGTCACTTGTATCTCTAAGAACCCATTTGACTTCATCGACTGTATACGAAACAGTGGTTAATGGGTCTAGTGTTGGGCTGTAACATAAATAATAAGATGTTCCAGCACCAGGATTAACACTTACTCCATAGCCTGTTCTAAGAATGGTATTTGAAAGATTTAAGCCTAAAAAACTTGTACTTTTTTGTTGATAAACTTTATAAACACCATTATCTTCTGTTGTTCCTGCACCTTGTTGATTTTTTAACAATACTAAATCATTCAAAGATGGTGTGTAAGAACCAATTTTTCCAAGTATTCTTAGTTCAGATGTATCAGGGTCTCTATCTAATGGTGAAAAAGTAGAAGCAATACAATTTGGTAAATTTTTTGTTTCAAACTGATTTAATAGAAGATATTTGTATTTAAATCCATATCTTTTAACTAAATCTTCTGGACCTTGTTGACTAACTCCGTTTGGTAAGACCCCAACGTCAGCAATAAAAGAATCTATCCAGAGCTTTACATTATCAACAGATGTGTTTATCCATTTAAGGCGAAATAGCTTTTTGTTCCAACTTCCTTGACGAATTGTTCCCATATCAACATAGGGGAGTTGAGCTGTAGAATCCGTAATGTTTCCGTTGTTATAATCTAATTCGTGCCAAACAAAAGCATGCGCCATATTTAAATCTCAAATAATAGTTTTATACAAATCAGCTTTTTTATTTTTTACGCTGAAGTGTATTTTTATCTTCTTTGTGCTTCAGGTCTATTGAAGATTTGGCTTGCAACAGCTGCAAGTTCAGATCTTTCAACCTTGCTTAAAGTAACTGTAGAAACTAAGTTACTGAATCTTCCACCTTGAACTGCATGTGATAAACCATTAGATTTAGCATCAAGGTAAGGATTTTCGACCTGTGATAAGTCTCCAAGTAAAACTATCTTTGATTGTTTGCCACATCTTTCAACAACCATTCTTGCTTCACGAGGAGTAATGTTTTGGCATTCATCCATAATAACCATAGCTTTAGGGATTGAACGACCTTGAATAAAAGCCATTGCTTCTACTTCAATTATTCCATCTCTTACCATCTCTTCGAACATATTTCCTCCAGACAAAGTTCTGGAGCCTAAGAGTTGGTCAATATTATCTCTCATAGGACCAAGCCAAGCAGAGATTTTTTCAAATTTATCACCAGGGAGAGCGCCAATATCTTTACCACCTACTGGGATTAAAGGCTTCATAACGATAATCTTGTCAAAAGTTCCATCGTTAACCAACTGCAATGCTACAGCAAGAGTTAAAAGAGTTTTACCAGTTCCAGCAGGCCCACACAAAGTAACAAGTTGTGCTTCAGGATCAGATAAAGCGGTTAATGCGCATTTTTGTTCAAGGTTTTTACTTGTAATGCCCATAAAACCAGGTTTACCATTTTTTTCATTAGACTTTTCTTTGAGGATGTTCAATATGCCTTTTTTGTGATATGTTGGGCATTTAAGATCGCCATATTCAAAAATCAAAAACTCATTAGGAAAAATTTCTCCCATGTTGTTAATAAGTTCTTTTGATAATGATGAAACTTCAACTTCTGTGTTAGCCCACAATTTTGTCCAGTCTTCTGAATTCTCAATTTGCACACTTCTAAGACCAGTAAATCTATCTTGTTGAATTAAATCCGATCTATAGTTTTCAGCCTCACAACCCCAAGTTATAGCTCTAATTCTAAGTCCAGTGTCCTTAGTTACAATAGATACTTTTTTTCTTGGATTTGAAGCTTTGAGTGCTAAACAACATTCGATTATTGCGTTGTCACTGTGTACTTTGACAATATTAGGTCTTTCATTCTTTTGTAATGGAGACTCAGTGTTGTAAACAAAAAGTCTTCCATTTTGATCATTGATTTTAACCCCTTTCAATAAATCTGTTAATGTAAAGTTCTCTAATTGTCTAAAGGTTTCTCTCGCACTCCATGCCACATTGTCTTTTCTGGTCTTGATGTCATCTAAGTCATCAATAACAGCTAAAGGAATGTAGATATCATTCTCAGCGAATTTATAGATTGCGAGAGGATCATGTAAAAGTACGCAAGTGTCGATTATATAAAGATGTTTTGCCAAGGTCGATCCTCCCTTTGTTACGGTGTGAGCATTAGAACTCACGATATTTAATTCTCAAATCTACCTCCACTAACCTGTTCTAAAAAGGGAGTTCTGGCTTATCTTCTACTTCTTTTCTGTTTGATTTTTCACTTAGATTTTCAAGGAAATCTGCTCCATGCTCGTCCTCTTCTAATGTAAACGATTTCATTTTAAGGATTTTCTGCAATAGTTGAGCGTCGTGATTCTTCATTTCTTCTTGATTCATCCAAGAGTTTTCATCAAGTTTTTTGGTTATATTGTCTTGTTTAGAGCCATTTATCTTAAAATCAAACAAATCTTCTTTGAATTTATTTGAATCAAGATACTTTTTAGCTTCTTCTAACAATGTAGTTTCTAAAAATATATGGTCATTATATGCCACCTTTTTGATAGCACCATTAGCCATAATTCTGCCTGTTGGAGCTACAATTTGATTTTGCTCTCTGATGTATTTCACTCCAACTTTAGGACAGCAAACATATATCTTAAAAGGTAAAGACTCTGAAATCTTATTTCCATCTGTCAATCTTAATACTTCTGCTTCGTCATTTACAATTGAAATTACAAGCTTTAGGTTTTTAATGTTGAGTGAATGGTTCTGAATAACAAAATCCCATTCATAATTATGCTCGTGCAATTCAGGGATAAACGCTGGTACTAACTCAAGCTCTTTCTTTCTATTACAAATTTCTAGAAAAAGAGAATAGCCAACAGTGTCTTCCGGAGTGCCTTTTCTATATGTTCCAATTTTAGACCAATCAACAGCAAATTCATCAGCGCCTTTTACATTTGCTGTTTCAATAAATTCGCCTTGGTCATAAATCTTTCTTAACAGTGGGTCTTCAATGATACGTCTGGCTCTTACAAGATCCAAAAAAGCTTCTTTACTTCCACCAAAATCAGGATGTGCAACTCTAGCTTCTTTTCTAAAAGCCCGTTCAATGATATTAGCCAATTCTACTTTGTCTTTTCTTATTGAAGACAAAGGTAGATTTTCTCTAACTAATCCTAAAATGGCATAATAATCTTTAGAAAAGTCAATGATTTTTTTCGGATCAAACATATCGCTCATATCTGTTTTATAAAGGTTAAATATAAGTTCTGGATAAATAAAAAACATATGTGGTATAGATACGCTGTTCAATATAATGCTTTTGGGCAAATCATCCAAGGCAATCCAAAAACAAAAAACTTCATCACCCGACAATTTGGTGATGAAGAAGTCGATGCTGTCAATGAACCTTTAGTAGCAGAAGAACCACAAATTAATCAAGAACAGCCAGAAGTACAAGAAGAGCCACAATTTACTCCTGTACCTACTAATGTTCCTCCAGCAATTGACACTCCCGCTGGTGTTAAGAATAGACAACCAATACAAGTTCAATTGCCTCCTAATATTAAAGTTCCACCACTACACGAGTTCTGTCATTGTCAAATAGATACATTGCCATCAGGACAACAAGTGTGGAGATTAGGAAATGGAGAAAATCATTGCCAAGAATGCGTAAACAGTAGAGATATATTTAATTCTGCAAATGAAAAAGCTTATAACGGTTGAGAATTTATTTTAATTTCGTAGTCTTCTAAATCTATATCTATTTTTTTATTCCAAACATTCTTCATTGGCATAGATGATTTGGAAAGACTTGAAAGCATTTTAGATTTCAATATAGCTGTTAAATTTGTCTTTCTGATGTCTTTTGAAATGTGTCTTTTAATAATCTCAAAAGGTATGTCATTGGAAACATAATTAGAGAATACTTTTTCTTCTAAAATATTCAATTCTTTCTTAAAAGTAATAATTTCTTCAGGTGACAAAGCTTTAAATGTATTCAATAAAAGATAATTTATTGTGTTGTATGTTTTAAGAAATTTACCGGTTAAATCAAATATTTCTTCAACTTCATTTAAATAATCAACAATGCCAAAGATTTGATTTATTTTTCCACATGAGCTGATAAGATAAATAGCTGTAATCTTATCTTTTAACATTGCAACTAAAAGAGGCTGTGCAGAAACAAACTTATGAGATTTTAATATTTCTATGTTCGAAATATTATTTAAACCTAATAAGGAAAAATCTGGTGTATTTGAGTTTGAT
>Ga0209599_10001106_pt1 | contig 13847 bp, 15 predicted proteins | sample Shrwel_input2_FT_FD_187534 | JGI IMG/M metagenome (GOLD analysis project Ga0209599, IMG submission 187534) | Subsurface microbial communities from deep shales in Ohio, USA - Utica-3 well 1 S input2 FT (SPAdes) (version 2) ... | reverse complement strand
AAGGCACGGTCCTGCGCGTCGCGCGCGCCGGCTGGCTCCTGCACGATCGTGTGCTCCGCCCGGCCGCCGTCTTCGTCTCTTCCGGCCCCGCCCAGTAAGCTCCCGCGATGGCCGACGAATATTACACGCTGCTGGGGGTCGCGAAGTCCGCCTCCGCCGACGAGCTCAAGAAGGCCTATCGCAAGAAGGCCATGGAGTTCCACCCGGACCGCAATCCGGGCAACAAGGAGGCCGAGGAGAAATTCAAGAAAGTCTCGCGCGCCTACGAGGTCCTCGGCGATGAGGCCAAGCGTAAGCTCTACGACCAGCACGGCGAAGCGGCCTTCGACCCGAACATGGGCGGCGGCGCCCGTGGTCCGGCCGGCGGCGGCTTCCGCGGCGCCGACCCCCGCGATATCTTCGAACAGATGTTCGGCGGCGGCGGTGGCGGTGGCTTCGGCGGGTTCGGCGGCGGTGCGAGCGAAAGCCAGGATGACGCCGGCGAAGACCTGCGCGTCGACCTGAAGGTGACGCTCGAAGAGGCCGCCGAAGGCGTCGAACGGAAGATCCCTTATCGTAAGCATGTCGCCTGCGCGAAGTGCGCCGGCTCCGGCGCCGAGCCCGGCTCCAAGAAGAGCCGCTGTCCGACCTGCGGCGGCCAAGGCCAGGTGGTCCGTTCGAACGGCTTTTTCCAGATGCGCCAGGTCTGCCCTTCGTGCGGCGGCCAAGGCGAACGCATCGACAAGCCCTGCAAGCCGTGCTCCGGCGAAGGTCGCACCGTCGCTGAATCGACGGTCAGCCTGCGCATCCCTCCGGGCGTCGATACCGGCACCAAGCTTCGCTCGAGTGGCAACGGTTCCGCGGGCCGCCGCGGCTCGCCGGCCGGCGACCTTTACGTCTACATCACCGTCCTGGAGCACGAACTCTTCGAGCGCGACGGCGATGACCTCGCCTGCAGCGTGCCGGTGAAGTTCTCGGTCGCCGCCCTCGGCGGTAAGATCGTCGTCCCGAAGCTCAAGGGTAAGACGAACCTCAACATTCCGGCGGGCACCCAGGGCGGCACGATCTTCCGCCTCCGCGGCGAAGGTATGCCCCCGCTCCGTGGCTCGACCGCGGGCGACCTGCTTGTGCGCGTCGACATCGACGTGCCCAAGAAGATGACCGACAAGGAAAAGGAAGCCCTCAAGGCCTACGCCTCCGCCTGCGGCGACGAAGCCGCGCCGGTGTCCGAATCCTGGCGCTCGAAGTTCAAGAAGTTCTTCCCTTAACCCCCTTGCCCGCAAGGGCGGGGGGCGTAAGGTGAACCCCATGCCGCGCGACCCCGGCCAGACCGACCGACTCATCCGCCGTCTCCGCTGGGACGAGCTGGATCGCGCATGGTTGCTCCGATTCGTCGAGATCGCCCGGGAAGAAGACCTCGCCGGTCTCGGGCTCGCCCAGCGTCCGGCGCGCCCCGGCGATCCTTCCGCCGCGCTCCTCGTAGGCGCCGAACGTGCCCGCGCCCGCGTGGTCGCGCGCCGTCCGATGGTCCTCGCGGGGCTCGGCCTGCTCGACGTGGTCTTCGCCGCCTACGGAGGCCGTTGCCGCGCGACGCTGCTCGTCGCCGATGGTCAGCATATGCCGGCCGGCACGGCGGTCGCCGAAGTCGAAGGGCCGGCGGCTGAACTGCTCTCCGCCGAACGCATCCTCCTTAACTTCCTCCAACGTCTCTGCGGCGTGGCCACGCACACCCGCGCGCACGTCCTCGCGCTGGGTTCTTCGCCGACGAAGCTCCTCGATACGCGTAAGACGACGCCGGGCTTCCGCATGCTGGAGAAGTATGCGGTCGGCCAGGGCGGCGGTTACAACCACCGGCTCGGCCTCTTCGATCGGATCATGGTGAAGGATAACCATCTCGCGGCGGGTGGCGCCACCGCCGGTGAACGGCTTACCTCGCTCGTCCGTCGCGCCCAGACGGAGCGCCCCGATCTTCTTGTCGAGGTCGAGGTCGACCGGCTCGACCAGCTCGCCCCCGCGCTCGCGGCTGGCGCCGATATCGTGCTGCTCGACAACTTCTCCTTCGCCGATCTCCGCGAAGCGATCCCGCTCCTGCGTGGCCGCGCCTGGTCGGAAGTCAGCGGCGGCGTGAGCCTGGATTCCCTGCCGCAGATCGGCGCACTCGCTCCTGATTTCGTTTCGAGTGGCGCGCTCACGCACGCGGCGCCGTGGTGCGACCTCGGCCTCGACTGGCTCTGACCTCATGGCGGACCTCGACAGCAGTATCCTCCTGGCCTTCCTCGAAGCGGACGGCGAACCGGTCAGCGGCGACCGCCTTGCCAAGGAGCTCGGCGTCTCGCGCGTGGCGATCTGGAGCCGCCTCGAGCGCCTGCGCGCCTCAGGTTACGTCTTCGCGGCTTCGACCCGAAAGGGTTACGCGCTGCGCTCGGTCCCGCGTCATCTCGATCCGGCTTTGCTCGATGCGCATCTCCGGTTGCTGAAGGTCTCGCCGAAGGTCGAGTTTCTCGCCGAGGTCGACAGCACCAACTCCGAAGCGGAGCGTCGCCTCGCCGTCGGCCAGGAAGCGCCGTTCGCGGTGCTGGCCCGCACGCAGAAGGCCGGACGCGGACGTCTCGGCCGCAAGTGGCACAGCGCGCCCTCCGGTAACCTCTACCTCTCACTGGCCTTCCGTCCCTTCATTCCGCCGGAACGATTGAAGCCCTTCACGCTCTGGATGGGCCTCGCGCTCTGCGCGCACGTCGAGAAATCCCTTGGCCTTAAGCTCGGGCTCAAGTGGCCTAATGACCTGCAGTCTCCGGACGGACGCAAGGTCGCGGGCATGCTCACGGAAGCGCGCCTCGACGCCGACTCGGTCCGCGAGCTCGTCTTCGGCGTCGGCCTTAATCTGACCGGCGCCTCCAAGGATTTCCCCGCCGACCTCCGCGCCACGGCCGGATCGCTCGAGGCCGCGCTCGGCTCTCCGCTCGATCTTAATCGCGAGGCCGCCGGCGTCATCGCGGCGCTCTTCCGCGCCTGGGAACAGTTCGAAGAGGGGACTTGGTCCCGCTCCTTCCGTAAGCTCTGGAGCCATCACGACGTCCTAGCGGGCAAGTCCGTGCGCGTCGGCCTGCGGGGCGACCCTGTCGCGGGCGTCGTCGACGGCATCGACGACGAGGGCTCGCTCATCCTCCGCACCGGCGGTGGCCGCCGGGCGATCGTGTCCTCCGGCGAGGTCACCTTGCGCAAACCCTGACGCTTGCGCCGGACCGACCTCTCGACACTTTCTTCCCGTGGCTCTCTTCTGTCTCGATGTCGGCAATACGCACGTTCACTGGGGCGTCGTCGACGGCCGGCACGTGCTCGCCCACGGCGAAATCCCGACCGCCTCGCTTGATACCGTCGCGTTGACGGCTCTGCTCGCCGCGCATCCTTCCGCGGGCGTTGCCTTCGCCAGTGTCGTCCCGGCCGCCACCGCCGTCCTGCAACCCACGCTGCTGAGCTGCGGCCGCCCTTGTTATCATCTCCGTCACGAAACCGTGAAGGGGCTGGGCTTTGATTATCCGACCCCGGCCGAAGTCGGTCAGGACCGGCTCGCAGACTGCGTCGGTGCGCAGTTCGTCGCGGGCGCCCCCGCGGTGATCGTCGGCATGGGTACGGCCACCACGGTCGATATCCTGACCGAACGCGGTTACGCCGGCGGCATCATCGCGCCGGGACTCGGCGTCATGACGCGTTACCTCCACGAGCGTACCGCGCTCTTGCCGGCGCTCGACCCTACGTCGCTCATCGGCGGGCCCGCCATCGGTAAGTCGACCGTCGACGCCATGCGCGCGGGCTGCGCCCTGGGCTTCGCCGGGATGATCGGGGCGCTGCTCGACGGCGTCTGCGCGGAGCTGATCCGCCAAGGCTCCCCGATGCCCAAGGTCATCGTCACCGGTGGCGCCGCCGTCTACCTCCCGGCCTCGTGGCGCGACCGCGTCACGCACGAGCCGCATCTCACCTTGCTCGGCCTGGCCGAAGCCCATCGCCGTCACTTCGCATGAGCGATCCCGATCCGCTGGCCAAACTCCGTCGCTTCGTCCCGTTGCTGGCCATCCTCATCGTGCTGCAGGCCGTCGCCCTCGGCTACGGGCTGTTCGTTGGCGTAGGCCCAGCTCCTGGAGACGTCAGTAGTTCCAATATAGCAGTGATTAACCCGGCCGAAACCCCCGTCTTGGTTCTTTCTCCTCCAAGGATTCCTGGAGTATGGCCGCTCGTGGTCGGCGACCTGGTCTTCTCGGGCGTCCTGCTGTTCGTGCTGTGGCGGATGCTCGGCCGCCCTCGCGGTTAGGCCTTGATCAGCTTCAGCAGTTCCTTGCGGCGGGCGCGGATCTCGCGGCAGCCGGCCTTTGCGAGGCGGTCGGTCGAGAACGCTTCGACGGTCAGGCTGGCGACGGCGGTTCCGTAGACCATGGCCTGCTTCAGCGTGGCGAAGTCGGTGGAGCCGGTCGCCGCGAGGTAGCCGAGGAGCGCGCCCGCGAAGCTGTCGCCGGCGCCGGTGGGGTCGCGCAGCTCGGTCACAGGGTAGGCGGGCAGGGCGAACATGCCTTCTTCGTGGAAGAGTACGGCGCCGTGCTCGCCTTTCTTGATGATGACGGTCTTGCAGCCGTGCTTACGCAGCTCGCGGCCGGCGACGATCACGTTGCTTTCACCGGTCAGCTTGGCGGACTCGGTGTCGTTGACGACGAGCAGGTCGGCGCGGCGCATGACTTCGCCGAGCTTGTCGCGCTGCGTCTCGATCCAGATATCGATGGTGTCGGCGAGGACGAAGCGAGGGTTCTCGAGCTGGTTGAGGACGTCGAGCTGCAGGTCGGGACGAATGTTGCCGAGCATCACGAACGGCGTCGAGAGGTGGGCCTCCGGCAGGCGCGGCTTGAAGTTTTCGAAGACGTTGAGCTGGAGGTCCTCGGTGTCGCGGCGGTTATAGTTCTCGTGGTAGCGTCCGCGCCAGGAGAAGGTGCGGCCGGACGAGTCGGTCAGCAGGCCGTCGAGGTCGATGCCGCGCTTGGCGAGTTTGTTGCGGTCGCGATCGCGGAAGTCATGGCCGACGACGCCGACGATACGGGGCGGCGCGAAGTAGCTCGCCGCGAGGCACGCGTAGGCCGCGCTGCCGCCGAGGATACGGTCGCCCTTGTCGTGCGGGGTGATGATGCTGTCATAAGCGACGGAGCCGACGACGAGGACGGGATCGGCCTCGCGGCCCTTATGCTTGATGCGGGTGGGAGTGGTCATGAAAAGAGGTCGGGGCGCTCATCACGAAGACGGTAGAGCGCGAGGAGGGCGAGCGAATGCTGCGCCGGGTTGGCGAGCGCCGTGGCGAGGGCGACCTTGGGCAGGAGGGCGAGGACTTGGATCTCCTCGTGTTCGTCGGGCGCGCGGCGGCCCGTGGGGCGCACGCCTTCGAGCAGCACGAAGTGGCAGCGGTTGGCCTGGATAGCGGGGTTCGGTGCGCAGGTTCCGAGCAAGCGGGCGCGGCCTCCGGTGAAGCCGGTCTCTTCCTCGGTCTCGCGCGCGGCGGTCACGCGCGGATCCTCGCCCGCCTCCATGATGCCGCCCGGCGCTTCGGTGGAGAGGTCGCGCGTGCCGAAGCGGTATTGCCGCACCATCACGAGACGGCCGTCGTCGGTGACCGGGAGCGCGAGCACCCAGTCGCGGGAACGGAGCACAAAGAAATCACCCTCTCGGTGATCGAGAGGGTGATGACAGCGTTCTTTGAAAACCCGGAAAACCCTGCAGTCGGCGTGGAGCTCTTCGTGCTGGACGGACCAGCGGGAGGGCGCCGACATGCGCGAGCTTACTTGGTCTTCAGGCGCTGACCGATCTGCATCTTGTTCGGGTTCACGCCAGGGTTGAGATCCTGGAGAGCCTTGACCGAGAGACCGACCTTGCGGGCGATGGCACCGAGGGTGTCGCCCTTGGCGACGGCGTATTCGCCGGGGCCGGGAGGGGTGGTGTTCTTGCCAGTGCCGGCGACCGGCTTGGAAGTGGCGACCTTCTGGAGAGCGACGATCTGGTCAGCGAGAGCCTTCTCGTTGGCTTCGGTCTGCTGCTTGGTGGCGGCGAGGTCGGCCTGGAGAGCCTGGACGTCGGAGGCGTTGGCCTTGCTGGCGAGCGTGGCGCCGAGCTCAGAGACCTGAGTCTTGGCGAGAGCGGCTTCGTCGCTGGCGAGCTGGGCGGCACCCTTGGCCTTGATACCGAGCACGAGGCCGGCGGCGCCGAGGGCGAAACCAAGGATACCCACGATGAGCGGGAGCTTGGATTCGGAAGAGGAGGAGGAGATGCTGTCGTTTTCCATGTGTGGAGGTGTTTGCGGGTTAGAACTCGTTGAGATTAGCGGTTTGACACGGACGGCAACACAAAATCAGACTGTTTTCTCGGGTACCGGGCAGTATCTCAATTGGTAGAGTCCCTGCTTTGGGAGCAGGGTGTTGCAGGTTCAAGTCCTGTCTGCCCGACCACCCGAGCCTTAATTCCCCCACCGGGGGCCTTAAGCGTAGGCCAGGGTCTGGCCGTCCTTGATGATGGTGACGTGGTTGGCCCCATCCGGGCGGGTCGAAGCCTCGGTCCGTCCGATGATCTGGGCGCCCAAACCAAGTTCGGCGGCGATCCGGAGGGCGATTTCGGCGTCTTTGGGCTCCAAAAAGACCTCCAAGCGGTGTCCCATATTGTAAACCTGGTGCATTTCCTTGGGTTCCGTGCCGCTGACCCGGGCGATTTCCGCGAAAATCGGCGGGGTGGGGAAGAGGTTATCCTTGATGAAATGGACCTTGGTGCCGAAACGACGGCACTTGGTCTGGCCCCCGCCGGAGCAGTGGACGAGGCCTTTGACCCGCTGGTTACCCAGGGCCTGCAGCAGGCGCAGGGCGTAGGGGGCGTAGGTCCGGGTGGGCGAGAGCAAGGCCTGGCCGACGGTGAGCGTCGAGCCGGGCAGGGCATCCGTCATCCGGTGGGGGCCGCAATAGGCGAGGTCGGCCGGGGTGGCCTTGTCATAGGTCTCCGGATACTTCTCGGCGTAGTACTTGGAGAGGAGCTCGTGGCGGGCGCTGGTCAGGCCATTGGAGCCGATGCCGCTGTTCTCGGAGGTCTCATAGGTGGCGCGACCGTGCGAGGCGATGCCGACGATCACGAGGCCGGGCACGACGCGCGCGGCGTCCACGACTTCGGAGCGCGTGAGGATCGCGGTGGCGGTGGAGTCGACGGTGAGCGTGGGCGTGAGGTCGCCGACATCGGCGGTCTCGCCGCCGCCGGAAGTGATGCCGAAGCCCTGCTCACGGAGCATGGCGAGCACGTCTTCGGTGCCGTTGATCAGCTCCGCCAGGATCGCGCCGGGGATGGCCTTGGCGTTGCGATTGATGGTCGAAGAGAGGATGACGCCCTTGGTCACGCCGACGCACAGCAGGTCGTCGATGTTCATGACGATGCTATCCTGGGCGATGCCACGGAAGACGGAGGCGTCACCGGTCTCCTTCCACCAGAGATAGGCGAGGAGGGCCTTCGTGCCGGAGCCGTCCGAGTGGGTGACGACGCACTTCGACGCGTCGCCGGTCAGGTTGTCGGCCACGATCTTGCAGAAGGCCTGCGGGTACAGGCCGGGGTCGAGGCGATCGACCGCGGCGTGCACTTCGCTCTTGGAGGCGGAGACTCCTCGGGCCGCATAACGGCCGGAATCCGCGGAGGGCTTGCTTTCGTGCGCCATGGCTCTTGCGTGCATATCTCCGTCCCTGCTATTCGGTCAACGTCCTTCTCCCGCGTGCGCCCGCTTCTCCTCCGTTCACCTTGGTTCCGTCGCGCCTTCGCCGCGGTCCTCGGCCTGTCGCTCGGGTTCCTCTTGGTCGCCGTCTGGTCCTGGTGGCAGACGCACACGGTGGGCGTGTTGGCGACCGAACTGCGCGAGGCGTTCGCCCGGCGTGATGCTGCGGCGATCGAAAACTTGTTCTGCTGGGAAGGGGTCGACGCCGCCACGCGCTCCCGCCTGCGCTTGGTCATCCAGCAGGAATACGAGCTACCCGTCGCGTCGGTGGTCGTCCGCCCGCTGCTGGCCTTCGACCGACAGCCCGGCCCCGGCCTGCGCCCGAACCTGACCCCCGACGCGGTCATCGAGGTGACTTTCGCCACGACCGATCGGCTTTCCGCCGCCTATCTCGTCGGCCGCGACGGGTTTTTCCGGCATCGGCTGGTAGTCATGCTCCCCGCCAACTGACGCGGATTCTTGACACCTGCGGGCGGGCTTCCAAATAGTGGGAGTCTTATGGCCGACAAGAACGACAAGCGTCCCGAGAGCGTCGCGGGCAAATTCTACGTGGATTCCCAGTGCATCGACTGCGATCTCTGCCGCGAGACCGCCCCGAAGTCCTTCACGCGCCAGGATGACGGCGGTTACTCCTACGTCTTCGCCCAGCCGACCGACCAGGAAGGCATCGACAAGTGCATGGAAGCCCTCGAAGGCTGCCCCGTCGACGCCATCGGCAAGGACGGCGACGAATAATCGTCCCCGCATTCTTTGCACCCCGACCCCGGTTAGCCGGGGTTTTTTGTTGGGAGCATCCGGCGGTCGGCTTAACTCCAGCCATGGCCGTCAATATCTCCTGCGAATACCTCGGTGACCTCCACGTGCGTGCCGTGCACGGGCCTTCCGGCCACGTCATCGTGACCGACGCGCCCGTCGACAACCAGGGCAAGGGCGAAGGCTTCTCGCCGACCGATCTCGCCGCCACCGCGATGGCGACGTGCTTCCTTACGATCCTCGGCATCCACGCGCGCAATACGGGACTCGACCTCCGCGGCGCCCACGCGTCCGTCGCCAAGCACATGACGACCACGCCGCCTCGTCGCATCGCCAAACTCGAGGTCGATATCACCATGCCGCCCGGCGTCCCGCTCGAAGTCCGCGACCGGCTCATCCGCGCCGCCGAAGCCTGCCCCGTGAAGCAGTCCTTTCATCCCGACACCGAGATCGTGCTGAATTGGAATTGGCAGAGTTGAGCACGGAATGGAGGGCAGCGTAGAGGACTGCGTAGAGGACTGAATTGAGCCGCTACAATTCATGGGTAGGGGCAGCACCGCGTGCTGCCCTAGTCGGGCTTGAGGTAGGGACGTGATTGCCATCACGTCCGTTCGCGTCGGTCCGCCCAAAGCCATCAGGATCTTGCAGTCAGCTCCCAACCTCGGACACGACCCTATGCTCCATACTCGATACTCTCGTATCTTCGTGCCCTCGAATCTGGCCAACCGGCAAACTGATCAACGGGTCAACCAATAGCTGCCTTTCCTAACCGCCAACCGCCGACCGCTAACCGCCATTACCACTCCCTCTTCTTGAATCCCGCCACCGCGTAATAAGTCAGATAAAGATAGCAGGGCAGGAGGACCCAGTAGCCGGCGCGTTCGCCGTATCCGTCCGCGAGCCAGCCGTAAGCCAGGGGGATGAGCGCGTTGCCGCACAGGCCCATGATCATGAGCGAGGCGCCGGTCTTAGTGAAGCGGCCGAGTCCGTCCAGCGCGAGTGGCCAGATGCCCGCCCAAGTGAGCGAGTTCGAGAGCCCGAGCAAGGTGATGCACCAGAGCGAGACATCGGCGGTCAGCCCGAGGAACGTCAGCTGGCCCGGGGCGAAGAGCACGCCGAGCGTGCCGACGACGCCGAGCACCGTGCAGGCGCGCAAGGCCGTGACCTGCGAGATGAACCGCGGAATCAACGCCAGTCCGAGGACGTAACCGACGATCATCGCGGCCAGCACGCACCCGGGCAGGATCTTCGCCGCGGCGAGCGGGATGCCCATGGTGTCCGCGTAGCCGATGATAGTATCGACGGCTACGGTCTGCGTGCCGACGTGCAGGAAGATGCCTAGCGCGCCGAGCACGAGTTGCGGAAACTGGAACACGCTGGTCTTCCCCGCGTTGGCTTCCGCGACGTCGTCGGTCTCGTGGTCGGTATCGATCTCCGGCAAGGGCGACCAGCGCACCAGCAGCCCGAGTAAGGCCAGCACGCCGGCGACGGCAGCATAGGGCGTGACCACGCGACGGATCAGTTCGGCGAGCGCGGCGGCCTTCGCGGCGGGCTCCATCGTCGGTAGCGCTGCGAATAGCGCGGTGTCCGTGACGCGCAGCACGACGGCGGCGAAGAGGATCGGCGCGAGGATGCCGGCGCCTTTGTTGCCGATGCCCATCAGGCTGAAGCGTCGCGCCGCCGAGGCTTGCGGGCCGAGCACGGTGACGTAGGGGTTGGCCGCGGTCTGCAGGATCGCGAGACCGGCGCCGAGCGTGAACAGACCGCCTAGGAAGACCGGGTAGGCGCGCGCGTAGGCCGCGGGGATGAAGAGCAGCGCGCCGACGGACATCACCCAGAAGCCGATCATCATCCCACGCTTGAAGCCGGTCCGCCGGAGCAGCCCGGCGGCCGGCCACGAGAACACGAGGTAGGAGATGTAGAACGCGAACGTGACCAGGTAGGCCTCGAAGTGCGTCAGCTCGCAGCCGATCTTGAAATACGGGATGAGGATCGCGTTCGCCCACGAGACGAAGCCGAAGATGAAGAACAGCACCGCCACGATCGCGAGCGACGCGCGCGTCTGCCCGGGCGTCAGGTCACGGGCATGGACGGAGTCGGGGCGCATGCGCGGGGGTGAGCCTCAGCCTGCGTGGCCTATGGACATGGGCAACAAAAGACCCCGGCGGTCCGGGGTCCTTGATCGCTGGATAAAGACTTTATCTTACTTACGAGCAACCGCAGCCGCCGGAGCCGCAGCCACCCTGTTTCTGGGCGGCCGGTTCTTCGGTGGAGCAGCAACCGCCTTCGGAGCCTTCTTCGGTCGAGCAGCAGCCGCCTTCGGAAGCTTCGCCGGAGCCGCAACCGCCGCCGCCGCAGCAACCGCCGGCCTGGTGCGGGTGGCCGTGGGCGAGCTCGGTCGGCTCAGCCGCGCGGACGGAGACGACCTTGATGTCGAAATGGAGCGTCTTGCCGGCGAGCTCGTAGTTTCCGTCCAGAACGACCTTCTCAGCTAGGACCTCTTTGATGAAGTAGCGGCGCATGCCGTGCTTCGCTTCGATCATGTCGTCCAGGTTGGCCATGAAGCCCATGCCGACGGCGACGGGATTACTCCCGAAACGCGCACGTTCGAGTTCGACGACAAAAGCATCATCCCGGTGGCCGAAGGCCAGGTCCGGGGTCAGGACGACGGACTTCGCTTCGTCGACGGCCATTCCTTCGATCGCCTGGATCAGGCCCGGAGGCAGGGGCATGCCGACTCCGTGAAGGTACTCGAGCGGGCCTTTGCCTTCGCTCGATTCCAGGATGGTACCATCGTCATTCTTCATTGTGAATTCGATGCCAACAACGGTTTTGGGTTCGACGCGCATGGTGTTAAGGAGCGTGGAATCTACGGCCATTCCGGTCTGAGGCAAGGCGACAGGCATCTAAACCTTGACCGCCCCCGTCGGGACGGCTTGCCTTAACTTCCTGCTGTTTGGGGCCGTAGCTCAGTTGGTAGAGCGCGTCGTTCGCAATGACGAGGCCGTGAGTTCGAACCTCATCGGCTCCACCAGCAGGATTCCCGGTCAGGGCGCCTTCGGCGTTTCGTCTTCTTCCGCGTCTTCCGTGGAATCCAGGTTAAGCAGGAGACGGGTTTCGGCGTCCGGCAACTCCGCTACCTTGGTCATCTTCTTGGCGATCTTTCGGTGGCGGTCCGTCGCGTCCGTGACCACGGAACTGGCCTCTTCGAGCTTCTTGTTGATCTTCTCCAACAGGTCGCCGAAGTTGCCGAAGTCCTTCTTGACGGCGCCGAGCAGCTTGGCGATTTCCGCCGACTTCTTCTGGACGACCAAAGTCTGGAAACCGACGCGCAGCGAGTTGACCAGCGCCATCATCGTCGAGGGTCCGGCCACCACGACACGCTTCTCCTTCAGCGTCTTCTCGATACCCGGGAAGCGCAGGACTTCCGCATAAAGGCCTTCGGTCGGCAGGAAGAGGATCGCGAAATCCGTCGTCCGCGGAGGATTGATGTATTTCGTGATGTCGGACGCGAAACTGATCACGGTGGCGGCGAGGTCCTTCTGGGCCTGCAGCAAGCCTGCGGTGTCGCCGATCTCCGCCGCGGCCACGATCCGGTCGTAGTCTTCGCGGGGGAACTTCGAGTCGACGGGTAGATAGACCGGCCCTTCTTCGTTGCCGGGGAGGATGATGGCGAACTCGACGGTTTCGCCGCTGCGTTCCTTCGGACGGAAGTTCTTCACGAATTGCTTTTCCGGCACCAGCGAGTCGGACAGCAGGCTTTCCAGGAAAGTCTCCCCCCAGACGCCGCGGGTCTTCACGTTGCCCATGACGCGCTTGAGGTCGTTGATATTGGAGGTGATCTGCTGGACTTCGCCGAGGCCCTTGCTGACCGCCTCGAGTCGCTCGGAAACCTGCTTGAAGCTTTCGCCGAGCCGGGCTTCGAGGGTCTTCTGGAGCTTTTCGCCGACGACTTCTCGCATTTCGTTGAGGCGCTTCTCATTGTCCGACCGCATGGCTTCGAGCGCCTTCTCCACGTTGGCCTGTAGGAGTTCGGTCTTCTTGGCGTTCTCAGCCGAGAAGTCGGCCACGGATTTGGCGGACTCCTTGCGGGACTCGGACAACGACGCGACGATCTCCTGCCGGGAGTCGCGCAGGCCGTCGGTCAGTTCCTTGCGGATATCGTTAGCCTGCTGCGCCTGAGCGCTCCGCAGCCGGTCCGTCTCCTTGGCGATATCGTCGCGGACGGTCCGGGCCACGAGTTCGGCCAGCCTGGCCTGTTCTTCGGGTGAGACGGAACCTCCAGGCGCGGAACTGCGCAGGAAGAAGCCGAGAGCCGCCGCGCAGATGATTACGACGGTGCAGATGACGAAGGTATCCATGGTTCTAAGAGAAACACACTCTGCCCGCGGTCGGGCTTTCCGCAACCTATCCCCGCGGGTCCGTCTCGATGGCGAGCGCGTTGCCGAGCTCCCAGGAGGCTTCGTAGGCCGCGACGTAGTCGGGCGAAGACCAGGCGGGTGCGGCGGCCTCGCCGCCTAGTCCCGCGATGAAGCCATAACGGATGGCATGCGAGATCCGGCGACGGCGCGGATTCTCCCGCGCGTTGCTCCATTCGAGTGCGGCGGTGAAGGCGGCGTCCGGGATCGGGGAGACGACCGAGCGGCCGACCTGCCAGGCGACGACGCCGGCATGGTCGAGGTCGCTGACTTTGCGACCGAGCGCCAAGGACATGGGGACGGGGGCATTCAGCCGGCCGGCTTCGATCTGGGCTTTGACTTGGAGGGCCAAGGCCACCCGCCAGCGCTCCTCGGGAGTCAGCAGGCCGAAATCATACTCCGGGTCGTCCGCGGCGGCGTCCCGCAGCTCGACCTTGGCGTAGCGCCGCCACTTGGTCAGCCAGACTTCCCATTGGTCCGTACCACGGAGAGGCGGCTTGCCCAGCCATTCGGGGATGTCTTCGCGCATAGCAACAATACAGGGTCTTTTGCCCCAACCGCAGAGAGGAGGCAAGTAAAAGGTGAAACTATGTTCACTACCCATAGGGTATCTCCTTGTCTGCGGTGGGCTTAACCCCCGAAAAAACCTCTCAAAACCGATTTTTCGTCGAACTATTCCTCCCATATGGTGTTATCTAACCGTACCCCTTCTTACCCAAGTGATCCGCGCTCATTCCACCCCTCGTCAACGGCGGGCCTCTCTGCCTATTTTCTGCCTATTGCTGGCTGCTGCCTCCGCCCCGATCGTGGGCTTCGGTCAGGCCGCTCCGGCCGCCGCCCCCGCTGCTCCGGCTGCGCCCGCCGTCGTCCCTGGGGTCGTCGCCGCGGTCCCGCTTCCGGGCCTCAGCGGTTCCGATCAGATTGGTCCGGTC
>Ga0209599_10001103_pt1 | contig 13853 bp, 10 predicted proteins | sample Shrwel_input2_FT_FD_187534 | JGI IMG/M metagenome (GOLD analysis project Ga0209599, IMG submission 187534) | Subsurface microbial communities from deep shales in Ohio, USA - Utica-3 well 1 S input2 FT (SPAdes) (version 2) ... | reverse complement strand
GCGAGCGTAGCTGCAATTTTATTACCAATATGTCCAGACTTGCCCATGCCCATGACCACGACACGACTGGTACAGTCTAAAATCAACTGACAGGCTTGTTGAAAGTTTTGATTGATAAACGGTTTAAGTGTTTCTAAAGCGGCTTGCTCGGTAGCAATCACTTGTTGGCCTGTTGTAATAAAATCAAACGCGGGCATGGTGTAGTCCTTGCTGCATGACTAGGAGTAATAAAAGGGCATCACTCGCAAAAGAGTAATTATGGCTAACTATGCGCGATGATGGTAGAGCTTTATTGGTGTCGTACCGTATAATTAACGATTATCTGCCATGATTACAACGGAACATACACAGCATGTTAATGATTTTTAATACCGAAACGCGCCAAAAAGAAGTTTTTCGTCCTTTACAAGAAGGTAAAGTCGATATGTATGTGTGTGGTATGACGGTGTACGATTATTGTCATATTGGTCATGCGCGGGTTTTGGTATCTTTTGATGTGATTACTCGTTATTTACGTTCGCAGGGTTATCAGGTCAACTATGTGCGTAATATTACCGATATTGACGATAAAATTATCAATCGTGCTAACGAAAATAATGAATCTATAGATACATTAACTACTCGATATATTGCTGCGATGGACGAAGATGCGGCAGCTTTAGGGGTGATAAAACCTAATTTAGAACCCAAAGCGACTGAGTTTGTGCCGCAAATTGTCGATATGGTGCAAAAGCTGATTGAGAATGGTTTTGCCTACGCTGCCAAAAATGGCGATGTGTATTACGAAGTCAATAAATTTGCTACTTATGGCCGTTTGTCGCATAAAAACTTAGATGACTTACAAGCAGGTGAGCGCGTCGAAATCAACGATATTAAAAAAAATCCGATGGATTTTGTGTTGTGGAAAGCCGCTAAACCGCAAGAGCCATCATGGATTTCGCCGTGGGGTAATGGTAGACCAGGTTGGCATATCGAGTGTTCAGCCATGTCCACTTGCTGCTTGGGGAATCACTTTGATATTCATGGTGGCGGTGGTGATTTACAGTTTCCGCATCACGAAAATGAGATTGCCCAATCCGAAGGGGCAACGGGCGAAAAGTACGTCAATACATGGATGCACGTCGGTTTTGTGCAAATCAATAACGAAAAAATGTCTAAATCACTCAATAACTTTTTTACCATTCGAGAAGTATTAAAGCTATTTGCACCCGAAGTATTACGTTATTTTATTATTGCCAGCCATTATCGTAGCCCATTAAACTTTTCTGATGAAGCGTTACAACAAACTAAACAGGCCTTAGCACGTTTTTATCACACTTTAAAAGGTATTCCAGTGCAAGCAGTGCAAGGTGGTGAGAATTTTGTGATCCGTTTTAACGAAGCGATGGATGATGATTTTAATACGCCCGAAGCGATTGCAGTGTTGTACGAATTAGCGCGTGAAGTGAATCGTGCCAGTAAAGCGGGTGAAGCAGACATCGCGGCAGGTTTGGCGGGGCGTTTACGTGAATTAGGCGCGGTATTGGGCTTATTACAAGATGATCCTGATAAATTTTTACAAGGCTCTACCGCTCAAAATGGTTTGAGTGATGCTGAAATTGAGGCATTGATTGTGGCACGAGCAGAAGCTAAAAAAGCCAAAGATTTTGCAGGTGCAGACAATATTCGCGCAAGTTTATTAGCGCAAGGCATTGTTTTAGAAGATAGTCGTCAAGGTACAACATGGCGTAGAGGCTAAAAAATGTTCGGTTGACGCACTTGGTTAAAGAAAATTAACAAAAGTGCTTGACCCGTCATCTAAAGCGAATATAATGCGCGCCTACTTAAGCAGTATTGCTGATTAAGCCTAGCGGGAATAGCTCAGTTGGTAGAGCACGACCTTGCCAAGGTCGGGGTCGCGAGTTCGAGTCTCGTTTCCCGCTCCAAATTTAAAAAGCCGATTTTATAATCGGCTTTTTTTATGGCTAAAATAATTAAACAGCCTCTCATAAAGTCTTTGTGTACACTGAGCGAAGTCGAAGTGTTTCGGTGATGGTTCGACTCCGCTCACCATGCGTCTAAGGTGTTCGTCGTTATGTGGTTTATAAAAAGGTAGTACCATGTTATCCCCTAATTCCGCACCTATTGGCGTTTTTGATTCGGGTTATGGTGGTTTAACTGTACTTAAACAACTGCTAACGCATTTACCTCAATATGATTATTTATATTTGGGTGATAATGCGCGTACGCCTTATGGTACACGTTCTTTTGAGACGGTTTATCAATTTACCTTAGAGTCGGTGCGTTATTTATTTGATTCGGGATGTCAGTTAGTCATCTTGGCGTGTAATACTGCCTCTGCTAAAGCTTTGCGTAGTATCCAACAGCAAGACTTACCCTTAATTGACCCGTCGCGGCGTGTGTTAGGGGTTATTCGTCCTAGTGTTGAAGCAGTGGGTTTGTTGACCAAAACAGGTCATGTAGGAGTTTTAGGTACAACAGGTACGGTCACTTCTGACTCTTATCGTATTGAGATTCAAAAAATATTTCCTCATGTGCAGGTGTTTCAACAAGCTTGTCCTATGTGGGTGCCATTAGTCGAAAATGGAGAGTATCAAGGGGCAGGAGCAGATTTTTTTGTTGAACGTGATTTACAGTTGCTGTTTGCTCAAAGCTCACAAATAGATACGATTATTTTGGGTTGTACTCATTATCCGTTGTTGATTGAAAAAATAAAAAACTATTTACCCAAACACGTTAAGTTGTTGTCTCAAGGGGAGATTGTAGCGCATAGTTTAGCTGATTATTTGGTACGGCATTCGAGTATGGCACAGCGTTGCTCCTCATTTGGACAACGTGTTTTTTTGACTACCGACAATGCTCAAACGTTTAATCAACATGCGGCTGTTTTTTTGGGACAGGCCGTTGAGTCTAAAAAAGTGGTGATTTTTTAGCAAGTAGTGACTATTTTTGTCTAAATATCTCTTTAGAAGTCAACTCAAAAGCGAGCATAACTCTAGTCAAGCACAAAGCTTAATGGTATTGTCCGAGTCAGTTTGGTGCAGATATCAATACTCTCGTAAAAATTGGGTTTAGATGGATCACCTGATATAACCCAATAAAAAAGAGTTTATCATTTTAAAAAGACTCATAAATTATTCAAGGTGATACATTGCTTTGTGATTGACGTATTTTGTGAACAGACCCTATTAAAAGAACTTGAGGGATGAGTAAATACGCGACAACTACGTAAACTTATAATTGTTGATGTAATTAGACCCGCTATCACTTTGATTTATTTGTTTGTTAAATATGTTGTCAATGTAAATGCTAATAAGTTGTTGGGTTAAAATTTTTTAATTTAATATTTTAGGAATCATGCTGTTGTTGTTTTAGCACTTAAACATCCTTATTTATTCAATAATAAATGAGCGATAAGCTAAACCAGTAAAGTGTGGTGTTTGACCTAGATTTGTTTTAGGAAGGCTCATTGTGACCGATAAACGCTATCAAGTCTTTATCAGTGCGACTTATACGGACTTGCGAGAAGAGCGAGGCGTGCTGTTGCAAACGTTACCCACCTTGGGATGTTTGCCAACAACCGTTGAAGCACATACGCAAAGTTTAAGTACAATGGTGAATATTCGTCGCCGTATTGATGATTGTGATTATTTTCTTTTGTTGGTTGGGAGTCGTTATGGCTCATTAATGCCTTCTGGAGTTAGTTATACGCATATGGAATATGTATATGCGGCCACTAAACAAAAACCGATACTGGTGCTGATGCACGAATCTCCAGAAACGCGTGCCGAAGACTTACAAGAGCAAAGAGTCGAAGGTAAACTTAAGTTTGGTGATTTTCGTAAAGTGTTGCAGCGCGAACGTGAACATATTGTGTATTGGCGCGATGCAAAAGATTTAGCCAGCGCGTTACATAATGCCATTCCTGCCTTGTTACGTCGCCATCCAACGGTTGGTTGGGCGCGTATTAGTAAAGATGGAGTCGCTAGAGCACCTGCAAATGCCGAATTAGAAAAAGAGTGTGAATTACTAAGAAAACGGGTTAAAGAGCTAGAAGCAGAGCGTGAACGGTGGTTGAGTTCGGCTGTAGGTAGCACAGAAAATTTAGCTAAAGGCGAAGATTTATTAGACGTTGTTTATCGTTGTAAAGCTTACGCTGGCGGCAATTGTCAAGATGTAAATGGAAAAACACGCCTATCATGGAACGAGTTGTTGGTGAGTTTTGGTAGCAATCTTTTGCAAGCGCAAACAGAAGAGTTTATGGCAGCCAAAATCAATGAACGCCTACAAAAAAATGCATTGGTTGAAATTCAAAAAGAATATCCTAAAACGCATGCCGTTGTGGATGTTCAAATATCTCCATCGAGTTTTAATGCGATAAAAATGCAATTTAGAGTGTTAGGTGTCATCCAAAGAGTCACACGTGATAACGATCAAAAACAGTGGTGGCAAATGACTGCTGTTGGCGAGCGTAATTTGACAACTATCATGAGTGTGCGTCGCGGCATCAATCGACCTGTAATTTAATTAATATTATGTAAACAGCCTTAATTGCACCTCCAGACTCGCGCACAATTTTGGGAATTTTTCTGATGATTGTTGAAGGTGTGCGTAGGTTGAGTGAGTGCAATTATGCGTCAGTGGAACAGTTGGGGCGATAGCCAAACCAAGATGGCAATTAATGCCAAAGCAAGTCAATTTTTAGCCAATTTATTGGGTAAAGCAAGCCCCTTAGCCGATGCGACTTTAGCTGATGTGATGGCTAAAGTTCCTGCCTCACGCTTACCTAAACATCCCTTAATTACTACTGATGCCGAAAATCGTGTACGTCATGCGCGTGGTCAGAGTTTGCCTGATTGGTTGGTATGGCGTTCTGGCGATATTCCTGTTTTCCCTGATGGTGTAGCCTTTCCAACTACTAGCGCGCAAGTGGCAGAGTTGTTAACCTTAGCTAAAAAGCATAATTGGGTGGTGATTCCGTATGGTGGTGGTACGTCAGTGGTCGGGCATATTAACCCAATTGCCGATGAGCGTCCTATTTTAACGTTGTCGTTAGCTAAACTTAATACCTTAATTCATTTAGATGAATCTTCTCAGTTAGCCACCATCGGTGCAGGTGCAAACGGTCCTCAAGTCGAAGCTTTGCTTAAACCTCATGGCTATACCTTAGGTCATTATCCACAATCGTTTGAGTTGTCTACTTTAGGTGGTTGGGTTGCTAGTCGCTCTAGTGGACAACAATCTTTACATTATGGCCGTATTGAGCAAATTTTTGCAGGTGGTCGTATCGAAACCTTAGCTGGCACACTGGATATTCCTACTGTTCCAGCCTCAAGTGCTGGGCCTGATATTCGTGAAATTATCATGGGATCAGAAGGACGTTTTGGGGTGATTACTGAGGCCACGGTGCGTATTACCCGTTGTCCTGAGCAAGAAGTATTTTGCGTCTATTTTGTGCCTGATTGGGCAAAGGCCAAAGCAGCAGTGCGTGAGTTAGTACAGCAAAAAATTCCGTTGTCGATGGTGCGTTTAAGTAATGGCGAAGAAACGCGCACACAATTAGTGTTAGCGGGTCATGCCTTAGCTATTGCAGGTTTAGAAAAAGTTTTAAATTGGCGTGGTGCAGGCGACGGAAAATGTATGTTGACCGTCGGTTTTACAGGTAGCTCGCAGCGTATCAAATTTGCTCAGGCCGAAGTGACTCGTATTTTAAAAGAGTTTGACTCGGTGGCAACAGGTCAAGTGTTGGGTAAACGTTGGTTGCAAAATCGCTTTAAAGCACCTTATTTGCGCGAAGCGTTATGGAAGTTAGGTTATGCCGTAGATACCCTAGAAACCGCAGTCGATTGGCAAAAAGTCACCCCTTATATGACGGATGTTGAACAGGCTTTGCGTAATGCGCTTGTGGACGAAAATGAGACAGTATTAGCGTTTAGTCATTTGTCACATGTTTATGGACAGGGTTCTAGTATTTATACCACCTATGTTTATCGGGTTGCTAATAATTATGAAGGAACGCTTGCTCGGTGGAAAAAACTTAAAGCCGATGCTTCTCAAATGATTGTGAAGCATGGTGGTACGATTAGTCATCAACATGGTGTAGGTCAAGACCACGCGCCTTATTTGCCTGCCGAAAAAGGGGTATTGGGCATGGAGGCATTATATGCCTTGGCGACGCATTTTGATGCACAAAAACTGCTAAATCCGCATAAGTTGTTACAGGACTAAAATTTGTCAGCTATGAACAATCTTTTGATGTTTGTAAGCGTTACCATGGGTCAAGTTTTTGTTTATTGTAAGGTATATGCATGTTAAGTCGTGACACCTTGTGGCAAGAGTTGCCACAAACCCAGTGGGATATTGTAGTTGTTGGTGGCGGTATTACGGGCGCGGGTGTGGCGCGTGAAGCGGCTAAAACAGGCGTAAAAGTATTATTAATTGACCAAAAAGACTATGCTTTTGGCACATCAAGTCGCTCCTCAAAAATGGTACATGGCGGTTTACGCTATATTGCGATGGGCGATATTCGTTTAACTCATCACTCTTTAGTTGAACGTGAGCGACTCTTAACCGAAGCACCAGGTTTAGTTGACCGAATGAGTTATTTTTTTGCCCATCATCGTGGTGGTGGTATTAAAAGTAATCGTTGGGCTTTTGGTATTTTATTAATGGCCTATGACTTTTTGGCAGGTATTAAAGATCGTAGTTATTTTAATGCTAAAAAGTTTTTGGCGCGTGTACCTAACTATCGGAATGATAAGTTATTAGGGGCTTCGCGTTATACCGATGCAGTGACTGACGACACTCGTTTAGTCATGCGTGTGTTAGATGAAGCCTGTAAAGATGGTGCAGTCACGCTTAATTATGTTAAAGCAGCAAAAACTATTTTGTTGGATGACAAAGTGGCTGGCTTAGTTGTCACTGATGAAGTTTCGGGTCAAACTGTTGAATTAAAAGCCAAAGTGATTGTGAATGCAACAGGTGCATGGGTCAATCGTCTGCGTCAAGAAGTCGCTGCCGAGGTAGTCAGTGTGCGTCCACAACGTGGTAGTCATTTGGTGGTTTCTGCTGACCGCTTACCTTTAAATGACGCACTGATTTTATTTCATCCTGATGATAATCGCGCCATGTTTATTTATACATGGGAAGGCCGTACTGTGATTGGTACGACTGATTTAGACCATAAAGATAATTTAGACAATGAAGCAGTGATTACTGCTGACGAAGTGACCTATTTATTACGTGCGGCTAATTATGAGTTTCCTAAGGCTAACCTAACGACTCAAGATGTGATTGCAACATGGTCTGGTGTGCGTCCTATTGTGAGTAGTGGTAAAGGTTTAGACCCCTCTAAAGAGCGTCGTGACCATGCGGTATGGGCAGATAAAGGCGTAATTAGCGTATCGGGTGGTAAGCTCACTACTTTTAGACAAATAGCTCAAGACGTGCTTACAGCGGCTGAATCGTGGTTGCCTAAACTCAAAGAGCGCAATCAAAAAACTTCGATATTTAGCAACCCAAGTGCAGGCTTATCAACACCATTAAATGGCGAGCAATACCGACGTTTTATTGGTAAGTATGGTTATTTAGCACAAAAGTTTTTGGCCGAGATGCCTGTTAGTGAGTTAACAATTATTCCTCAAACACAAACGTTATGGGCAGAGTTGCGTTGGGCATTACGTTACGAGCAAGTAGTGCATTTAGATGACCTACTGTTGCGTCGTACTCGTTTAGGCTTATTGTTGGAGCAAGGGGGCGCAGCGCACTTTGAAACTATTAAAAAAATGGCGTTGAGTGAAGGATGGACTGAAGACAAATGGGCAAGTGAGCAAGCGCGTTATAGCGTCATCTGGCAGCAATACTATAGTTTGCCAAATAGCCTAAAATAACAAGGTGACATAATATGATAAATGCACGTTTTTTGAGTATTGATTGTGGTACACAAAGTTTGCGTGCGTTTATTTTTGATGCTCGGGGTGAATTACTGGCGCGGAGTCAAATTCATTTTGAGCCTGCTTATTTTTCTCCCCATAAAGGTTATGCGGAGCAAGACGCTGACTTTTATTGGAAAACCTTAGTTGCCGCCTGTCAAGATTTATGGCAACAAGGTATAGATCCTAATACGGTGACTGCGGCTACGTTAACAACACAGCGCGGTACAGTGGTGATTGTTGATGAGCAAGGGCGGCCACTGTATCCTGCTATTTTGTGGTTAGATGAGCGGCAGGCGGCACAATTACCTAATTTACCTTTGTATTGGCAAAAGCTGCACCAAATTAGCGGTCATCAAAAGACTATTTATAAGTTACGCAAACGCGCTCAAGCTAATTGGTTTATAGCGCATCGTCCTGAGTTGTGGGCAAAAACACACAAGTTTTTATTATTATCGGGCTATCTGACACATAAACTCACAGGTGAGTTTAACGATGCCATAGCATCACAAGTTGGCTATATTCCATTTGACTATAAAAAACATCAATGGCAAAACCGCTTTGATTGGCGTTGGCAAGCTTTGGGATTAACGGCAAATAAATTACCTAAGGTGGTTCAAGCAGGAAAGTTATTGGGGCAATTGACAGTAGATGCAGCGCAAGAATTGGGTTTACCTGCGGGTTTAGCCATTGTTGCCGCAGGTGCAGATAAAGCCTGTGAAGTATTGGGCGCAGGTTGTATTAACGCCTCTCAAGGTGCTTTAAGTTTTGGCACAACCGCTACTTATAATACAGTCAGCCGTCATTATCTTTCGTTAAACCCACCCATGCCACCATATCCTGCCGTTTTACCTCATCAATATTGTCTAGAAACACAAATTCCACAAGGCTTTGCTTTAGTTAAGTATTTTAAAGAACAAATCGCCGCCAACGAAATTGCTGAGGCAGAGCAAGGTCACGATTGGTTAACCGTTTTAGAGGATTGGTTAACGCAAAGTCCTGCGGGGGCAAATGGTTTAATGTGGCAACCCAGTTTGAGTGTGCAGGCATCGGGCGAGAGTGTCTCTCAGGGGGCATTATTAGGTTTAAGTACTCAACATACCAAAGCAGATTGGTATAGGGCATTGGTTGAAGGATTGTTGTTTGCGCTTAAAGATGGCCAAGCACACGTAGAGCAACATACTAAACAACAAATAGGTCAGCTTTTTGCGGCGGGTGGTGGCTCACAATCTAATGCAGTAATGCAAACGGCTGCCGATATTTTTAATATGCCAATTTATAAACCCCATACCAGTGAAACATCAGGGCTTGGGGCGGCTATGTGTGCCGCTGTGGCGATGAATTTGTACCCTGATTTACCTTCCGCCGTTAGAGCCATGAGCCGTACCGATAAAGTTTTTTATCCTAATAGTTTGCAAGCTGCTTTTTATCAGCGGTGTTATCAAAACGTATATAAACCTTGGGTTAAAAGCTTGGTAGAGCTATACGCCCAACAGCAGCTTATTTAGAGTTACAACCGATTAGCTCAAAATGCGACACAATCTCCCGCCTTTTAACAGAAGTGTTTAAGGGGAGGCAAATGCGCTTACTTAATTAAAACTTGAAAAGCCGCGCCATAACCGCCATCATCCTTGTTAGGTCTTGATTTTTAATATCTTGCGCTAAAGGAGAGTGACAATGAATTGGCATAAGTGGTTGGTTATTCCTGCATTTAGTGTGCTAATAGCCTGTACAAGCAGTACCCAAGAAGGTGCTATTGGCATTCAACGTAAACAATTATTATTACTTCCTTCGTCGCAAGTAGATGCGATGGCCTTACAGTCCTATCGTGGCGAATTATCCACTGCCAAACAAAAAGGCACGTTAAATACCGATAAAGTCAACTTAGAGCGTATTCGTAAAATCGCTGATCGTCTCATTCCACAAGTCGCTGTTTTTAGACGTGATGCCTTAGATTGGTCTTGGGAAGTGAATTTAGAAACCCGTAATGAACTAAATGCCTATTGTGCGTCTGGCGGAAAAATCATGTTTTTTACAGGCATTATTAATCAGCTCAAACTAACAGATGATGAAATCGCGGCAATTATGGGACACGAAATGGCACATGCCTTGCGTGAACATGGCCGAGAGCGTATTTCGCAAGCTTATGCACAACAAGCAGGTATGAGTCTTTTGGCGATGGTGACTAATATGAGCCAGCAACAAGCTGCTATAGTGCAAACAGCGACTAATTTAGCTTTAACTTTGCCACATGGTCGTGGTCAAGAATCCGAAGCCGATGTTATGGGTTTAGAGTTATTGGCGCGTGCAGGTTATAATCCAAATGCATCGGTGAGTTTGTGGCAAAAAATGGGTGCAGCCAACAAAAAAGCCCCACCTGCTTTTTTAAGCACTCACCCCTCTAGCGCACAACGCATTAATGAGTTAAATAGTAAAATTTCAACCGTGCTACCGTTATATGAAGCGGCCAAACGTAATACTACATCGGTCAAAATGATTGTTCCGCGTATTTAAGAGTCAAAAAAATGATCCACAGTCTAAATATTATATCGTCGGTATTAAGTTCCACTTTGCGTAGTTGGCACGGTTCGGCAGGCAGTAAAAGTGTAAAACAGCCACCTAAAACGCCTATTTTATTTGATAATGAAAATAATCCAGAATGTCGTTTGGTGCGCGAAGCTCTAACCGAACTTAATTTAAACGTGTTAATTTATCCATGTCCCGAAGGCGCAGACCGTTTTGCCGCACAATTGCAGCAATATGGTGGTAGCAATACCAGTGTGCCTTTTTTGGTTGATCCCAATTCTCATGTAAAACTAGAAGGGGCGGAAGCGATTAATGCGTATTTGTTTCAACAATACAAACAAGACTCGATACCTAAACACCTAGATGCCAATACGCTTAATTTGTTTACGTCACGTTTGGCTTCAATCGCGCGTTTACGTGGGGCAATTCGTGCTAAACCTTCACAAGAGCCACAACAGCCTTTAATGTTATATAGTTTTGAATCTAGCCCGTATTCACGGCCAGTGCGTGAAAGGTTGTGTGAGTTGCAATTGCCTTATCATTTAATTAATTTAGGTAAGCAGCAACTTGCTGATGTAGGCCCTGCAAGTTTTAGATTTCATTTGGGTGAGTATCATCCATTACCTAATACTAAACGCGCTAAATTATTGGCCGAAAAAGGCCGTGTTCAAGTGCCGTTTTTAATTGATCCTAATCAAAGTATTGAGTTATTAGAGTCTAAAGATATTCTTGATTATTTAAACAAAATTTATGCTATGTAAGTTCCATAAAAACGACTAAATTTGGTCGTTTTTTAGAGGACTTACGCGGCTATTGCTTATTTGCCCACTAAGTAATCGTTTTTAAGATTTTTAGTTAACAAAACGCACTAATTTCGGCGCAATGCGTAAGTCCTGAGTATTAAACGGCAGTAGTTTCTTTATTTAGTTTTGCTTTAATGGCATGAAACACAATAGGTGCAAAACTCACGCCAATAATGCCAAAAATTACCAAAGTAAAGTTTTGTTTAACCACAGGTAGTTGACCAAAAAAATAACCTAAAGTCACAAACGAAACAATCCAGCATATCGAACCAATCATACTAAAGCTAATAAAGCGCGGAAAGGGCATTGCACCCATTCCCGAAACAAACGGCGTAAAAGTCCGCACAATTGGCACAAAACGGGCAAAAATTACCGTTTTTCCACCATGTTTTTCAAAGTATTTTTCGGTTTGATGCAAGTAGTTCATATTAATGATTTTGTATTTTTGAATCAGCCCTCGTCCAAAATGTTTGCCTATATGATAATTACTGGTATCACCCAAGGCGGCTGCAACAAAAATAACTAAGCCTAAAATAAATGGGTTCATTTGACCAATTGCAGCTAATGCACCCGCCGCAAACAGTAGGCTATCACCTGGTAAAAACGGCATTACCACGACGCCCGTCTCGACAAAAACAATTAAAAATAAAATGGCATAAATCCACAAACCATAATTAGCAACAAATTCTGCTAAATGCTGGTCAACATGTAAGATGAAGTCTATTAAAAACATAAGCACCACGCCAAAAAATAAAATTTGCTTATGCTAACAAAACTTAGACTAGGGTAGGATAAAAAAGGTATTAAAACTGTACACCGAGCTAAGGCGAAGTATAGTGACAGTGTGTTTATGTTTTTCTGACTATTGGCAGTTTATAACAATAAGTTGGCACTTATCATCAATAAAAAATACAATTGTATAAAAACCATTCATCGGAAATACCGTTTATCCTATAAAAAATCCTTTTCATCGGAAATTTTAGCGTCTATGATTTATTCAGTCGAACTCATGATGAGTTAGCAAAAACAAAAATAATAGGGCGTTGCTTTCAAGCATTGACCCAACATATAACAACACAATATTGGATACACACCATGAAAATGCAAAAACTTTTACTTGCTGGTTTAGTTGCCGCTTTAACTTCTACCGTTACTGTAAATGCCAATGCTGCCTCCACTTATGCTCAAACTAAATACCCTATTGTTTTGGCGCACGGGATGTTTGGTTTTAAATCGTTATTAGGTGGAGCGATTGATTACTGGTATCAAATCCCTTCTACGTTACAAGCTAATGGCGCAAAAGTATATGTGACTCAAGTAGCCGCTTTAGAAAGCTCAGAAGTTCGTGGTGAGCAATTTTTAAAACAAGTAAAAGATATTTTGGCCATTACAGGTTCGGCTAAAGTTAATTTGATGGGGCATAGTCATGGTGGCCATTCAATTCGTTATGTTGCTGCCGCAATGCCTACTAAAGTTGCCTCGGTAACCGCCATTGGTAGCCCCGTTAAAGGTTCACCTGTTGCTGATTTGGTTACTCAAACAGGCTCTTTAAGTGTGGTGGCTTATGGTGCATTAAATGCTTTGGCAGGGATTATTGAGTTGTTTAATGGAGCAGGCAGTTATAATCAAAGTGCTAAAAATAGTATTGCTTCGTTATCAACCAAAGGCTCAGCAGCGTTTACTGCTAAGTTTCCTCAAGGCGTACCAACTACAGCTTGTGGTCAAGGGGCGGCAACAGTCAATGGGGTTAAGTATTACTCTTGGGGCGGTACCAAGCGTTTAACCAATGTTTTAGACCCAACAGACGTGTTGTTAGGAGCAACTGGCTTATTTATTAGTGGCGCAAATGATGGTTTAGTAAGCCAATGTAGCAGCCATTTGGGTGTGGTGTTGCGTGATAACTATTCGATGAATCATTTAGACGAAGTAAATTTGATGTTTGGTTTGCGTGATATTTTTTCGACAGATCCTAAGTCGGTGTATCGTGAACACGCTAACCGTTTAAAACTTGCAGGCATGTAAGCTTGTAGAGATAACAAAAGGCAGCGTTTTAGCTGCCTTTGTTGTTTTGGTGGATTATTTATTCCCTTCGACTCACTTCGGCTTCGCTCAGCGACCACCGCTCAGGGAACTCTTTGCGTTGGCTGAGCGGAATCGAAGCCTACCAAGTTATTTATTAAGTGCTTCCATCACCACATCGCTAAAATGCACATTTGAGTAAACGTTTTGTACATCGTCTGAGTCTTCGAGCATATCTATCATTTTGATGATTTTTTGGGCTTGTTCAATGTCGGTAATGTCGGCTTGAGTCGCTGCGTGCATGGTCACTTCGGCATGAACTGCCTTAAATCCTGCGGCTTCTAAGGCATCCTGTATTTGACCAAAGGTATAAGGGCTAGTAATAACCATCACCGAGCCATCTTCTTCGCTAATCACATCCTCTGCGCCAGCCTCCAAAGCAACTTCTATGATTTTATCTTCGTCAATATCAACAAAACTTAATTCGCCACGTTTGGTAAATAAATAGTCAACCGAGCCTGATGTGCCTAAATTACCACCACATTTGACAAAGGCATGGCGCACATCACTTACA
>Ga0209599_10001102_pt1 | contig 13864 bp, 17 predicted proteins | sample Shrwel_input2_FT_FD_187534 | JGI IMG/M metagenome (GOLD analysis project Ga0209599, IMG submission 187534) | Subsurface microbial communities from deep shales in Ohio, USA - Utica-3 well 1 S input2 FT (SPAdes) (version 2) ... | reverse complement strand
CTTCGGTAAACGACCGATGCTGGACTTAGTTTGGGTTACTGTTACTGTTTTTTGAGCCATGGCAAATTACCCCAGAATGTCGTCAACGCGTAAGCCACGTTTAGCGGCTACCTGTGCTGGCGATTTGATCGCAGACAGAGCATTGATAGTGGCGCGAACCACGTTGATCGGGTTAGTTGAGCCGTAGCACTTAGACAGTACGTTTTGTACGCCAGCTACTTCTAACACGGCGCGCATTGCACCACCGGCAATAATACCAGTACCTTCAGAAGCCGGTTGCATATACACGTTGGAACCAGCGTGTACACCTTTAACCGGGTGATGAAGGGTGTTACCGTTTAACTCAACTTGAGTCATGTTACGGCGCGCTTTTTCCATTGCTTTTTGAATAGCAGCTGGAACTTCGCGTGCTTTACCGTAACCGAAGCCAACACGGCCGGTACCGTCGCCTACAACTGTCAGAGCGGTGAAGGAGAAAATCCGACCACCCTTAACAACTTTAGACACACGATTCACAGCAACCAGCTTCTCTTGCAAGTCAGATTGTTGTTTTGCTTCTACGTTAGCCATGATCTACTCCTAGAATTGAAGACCGGCTTCACGCGCCGCGTCGGCTAACGCCTGCACACGACCATGATACTGGAAACCGCTACGGTCAAAGGCAACTTTCGTTACGCCTTTAGCCAGTGCACGTTCAGCAATCGCCTTACCAATAGCTTTAGCGGCGTCGACGTTACCAGTGTACTTCAACGATTCACGGATTGAAGCTTCAACGGTAGACGCAGCAACAATCACTTCAGCATTTGGTGCGATAAGCTGGGCATAGATGTGACGTGGCGTACGGTGTACAACCAAGCGATTCGCACCTTGTTCGATAATATTTCTGCGAACGCGTTTAGCGCGGCGCAGACGAGCAAGTTTCTTATCCATCGTCCTACCCTACTTTTTCTTCGCTTCTTTACGACGCACGTTTTCATTAGCGTAACGAACACCTTTACCTTTATAAGGCTCTGGTTTGCGATACGCGCGGATGTTTGCAGCGACTTGACCAACTAATTGTTTGTCAGCACCTTTCACCAACACTTCTGTCTGAGAAGGGGTTTCGACTGTGATACCAGCTGGTACCTCAAACGCCACCGGGTGAGAAAAGCCAAGGCTCAGGTTTAATACCTTACCTTCTGCTTTAGCACGGTAACCAACACCAACTAATTCCAGTTTGCGGGTGTAGCCTTCAGCAACACCAGTAACCAGATTGTTGATCAACGCGCGAGCGGTACCCGCTTGTGCGTCTGCATTCTCGAAACCGTCACGTGGATTGGTACGTACAACGTTACCATCAACAACGATCTCAACTGCAGGGTTAACGTTTAACGTCAACTCGCCGTTTTTACCCTTTACCACAACTGTCTGGCCATTCAGGGTGATAGTCACACCTGTTGGGACGGCGATGGGGGCTTTAGCAACACGAGACATAGATTACTACCTCCGTTACGCTACGTAGCCGATGATTTCGCCACCGATACCAACCTTGCGCGCAGCACGGTCAGTCATTAACCCTTTAGATGTAGAAATAATTGCTACACCTAAACCGCCCATTACTTTTGGTAATTCGCCGCGTTTCTTATAGATACGCAGACCAGGCCGGCTAACACGATCGATAGTTTCAATAACTGATTTGCCCTGGAAATACTTTAAAGTAACTTCCAGTTCTGCTTTTACGTCAGCAGAAACAGCGAAATCTTCGATGTAACCTTCGTCTTTTAATACTTTCGCGATAGCAATCTTCATTTTTGAAGATGGCATCTTAACCGCAAACTTCTTGGCAGCTTGGCCGTTGCGGATGCGAGTAAACATATCCGCTACTGGATCTTGCATGCTCATAGCTGTTACTCCCGTGATTCTTACCAGCTAGCCTTACGAAGGCCAGGAATTTCACCGCGCATCGCTGCTTCACGTACCTTGATCCGGCTCATGCCGAACTTGCGAAGGTAACCGTGAGGACGACCTGTTACACGACAACGATTACGTTGACGCGAAGGGCTTGAATCACGCGGTAACGTTTGCAGCTTCAGAACTGCTGCCCAGCGGTCTTCGTCAGAAGTTGCCGGATTAGCAATAGCGTCCCGTAATGCATGACGTTGCTCAGCGTATTTGGCTACCAGTACTGCACGCTTTGCTTCGCGTGCTTTCATTGATTGTTTTGCCATGACCCTACACCTTATTTCTTGAATGGGAAGTTAAACGCGGCAAGTAATGCACGCCCTTCGTCATCAGTACGCGCAGTCGTTGTGATAGTGATATCTAAACCACGTACCGCATCTACTTTGTCATAATCGATTTCAGGGAAAATGATTTGCTCACGAACGCCCATACTGTAGTTACCACGGCCGTCGAACGACTTAGGATTCACACCGCGGAAGTCGCGGATACGAGGAATAGCGATAGACACTAAACGCTCGAGGAATTCCCACATACGCTCGCCGCGCAGGGTCACTTTAGCACCAATAGGGTAGCCTTCACGGATTTTGAAACCAGCTACTGATTTGCGAGCTTTAGTAACCAATGGCTTTTGGCCAGAGATAGCAGTTAAATCTGCTACAGCGTTATCTAAAACTTTCTTATCAGCAACAGCTTCACCCACACCCATGTTGAGTGTGATTTTCACAATCCGAGGGACTTGCATGACGCTAGTGTAGCCGAACTGTTTGAACAGCTCAGGAACTACTGTGTCTTTATAAATTTCATGCAGTTTCGCCATCGTATTACTCCAATAGCTGTTTAGATTTTTTCATTATTCGATTTGAAGAAGCGAACTTTCTTGCCATCTTCAAAACGGAAACCAACGCGATCAGCCTTACCAGTGGCAGGGTTGAAAATCGCTACATTTGATACATGAATCGAGGCTTCTTTCTCGACGATACCGCCTGGTGTATTCAGAGCCGGTACTGGCTTCTGATGTTTTTTAACCAGGTTCACGCCGGTAACATAAACACGATCTTCAGCAACTAATACTTTAGAAACTGTACCGCGTTTACCTTTGTCCTTACCAGTAAGAACAACTACCTCGTCATCACGACGGATTTTACTAGCCATGGTGACTCCTTACAGTACTTCTGGGGCCAGAGAAACGATCTTCATGAATTTTTCACCACGAAGTTCGCGGGTAACAGGTCCAAAAATACGTGTGCCGATCGGTTCCAGCTTGTTGTTTAACAACACAGCTGCATTGCGATCAAAACGGATCAAAGAACCGTCCTGACGGCGTACGCCTTTGCGTGTACGCACCACCACAGCATTCAGAACGTCACCTTTTTTGACCTTACCGCGAGGAATTGCTTCCTTAACGGTGATCTTGATAACGTCACCAATTGCTGCATAACGGCGATGCGAACCACCTAAGACCTTAATACACATTACGCTGCGCGCGCCGCTGTTGTCTGCGACTTCCAGCATAGATTGCATTTGGATCATCTTAGTGCTCCGCTATTCCACTACGAGTAATCCCGAAGGATTACGATGCTTTTTACTAACTACTTTCCCCATACAAAAGGGCGCGTGATTATAACAGCACTTTCTACAAATAGGTAGCTCAAAATAAAAACATCTTAAGCAATCACTGTTGTGCTGAAATCTGGGCTTGTTATGGTATCTAAAACACCAAATTCAAGCCGCCAGCAAAAAACACCAGCGGCAAGACATTGATTTATATTGTGCTATTAGTTTGCGCTTGGATCCTGGCTGCTATCACCCAGCCGGATAACCCTGTCAACAGAAGCGATAGTTTCCGGCCGGTGCGCGATCACCACTCTGGTTATTTTTAAACCTTTTATCGCTTCACTGACGCAAAATTCAGTTTTTATATCCAAATGACTGGTCGCTTCATCGAGAAAAAGAATTTTTGGCTGACGATACAGAGCCCGCGCCAGTAATAAACGTTGTTTCTGGCCTCCGGACAACGCCGAGCCCATATCACCAATTAAACTGTTATAACCCATCGCCATTTGCTGTACATCATGATCAATAGCCGCCAAAGCTGCACATTCCAGCATCAGTTGCTCATCCGGCTGCTCCGCAAAAAAGGTGATATTGTCGCGGATGGTGCCTGATAACAATTGATCATCCTGCATCACGGCGGCGATTTGCTGGCGATAACTACGCAGACCAAATTTATCCAGTGCCACCCCATCGACCAGGACTTCGCCCTGCTGCGGCTGCAACAGACCAAGCATCAGCTTCATCAGCGTGGTTTTGCCGCAACCAGAAGGCCCCACCAGCGCCACCGACTCCCCCGCAGCTATCTGCAGATGTACCTGTTGTACCACCCATTTGCTGGCATCACTGTAGCGAAATGACAAATCGCGAACTTCCAGCCCACCTTCGACCGCCCTGCTCCCCACCTGGTCCTGGTGGATATTTTCCTGCCCGGTTAAGGCAATATCGGATAATCGGTCAAAATGCAGGCTGAGCATTTTAAATTGGATAAACTTTTCGATCAGTCGGGCCATCCGCTCCAGAAATTGAGCTTTATAGGCGATAAACGCAAACAACATACCGGTACTGAAACTGCCGTCCAGCACTAATAAAGCAGCCAGATAGATCACCACAATATTTTCAATGCCAAATAACAGTCGGTTCACTGAGGTATAGGTCAGATTAAACACCCCCAGCGTAATGGCTTTATTCGTGACGTCGACAAAGTAATTTTGCCATAGCGCTTCCCGCTTCACTTCAGAACCAAACAGCTTGATGGTCTGCATCGCCCGCATGGTTTCCATAAAATTGGTGTTTTCTTTTGCCTGGGCCAGAATTTCCTGCTCTGATACCTGACGTAATGAGCGGTACATTGCCAAGCGGAATCCGGCATAGATAAAAACCGCCACCAACACCACCACACTCAACTGCGGGCTGTAAAACAAAATCACCCCAAGAATACCCAGCGCCATTAAACCATCGATTAATGCTTCCACCATACCAGCAGTCAGCAGTTCCCGTACTTGCCGCAATGAGCCAAAACGCGACACCACATCGCCGATATGACGTTTTTCAAAATATGACAGCGGCAGACGGATCAAATGATGGAATAAATTAGCGGCCATCTGAATATTGAGCAAACTGCCAAAATGCAACAGCACGAAACTACGCACCGCACTGGTCATCACCTCAAACAGCAGCAACATAAAAAAGCCAACCGCCAGCACCACCAATAGGCTGGTGTCGTGGGTCAGAATCACATCATCCACCACCAACTGCATGTAATAAGGTGCAGCGATGGTGAATAATTGCAGCAAAATCGACAACAAAAACAATAATGTCAGTGAACGTTTCAGCCCGGTGATCCTGGACCAGAAGTGACTCAGACCTAAGCCGGTTTGACCTTGTTTTAATTCAAAACCAGCCACCGGTAGCAGTTCCAGTGCGATACCAGTGAAGTGTTTTGACACTTCACTCAGCGTTAATTTACGCTCACCGTAAGCCGGATCATGAATAATACACCCCTGTTTTGACACAGATTTCAGCACGACAAAGTGGTTCATATCCCAGTGCAGGATACAAGGTGTACTGAGCTGACTTAACTGTTCCAGTTCCAACCGCAATGGCCGGCTGCTGAGCTGTAAACGCTCGGCAAAATTCATCAAATCGAGCAAGGTACAACCATTGAGCGACAGAGAAAATTTTTGCCGCAATTCCACCAGCGAGCTTTGATAACCATGAAAGGCCGCGACCATGGCCAAACAAGCCAGGCCACATTCCGCCGCTTCGGTTTGTCGGATCAAAGGTAATTTGTCGCTTGGCCACAACGACACCCGGCTTGCTAAACTACTCATCACAGCTGTCCTTTCAGACTCAATACAGGTTCAAATAACCAATGCAGTAAATTACGTTGCCCTGTGATCACATCCGCATTCAGCGTCATATCAGGCCGCAGCGCTAATTCACGCTGATAGGCCTGCACTGACTGGCTTTCCAGTTGTAATATCACCCGATAACCGGGTTCTTTTAGCGCAAACTCCGGTACATCTGCAGGTAATAACACGGCCTGGCTGACCGCTTTTACTGTTGCCTGATGCACACCAAAGCGTTCATAAGGAAAAGCATCAAAACGGATGCGGGCTTTTTGCCCCACTTCGATAAAAGCTACAGCGCGGGTTGGTACATAGACAACGGCTTCTAACTGCACTGCGGCTGGCACAATACTCATAGCCACAGCACCGGCTTGCACCGATTGGCCGGCCTGATAACGTAAACCACTGACCACGCCATCGGCTGAGGCGCGATAAACCACGGTCTGCTCATGTTGCAATCTGGTTTGCTGGTTACGCAGCTCAGACAATTGCTGATCTAACAATGACAGCTGCGACTTTAACTCCAGCGGCAACTGCTCCAGCAAACTCTGCTGCTCCCGTTGCTGCGATTGCAATAATAATTGCTGGCCTTTAAGCGACTGGACTTGTTGTTTGAGCGACAATAAAGCATCTTTTTGCCGGTTCAATTCAAGTTGTGAAATATAGCCAGAACCTGCCAGTTGCTGCACTTGCCTGACCAGGTTTTCGTTCAATTGCATCCGTTCGGTAAAGGTCTGCAACTGACCCGCCAATTCAGTGTTTTGCTGCTGTAGTAACGTCAATCTGGCTTGCGCTTCCGCCAAGCGGATTTGATGCCTTTCTTGTTGCTGTTGCTTCTGTAACGCTAAACTGGCAATCATCGCCTGCATTTCTTGCTGCAAGGTCTGGCTCAGCTCCGTATCACCCTGACCATAATGCGGCATGCTCAGTTGCAATAACGGCTGACCCATCTTCACTTGCTGCCCTTCACTGACCCAGACTTTACTGACGATGCCGCTTTGGCCAAAGGTGAGCCGGTTCACGCCCTGTTGCGGTTGCAACAAGCCAAACACGGTTTCTTTGCGTTTATACTCAGCACTGAATAAAAACAGCAGTGACAGCACCACGATCACGGTCAGCAAAGCCGCCAGCCAGGAAAAAGCGGGTAACTGCGTAATGCTGACCTCGCCCTGCAATCTGTTACTTTGCTCAGCCTGAACTTCCTGCCGGAATAAAGATTTCATGCCTGACACAGACCTTTAGCTTGCCGCAACAGGCTGACGCGCCTGTTGCGCCAGATATAATCGCCGTAAAAAATCATAAATCACAAACTCCTGCTCACGTCCATACGCTTTAAACAACCGGTTATTGAGCATATGCAGCAATGAAGCTAACAGAGTATCCAGCGAACAAGCAAGTTGATTCTGCGCCTGCAGCAGCCGGATTTCATTGGCTAATGGGCTGATTTTCAACATAAATTGCTGAAGAAGCAGTTGTAGCTCCCGCTGTAGCGGATCGGCCGTACCTTTCGATTGCCATAACAGCGCAAAATCACTTTCCACTAAAGGTTTAAATTCGCGATATTTACTGCCAAGCTGCTGCCGCAATTGCGCATGCTCCTGGAACTCGGCACCAAAGGAGGTCCGCAATTGACTGATCAAAGCCAGTTTTGCCGCCGCATCATAGCCAAATGCCTGTAACATCGCGTGCACAGCCAGCAATGCTAACCGCCAGCGCACCGATTCATCCTGACTGGAAATCAACTGTAAACCAGCCAGCACCAGTTCGCTGTCATAGCGGAAAATCTGCTCTGACAGCAACATAGCAGCTGCGCCACCGTAGCGCTCCACCTCACGCTGGTAGGTGAAAACCTCGATGCGGTGTAATAACTGCGCTTGCAACTGCGGCGCCAGTAAAAGCTGCAGAGCTGGCAATAACTGGCCATATAAAAGTGCCGGCTCACCATAAAAGCGCAGCCGCAGATGCCAGTCCGGATCACCATAACGGATAAAGAACCAGCTGCGACACCATTGCTGCCCGATGCAATGCTGCACAAAAGGCTGCAGTTGTTGTAACAGCACCATTTCAGCGGTGCTTTGAGCGGCATAAATTTTTAAGCTAAGCCAGTCTGAGCCAGGTGGAAAATAACGCTCCAATTGCTGTTCCAGCTGGGCAGCAGGATTGTCATGCAGCACCTGGGCTGTTTTGGCTTGTGGATTAAAGAAGGGTAATAAAATTTCGTGGGCAAAGTCACCTTGCGCATTACGCACCAACGGCTGATATTGGCAGTGCAATGCCTCTTTGAGCGTGACAAACTTGCGATGCTGGGTTTCAGCCAACAACACTTTAACCAGCTGCATATTGTGCAGGTCGATAGTCAGAACGTTATCAGCCATGGCAAAAGTCACGTAACGGTGCAACTGGTACTCTTGTTGTAGTTGCTGCCACTGCTGTGGTTGCCAGCAATCATCTTTAATCAGTGCCGCAATATCTTTGCGCTCGACTTGCCATTGTTGCTCCAAAATGATCAGTTGATCGATTTGTACTCTGGGAACCATTTTCATCTGCTGCATTTTTTCTGGCAATTGGGCATAGGGCAATTGCACATCCTGCCCTTGCAACATCGCAAGGAAACGATAGATACCGAGACTACGACCCGAATAGTTATGCGCACAGGACAAACGCGGGATAATTTGCCGTTGTAGCCGGCGCGACCAGAGCTTTAACTGACCTTGCTCATAAAAAACATACAAGTCAGCCACCGGGATTTGATATTCAGCCGGTTGCTCCGTATCTGCCCAAAAAATGATTTCATAAGGTCGTAAGGCCGGCCGGGCTATGACATTACCAGGCCGGCCATCAGGCATATGGACAATTTCGGCAAAAATAGCATCCGGCGAAGCCGCTTGTTCCAGGGCCAGGTGTTGTTGCAATTTGGCCGTCAGTTCGGCTGACAAATGACAAAACCTGCCGATTAAATTGGCGGCGGAGGGTCCATAACAGCCCTGGAAGTGGATCAAGGGTTGTTGGGTAGCGTCCTGATAGCAGGCAAAAGTACTGGCAAAAGATGCCGGCAGTTTAGCTGCCAGCTGATGAAGATCCTGCTCTTTTAACAGCTTGGTCGCCGACAATTGCACTGTCGCTGCTGGTAGCGAGCCAAGGGCTTTTAACAGTTCAAACTCTAACGGATTAAACTTACTGCTGCTTGGGCGCTGCCGGTTATTAATGTTAATGCCAGCCAGCAACGGGGTGGCATAACCCACATCGGACGAAAAAGAGATACCAGCTTCTTCATCCAGCAATTGCAACAGCGGGACAAACTGTCCTTCAAAACGACGGTTAAACTGCTGGGTGAAATCCTGGAATCTGGATTCCGGCGGCTGTTGTAATACCATTAACGCCAGCAAGCCCTGACTCAGTTGATTGGTTATCGCCTGCCCCAGCTCACAGTGGGCAAAACTGCGCAGCACGTCGGTTTGAAACAGTTTGTTGGCTGACACCGGAAACGGCAACTGTTTTAGCTGCTGATAAATCTGCAGGTAATCGGTAGGTTCATTCTGCGGCTTTTGATCAAGCTGGCGTAACGCCGTGATCACCTGTTGCAGCCCGGCCGCAATCTCAGTATGACCCGTCTGCGCTAAAGAGCGGACAAAAGCCTCATCTGGATTACCGCTGGTCAGTGGAAGTTTGATTTGTGTCTGGATCACACCCTCAGCGCGTAATTGCTGCACATACTGCCAAATTTCTCCCGCATCATTATCCGGATATTGCTGAGTTAACCAATTAACCAACTGTTGCAACGAACAAGCAGGTTGAAACTGGGCCAAAATACCGGTTAACACCTCATCGACATTCAGCATGCTCAGACGGTACTGGCGAAAATCCTCCGATTGATAACTTTCGATGTAATGAAAACGGTCAGCAAAACGGAATAAAGTTGGATTCACCACATAACTTAAACTGGTATCTGTCGCGCCTTGATTGGTTAGTTGGTCGCGGATTTGGTTCAGATAAAACATATCCAGTCTGGTGATGCGCTGATCCTGCTGCATCTCGGCTGGCGTTAACAGGGTGTCAGCCGCGACTGCACCCAGACTGATCCCGGAGAACAAACCAAAAGGTGTCGGCCGGCAGCTCATCCGGATTAAATATTTTAATAAAGCTTCATTCAGTTTAGCGTCTTGTTTGGACTGGGAATACCATTGGTCAACCCGTTCCAATAATGATGGACTGGCCAGATACAAGGCTTCTCTGACCCCCTGCTGCTGCAACCAGGTGCGGAGAAAATCATTTAACTGCGTCGACTCAGCCGGAATTGCCTGAAATAACTTTAAGCTCAGTCTTGGCGTTCGGATCACGAAAAAATCGGCCACTTGCAGTGGATTCTTTTGCATAACAGGCATCCTCTAATTATGTTTTATGCCAGTAACAACACATCAGTCCAGTTGGTGGTAGCACCAAGCGCAGCCAGCAGACAGAGTCCAATGCCGGCATAGCCGTCCAGTAGACAACTGTTGGCTTCAGACTCAGCACCGGTATAACGGTTCAAGCCATTTAATCCCTCTGCGCGATACAGCTGCAGGGTAAATTCTAACCAGCGCCCCGCCGCCACATACAATTTATTGTCGTTTAAATGATGATTAATCAACATAAAGAGCAACATAACACCAGAGCTACCATGGCACAATCCGGCGTCATGCACTTTGCCTTGCGTTTCATCTCTGAAGGTTGCCGAATGGCTGATCTGGCTGGCTAACTGGCGATAATCAGCGTTATCCAGCAGCGTGGCGGCCCGGGCTAACAGTAAAGCGATTGGCAAATCGCCATAACACCAACCTAAACGGCTACCCTTCTCCTGACCACTGAGCGCACTAAAGTGACAGTGCGCTCTGGGAGGCTGAAATCTTTGGCTGAGCAACCAGTTTAAACCTGGCTGCAGGATCTGCGTTGCCGGCTGGCGAAACCGGGCAAATTGCAGTAAAGGCAGCATGGCCGCCAATACGGCAGGATTGCCATGCGCTAACCCGAGGTTGTACTCCGCCGTAGTCATATCAGTCCTATCAATCCGAAACGGCGATTGTGGTAAGGTCGGCCAGGCCCAGAGCTCAGCACTAAACTGATTGGCCAACTGGGGTAAATGCCGCAACAGCTGCTCTACATGCGCCTGACAATACCCTCTTTTTAATCTTCGGACTAAATAAGGTATCCAGCCGGCCAGTCCATTGACACTTTCGTAATCGCCATGCCATCGCTTTACACTGATTTGGCTGAGCAAAAACTCATCCAGTTGCTGATTTAAATCCAACTCTGGCAGCTGTTCACCGCTGATATAATCCAGTAACCAACCAATGCCGGTGAGTCCACGGCATAAATTAGTTTCAGGTAACACCGCAGGAATTTGCTCAATCAATAATTCAAGTTGCTGATTCAGCCATGCATCATCCGCCAGGCTGGGGTCAAACTTAGCTAATTCATAACAGAATAATAACTGGCCGGCCCGGCCATTCAACAGAGCGGGTTCCGGTTGCAGGCTGGTTTTGATATGACCGGCTAATTCAGTCAACATTTGCCGTATCAGATGTCCATCGGCACTGTCTGATGAAATGAGTGGTGACATTATTTTTCCTGTGACTTTTACTGCAGTAACAACAAGCCTCAGTCAACGCTGACATTGCCGTATCGCCAATAAAAGGATTGCTGCGGCAATCCTTTGTTCAGTTGATTACGGCCGCCTGTCAGTAACAGGCTATCGCGCCACTACACAACCGATGTGGTAAAGTCGGCGGCTCAGGCGGGCAGTTATAGGTTAAATAGCTGCTCTGCGCTTCAGCTTTGTCGGCGCCGCCGATCTGCGGCGTTAACTCATCAGGCAGTACTTGTGAATCAAGCGATAAATTAATTAAGGCGGCTTTTTTTAAACTGAGTTTCATCATCGATTCCTTGATATGAACACAAGATGTTTAAAAAGGAGCAGCCTGGCTGCTCCCGATGTGATTAGTAACAGTGGTGATTGCCGCTACCAGTACACAGGGTATGTGGCCGTGTTGGTGGCTCCCAGCAAGCTGCTGTTTCTACCGGGCAGTTATAGGTGACATAGCTGCTGTTCACATCAGCGTTCTGACCGCCACCGATTTGTGGTGTCAGTTCAGCGGGTAACATTTGTTCATCTTTGGATAAGTGGACTAACGCAGCTTTTTTTAAAGTTAATTTCATTTTCACGTCCTCTTGATTAGTTTGACGTTCAGCAACAAAGCTTAAATCACAGCCACTGCTTAAGCTGTGATACCCCGCGCCACAGTGTGCGTTGACGGCAGCACCTGCAATCATCCACCCGCTATCACTGACAGCGAATAGTGCTGCGGCGCCAATAGGCATCTAAACCTTTGACTGCAACACTTCAGCGGATCCCAAGCCAGCATCTTTAGCTGCATGCTTGCGACTCTGTATCCGAAGTGTGTTTTCAATACAACTCTGCTGTTGAACCTTGGGTATCAATCACAATTTTGTTTTTTGTTTTGCTATGCACAGCGCAGCTATATCTAATGATTTGATGGATAAATAATTGATGGACAGCTAATAAATTCGCAATAAAGATATTTTTTAGGCTTAAACAGGAAATAAATTGATAAAAAAGGGACGAAAGCAGATTTTTTTTGATAAATGACAGGTTGGGGTGTGAAAAGCAGATCGCTCATTCTGCCAGCAAATGCTTGCGGAACAGAAATGGCTTGAGTGGCACCTAGCGGACTGCAACTTCAATTGCAGCTCTGTCTTATCACCATCGCTGTTTCAGTGTATTGCCTGGTGTCGGCGTAAGCTGTTCGCGGTTTGATGCATACAACACGCGACGGCAGTTTGCCGGAAAAAATAGCTGGTCTGCCTGCGACTCAGGCTGAAGTATCACAGCAATAAAAAAGCCAGTCACAAGGACTGGCTTTTTAGACGAATCAACAATTCAATTAAGAAGCTGATCCAACAATAGCAACCAGAGTCCATGACTTTGTCTTGGACAGAGGACGGCATTCGCGAATAGTCACGATGTCGCCTTCGTTGCACTGATTGGTTTCGTCATGTACGTGCAGCTTGGTAGTGCGCGTGATGAATTTCCCATAGATTGGGTGCTTCACGTGACGCTCGATGGCAACAACGATAGACTTGTCCATCTTGTTGCTCACTACTTTACCTTGCAGCGTACGGGTGTTTTTTTCGCTCATTATACACCTGCCTTCTCGGTTAAGATGGTCTTCACACGTGCGATATCGCGACGCACCGTTTTCAGCAAATGAGTCTGAGCCAGCTGGCCGGTCGCTGCTTGCATGCGCAGGTTGAACTGCTCACGTAACAGGCCCAGTAATTCAGCTTTTAACTCTTCTACGCTTTTTGCTTTCAGTTCGCTTGCTTTCATCACAATACCGTCCGCGTTACAAAGGTTGTCTTAAATGGAAGTTTGGCAGCAGCCAGCGTAAACGCATGACGTGCTAATTCTTCCGACACACCGTCCATCTCATACAGGACTTTGCCAGGTTTAATCTGGCAAACCCAGTATTCCACGCTACCTTTACCACTACCCATACGAACTTCGAGTGGCTTCTGCGTCATTGGCTTGTCTGGGAACACACGGATCCAGATTTTACCAACACGCTTAACGGCACGAGTCATGGCACGACGTGCTGATTCGATTTGACGTGAAGTCATTTGACCACGTTCTACTGATTTCAGTGCGTAAGTACCGAAGCTAACCTTGTCGCCAACATGGGCTAAACCACGGTTACGGCCTTTGTGCACTTTACGAAATTTAGTACGTTTTGGTTGCAACATCGCTCAATACTCCTACTTAGCCTTGCGCGGAGCCGGTTTTTTCGGCGCCTTAGGCTGTTTGTCGTTGTTGGCGTTATTGTTGTTGGCCAGTGGTAAACCACCCAGGATCTCGCCTTTGAAGATCCAAACCTTAACACCAATGATACCGTAAGTAGTTAAAGCTTCTGATGTTGAGTAGTCGATGTCAGCACGCAGAGTGTGCAGAGGCACACGGCCTTCGCGGT
>Ga0209599_10001100_pt1 | contig 13879 bp, 17 predicted proteins | sample Shrwel_input2_FT_FD_187534 | JGI IMG/M metagenome (GOLD analysis project Ga0209599, IMG submission 187534) | Subsurface microbial communities from deep shales in Ohio, USA - Utica-3 well 1 S input2 FT (SPAdes) (version 2) ... | reverse complement strand
CTATTATAGTACGTCCTATAATTATAGGACGTACTATAATAGAAGTGGAATACTATAGTGCTATGATATACTATAGTCTATACTACGATAATTATAGTACTACGATATAATGTAGTGCATACTACAAAATACTGTAGTTTATACTACGATAATTATAGTACTATGATATAATGCAGTATGTACTACAACATACTGTAGTGTACACTATGATAACTGTAGTGCTATTATATAACGTAGTATGTACTACAACATACTGTAGTTTATACTACGATAACTGTAGTACTATGATATAACATAGTATATACTACAATATACACAATAAATAATAGTACTATGTATTTACGTGCGTTTAGTATTAATTATGTTATGTTACGTTATGTTATTTGTTTTTTTTAATTGAACGTGAATAATGTTGCTTTATGAACGAAAAAAGCAACGTCTGTATTAATTTAAATAGACGGTTGTATTTTTTTAACTGGTATAAATATTGACAAATAATAAGTTATCTATTTGATTTAAAACAAATGTTACACAGTATTTTTTGATTGTAACATCTATAAAAAAACAAAGTGCGTACTATAGTAGTTATTAAATAATAGTGCTATAATTTACTTCAATCAATCAACATGACAACAAATTAGAGATAAGACAATGGCTAAAATTACACGCATACCAGAATTTTTGAACACGCTCGAAAATATAAGTGTTGACGTTGCAGATAAAAGTAATGTCGCGACCTACCGTAAAGCAGTTAATGCTTGCTGTAAAAAAGAAGTTGAATATCTGAGAAAACACTTAACGCTCACATCCTTACGTAGTGCATTAACCGATTATCGCAACGCTGTTAGAGCCAAGTTTGAAGGGCATACATTACCAGTGACCTATAAGGATCGTCACTCTGGTAATGGGCATATTGCGCTTAAATACTTGACGATAAAAAAGGAGGAAGTAAATGCTTTTGAAGTGCAAGAAACGGCGCGTAAAGAACATTATTTGCACGGTAAATCACGCTTAATTATCTGTAATCACAGTGATTTAGTTGAAAAAGCGGACGCTTTACTTGACTCGAATAGTGTCTATGATATTGCGGCGGGCTTGCTGTTACTTACGGGGCGGCGTTCAACAGAGATTCTTAAAACCGCCTCATTTGAATTTGTTGATAACAATCATGTGCGTTTTTCTGGTCAGCTAAAAAATGAAAAATGCGGGGTTATGGCTAAAGGCGGGCGTGATAACTACGTTATCCCTGTTCTCACCAACTCGCAACGCATTATCGATGCTTTAGCGCGTGTAAGGGGTTTGAAGCCCATGCAAGACAAGACTGAAAAGGAAGTGAATACGCTTGCGAGTTGTGCTTTAGGACGGGCGGTTAAACGCAACCTCACAGGCTATATAAAAAAATCGGTTAATCAATCAATCTCGAACCTTCTCGATTACAACTTTATCGAACCAAAAAATTTAAGAAGTATGTACGTACATATTGCTCAAATTCGGTTTGAACCTTTGTCAGTACTAAGCAGTTTTGCCCATGATGTTTTAGGACATGCCACTAAAGGCGCGGTTGATAACTATATGGAATACATGTTACACCCCGTGCTATAGTTTTTTTAGCCATAGCACTATATATGTTGACATCATAGTACTATGGTGTATACTGTAGCTATAGTTCTTACATACACAACAGTTGAGATAATATCATGGATACAAAGAACGCTAGCGGTCACGTTATTAGAGTCAGCAAGAACAAAAACGACGGTACTGAATTGCTAAATCGTGTCGAAAATGCAAAAAAAATCGTTGCAATTAAGACAAGAAATGCGGACGTAAGCGACAAAGACTTGCTGATTTTTTTGTTGGGACTTATCGAAAGCGAACAAGGTGAAAAAGGTTTAACTCGTGGCGATCAGAATCTCGAAAAAATCCAAGAATTGATTGCCAAACAAATGGAAGTAAACGCTACCGATAAGGAGGCTGTTACACTGAATGGTAAGCCCGTCTACGTGAACAAAAGACGTATTACATCCTCATTCGTTCAACAAACGTTAGGCTGTTCCTTCAATCCCGTTAAGGCGTGGTTTGAAAATGAGGCAAATCAAGCGATGCTCGAAAAGCATCATGCTAAATTTGGTATTAACGAATCTTACAACCGCCTTGTTTCTAAGGCACTTAAGCAGGCGGCTAAGGAATAGGGGCGCGGCTAAATGGCTCTAAAACTGAAAATCGAGACACACCCTGAACGCGCCACGATTGATGAAAAAATCCTATCAGGTGAAAGTTATCAAGCGATAAGCGCGTGGTGTAAGGAGTTGCTAAACTTTGACGTGTCCCACATGACTATCAAGCGTTATGCCGATAACACGGGCTTAAGCAGTAAGCGTAGTAATGGGGTTGTTCAAGGCATGACGACTGAAGAAATTGATGATTTTGAAGCGGGCGAAAATGCAGACATGGGTATTGAAATACCCACTTTCGACAATGAAAAAGAGTTGAAAGAATACGCCCGCAAAATGCTAATCGAAACGTACATTAACCAGTTGGCACTTGTTAAATACAAGCAAACCGCTTACATGCAAGGGCGTGGGCGGTATCCCCAAAATGAGATTACAGGGCTTAAAACGCTGCTATCTTGCATGGGCGCGTTGTCCGATAACAAGGATTCTGTTTTAGATGATGACGAAAAAAGTCCGAAAAAGGAAAAAGGAATTTCAGACGAAGTATGTCTTCAAATTAAACAGAAAATTCTTGGAATAAAAGGTTAAAACACGCCACGAAACGGGGTTTAAACCCCGTTTTTTTTGGGCGTAACAATCACTAAATATGGGTTGTGACGTTTGGCATGTGCCCATTGAACTTTGCTGCAATATCCGACACTAAACTTAATTGACGCATCGCTGTGCGTCTTTCGGAATCAGTGGAGTGTGTGGCACGGTTAATCAAGCTTAATACAAGCATATCAAACGCCTTTACCGTCTTTCCACTCAACTGAATAAACGGCTTATTACGACGGTCACCACTGTCAGCAGATACACGGGCAAGCTTATCCAGTATGTCCACGTCGACTGCTGAAAAACACTTCTCTTTTTCAAGTTTTCCTAAATAATCTTCTGCAAGACTATAGATTCTTTTTTCTAAACTATCCATTCAGGCATACCTCTCATTTTTTACTCTCTTGGCTTAACTGGTTTTGTGCGAACACAATGCCGTAAATGCGCTTCACTTATGTCGTATTCACGGCAAACTTCACGCACCAATTCACGATACTTTTCTCTGATTTTCATCGTTTTTTCAACCGCTTGTAGCGGGTTGCGCGTTATATATAATTGACAACCCTGATAACTTTCCCTGATTTCATTTTCAATTTCTTTGGTCACACTGGAATCGAACGCAATCTTCTTACGTCTAAGCACATTCGCTACGATACTAACCATGCTTTGGGCATCATCCATTTTCGATAACCTCATTTGGTTCTAATGATTTGTAGTGATTCATTAAGTGTCTTAATGAGACGAGCCTGTAGTGATTTTGAAAATATCCTGAACATTTGAGTCACGGCTTTACCCTGCTTCCAATATTCACCCTCTCTTTCTGCAAACCCCGCAAGCTCTAAATTATATAAATCCCTAGTAACTTTATCGGGGCTGCTGTCTGTGAGCTGAGCTATTTCTGTGATGGTTAAACCATCCAAATATTCCGATAATATTTTCAGGATTCTTAAACAACGTTGTTGTGACACATTGGTATAATCCGTTTTTCTCATTGCTTACTGCTCTCTTTAGTGGGGCGCGTAACACGCCCCGATAAACAATTTACTGACTAGCCGCGCCGTTTGAACTTGCCCATTTACGCAAGTATTCAGTTGCCGCAGCACGCCCCGCATTTTCCCGTTTTATTTCACTTGGCTCACTTTCATAAGCCTGTTGATAAACTTCCTCACTCAGTCGCTTCAATTCTTGCTTTTTTTCAGGATTCAAGCGGAGCGTCATGTAATGCCACTTTTTCAGCATTTCTTGCTTGTCACCAACGTGAAGAATCGACTCATAAAAATGAGGCACAACGGGCGTGGGCGCGGCAACAGGCGCGGTTTGAACTTCCATAGGCGCGGGGTTCTCGCTTTCGTACACGGGCGCGTATACAGCCGTTTGAACGTCCACATCATTATCTTGTGGGGAAAGGGCTGCTTTGAAGCGCACGCCGCGTATTACTTTACCTGTGCGTGTCTTGTCATGGTTTATACCTTGCCACTTTAGAACGTTTCTCAGAACGTCAACACAACGGCTTGAGAAGGTGTTTAGCGAGTAAGGCTTGTCGCCTGTGGCTTCGCAATAAGCAACATAGTGAGGGTATAAGTGCGTGTCTTGATTGACTATAACCCGTTGAGATGTTTTGCTTATTTCACCGTGCGAATTAAGCGTGTCCTTAGTCACTGTTTCGACTTTGCATACACCGATAGGCACGTAACTTTCTTCATTGGGTTCAAAATTATCAAGGAAAAATCTTGCTAAAGGATTAGTTGCGACAAGATTATCCCTTGCTTGCTGTTGCATCGCTTCGCTTGTGTTTTCTTGCGATAACAAATAGGCAACTTCCTCACTACTTAATTCCATAGCCCAGTTTACGATCCCCGATATTTCAGCTTGTAACTCTGATTTTAGATTAGGATTTCTTGAGGGCTGATTGTCGAAACGTACAGTGATTACTCTGCGATGCAAACCGCTTGAATTGTCTGTAGTTGATATATCTTGATTAGCTGTCACGATAACCATAGCATTGCTTGCATAATCAAGATTGTGCTGTTTGTGCATAAGCCGAATTGGCAATGTATCATTACCAGTCAATTTCTTGAAATTACTAGGATTTTTTGCATGTCCAACTTGGTCAGGGAGCACGACTAAACGCTTATCGACAATCTTAGCGATTTCAAACTTATCCTCTTCCAGCGTTTGGAATGATGTTGATTTGTGGTTTTCGCAACCAACTAAAGCCACTAACATATCAGTAAATGTCGATTTTCCAGACCCGCCCGCCCCGATTAGTTGCAGGTAACGCTGTAAGTACGAACGCCCACAAATCACAGCATTGATATATGCACGCAAAACCTGCACAACATCATCATGTATGACTGATTCACGCAAAAATTGTTTGAACTTAGGGCAATCACTCCCTTGTTCATAATCATGCGGAATTTGCCAAGTCAAATGATAATCAGGGCTGTGAGGTAACAACACTTTTTTGTTGGTATCGTAAACACCATTTTTGAATGGCAGTAAATGCTTGTTAATTCGAGAGACTGAAAAGTCTTTAGTGCAACAAGCCGCAACTAAGTTTATCGTGCCTTTTAGCCATGAATCTGTGTATTTACCCCCAAAGGTTTGCTCTTGAACCCAGTCATAAACTAATGGCTTTAAATCTGTGATTAATTCCCATTTCCCTTCGCGATAGACTCGAAACTGTTCTAGCGTTTGGTCATAACCAAGTAAGTAACCACAGTTTTTAACAAATATTGCTGAAGCTTGCCCTTGCTTAAGGGGTTTATTTTCATCTGCCATTAACACCCCCCCCATGTTTGAAACAGGGTTTAATTTACTGACAACAGCCGACTTAACGCACTTAAATACAGCATCTAACCCGTGAGACACATGCAAATCATTAAAATCTGCACAGTCGTTTAAATCGGGATAAGCAAGACTAAACCCTGTTGATTCGCACGCGGCGCGGGCTTTAGTCAATCCAATATTCACGGGCTTTGCAGAATCATTATCGGCTGCAACGATCACGATAGATTTCTGATTATGCAGTTCGAGCCAAATCTTAAGTCCAGTGGCAACGTGGGCAAGGTTGCCCGCGTCTAACGCGCATAACACCACGTAACCAGTGGCAAGGTGTATGCTTGCCCCTGTGGCATAGCCCTCACAGACAACGATTTTAGACGCGCCCGTATAGTTCCCTATACAGATAAACCCACCTACTTTTTCCAAACCAGCGGAAAATCTTTTAGCCCCGTCCTCATAAATTTTCTGCACGCCGCGCCGTGTGCCTTTGAAGTCAGTAACCAGTAGCGCAATGTATTTGCCTTGCTTGTCACTTCCAAAACGCAACTGTGAGCCGTGCACGGTGCTTATTTGCTTGCGTGTAAGGTAATCGTGTTCACCTGTATCGTTAAGCGCGTCAAAACGTGACAAATCACTGGCAACCGTGTTTTTTTTAGGCGCGGTAACAGCTTTATTTTGTGGGGTGAAAGCAGCGGCGGGCTTTAAGGGCGTGGGTTCTCGTTTTTCTTTATGGGCTGTCCATAATTCCGCAACGCGGGGCTTACTAGAATAATTTGCAGTGCCGTGCGAAAAATGACTGTATAGCACAGTCACATAGGGATAATCTCCACTGAAATCTAGCGTTGCTTTGTAACCTGCTTTACTGCCTGAGAGTTTCCCCTGCTTAGTGAGTTTTACAAAGTCGCTTCCCGAACCATAAATTAAACCCGTAACACTGTCATGCCCATGTTCAACGGCTAATTCATTAAGCCAAGATATAGCATCAGCTTGTATATCATCAGTTATTGATGTTTTATTTTCTGCTAACCATTTTTCGTAACTATTCATTATTACGTCCTGTTAGGACGTTATCAGAGGTATTCATTATTTAATTTATGTTTTACACTATAGTTAAGGTGTTTATTGGCGTAAATACCTTGTTTTAAAACAAAACATTATGTATAATAAAGACTTATCTGATAGCATCCTTTAGATTACTCAAAATCAACATTAACCCCGATTTGTTTTTGCACAACAGCGGGGTTTTTTCTTGCCTGAAATTTATAGAGCCGTAGGCTTGGCTTTTTCTTACCTAATTATCTCAATAATCTTTATTAAAAACAATAATATAGATTTTTTTGAAATTCTTAAAAAATGCAAAAAGTTTTCATTTTTTGAAGAATTAACTTATTGTTTTTAAAGATATTGATTTTTTACGACTTTCAAAACAGGCTAAAAAATGCAAAAAGTTTTCATTTTTTGAAATCTTTTTTCTATTTTTTTGAAAAAAAATTTCAATTATTTATTAGCTCACGCACATTTAGCCCATGTTGTTTTGCCTCCTTTTTCTGTTCTCTGAACCATGCCTGCTTTTTCCATTGCTAAGAGAAATTCCATAGCCGTTGCGCTTCCAATCTTTTTGCCGTCTATTTCATGGCGGGTTAAAGCATATCTGCTAGGGTTCAATTTGCCTTCTTTAACTGCTTTACAATAAGCTTTGAAACGCTTGTTATGCTTGCCAGTGGTATCTGTGTCCCCACGCCCTTTTGTGCATTTACGGGCTGCCTGTTTAGGCACAATATCACTCTCAAAATATGCCTGTTTAGGCATATCGAAAGCAGTATTTTCTACACTCGAGACTTCCATATTTTCACCTTCCAAGTGAGCTACTTTTTCCTGCTCAAAATATGCCTGTTTAGGCACAACAAAATTATCCCTAGCCCCGTCTAAAGCCGTTGTACACGCGCCCGCTTGCATGGTTACAAACGGGCTTAATGGCGCGTGCTCTAAGATTTTTTTGTGGGCTGTTGGGGCGCGGGTGGAATCATTGAATAGCCATAATTAACCGCGTTATAACTCATAGCAGGTTGTGGGGTAAAAACAGGGTTCAATGGCTGTTTATTTTGGGGTTGTGCTACCTGTTGAATTGGCGCGGTGCGATCATGATTGTTCTCTGTGAGCACGTTGTTTTCTCTGCTGTCTAATATGTCGCTCATAAGCAGAGCCGCTGAAAAAGAACCCCATAATTCCATGATGAAAGCCAGTGCAATCATTAAATCAACTTGTAATTGCTTGGCAGAAATTTTTGTTAGACGTTCCCCATAAACGAATACAGGGTTCATGTTTGAGTCGATTGAACCACCCATGTTAGCGTGGGTTTGTAAATCCTTTAACGCCGCATCTCTCTCTGCGAGAACACCTTTGTACCCTTGCCCACTGCCAAGCTGACTATCAAGCCCCGCTATCTCTGTGCTAATCGCGTCAATCTCTGCTTTTTTGGGATTTATGCAGGCGCGAAAATGATTCTTTCCACATGAGGATAATTCTTTACTTAGAGTGATTTTTTTCGCAACTAAAGCATCTCGCTTAGCAGATAGCCCTTGAACGTCTACACTGGCATTATTAGACATTGTGGCAAGTCGTTCATTGGCTGATTCAAGACGCGCTTTAGCCGCCTGATAGGGTAAGCCTGCTACATTTTTCTGATTTTCGAGCGATTCTTGCGATTTAGCAAAGAAGCCAAATTCTGCAACAAGCATCACTACTACCAATACTAGCCAAATAACCACACAAACAACCGCCGTAACGATTTTGTCTTTACGCCATGCGAACACAGCTACTGGAAACATAGCCAAGGCAATAACAGATATTACGCATCCTGTGGCAACGTACAAAGTGCTTGAAAATACGCCGTCCCCTAAAGACTGCCAAAAGCTAATTGACGCAACGATTGTGATAAACCACATGAGGAAACCACTACCGATAACGACTTTCCTGATTAGACTAGGATTGTGCAAGTTCATGCTAAGAGTCCCCAACTAATTGCGATTTGAAGCCCGCCCGTTACGATTGTGGGCAAGGTCAAAATTAATCCCAAAACAAATATCATTGCAGCCAGTAGATAGTGGTGTTGATAGTAGCAAGTGAACGCAACCGCCCACGCTACGCACGCGATAACAGGTAGGATAAGGGCAAGGGCTAGGTAGATTGAACGTTCTTTAGGCGTACTGCCAAGGCTTGTAAAAAATACCGCTGAATAACCAGTGAGTAGCACGACACTGATTACTTGCCATGCCGCCCACAGTTTGGATAGGTTCGAGCGGGCGGGCGTTGCAGCGGGGTTCATTTGGTTCGAGAAGGTTACGTTCATTTGAACACCCCTAATACATAAGCGACATAAGTAACGCTACCGATAACGCAAGTTATGGTCACTCTTATAGCCACTTTAAAAAAACCATACTTAGAACCTGTTACGCCATAAGCCGCGCCGCCCAAAAATGCGTAAAGGACGGTTAAGTAAGAAGGGATAAAAAAGCTTTGAAAATAAGCTAAGGCGGCGTGCATTATTTGCCCTCCTTAGCGGCTTCGATTTCTTTACTCAGAGAATCGATTGCAGCCTTAGCAGGGTTAATGCAGCGAGTGACGTGATTAACAGGGCAAAGCTTTAGGCGGGCTTTAGCCTCACTCAATTGCATATTGAGTGCTGCAACAGTAGGATTGATGCAAACATAGGGACAATTGGGATTTAGCAATGCTGCAACAAGCAATAAGGCGGTGTTCATTATTTAGCCCCCTTCTTTGCAATTGCCTGAACGCTTGCTGTTGACGCGCCCACGATGTGATATTTGGATTCTAGCCACGCGCCCACGCCCATAAATAAGCAGGCTATGAGGATTTTTTTGAGCAATGCGATTGCCATGCGTTTAACGTATTGCTTAACCACCGCCTTTTCATTCACGGGCGCGGGTTTTGGCGCGGCAACAGCATTTTGTGGGGTAAAGTCAGTTGAGTAGACGGCGCGAACTTGTGGTTTAGCCATGATTTGCAGCCCCACTTTCTCTGTAAGAAATGCCAAATATTTTATATTCCCGATAACATCTTTCAATTACACATTCTCTGTAGACATCCCATTTCAGGTAGTTAGCAATCACGATCACAATGTCTAGTTCAAATGTTGCCAGAGGCACAGGAAAATAATCTGATTTGTTACACCAGTTGAGATAAGCGCGGTACAAGCATTTTTCGTGACTATACGCGTGGTGCGAACTGCCAATAAGTAGGCTAGACCCAATTACAGGCACGCAAGTTTCCAAAGCGAATTTTGCTAAAGCAAATTCGTTAGTGAGGGGACATCCTTTGAGATATTTCTTGAGAGATTTAGCCATGATTTACCGCCCCGCTAATGAAGCGCACGCCACGAATTACTTTACCCGTGCGTGTCTTGTCATGGTTTATGCCTTGCCAGCCAAGGCATTTAATGGCGCGTATTGATGTGCGTGCAAAGTAATTTAACGAAACGCCCCTCACACCCTCACGTTCACACCATGCAACATAAGCAGGGTACAAGTGCGTAGTACGGCTAAAGCCAATAGTGCCTATCGGCAAATAAGCATTCATGTCATTTGTCGTGCACTCTTGATAAAACCGTTTTAAATTTTCAACATCTCTACTGAAACGCGATTCAGGCACGCCCGTATCTCGAATAGAATTAATCAAATTTGTGGGGATAAGAGATTGAATTGCACTGACTTGACGCTGCAACTCATAGACCTGAGTAATCAAGTCATGATTGCCATAACCGCCCGTCTTGCGTATGGAAGGGATAACTTCGCTTGTTATCCATTTTCTGAACGGTTTTGCCTGTGGTTTGTTGCTTCTCAGAATGAGTGCGTATAAACCACTTTCATTGATGCAAAGCAGAGATTGTTCACCGCCAAGGGTACAAACTTTACATGTACCCTTTTCATCATCATCTAAGCGAGCGACAGACATACTTACATCTGATAGTTCTAAAGCGTCACAAACATCTTTAGCGACAAACCAAACGGTTTCACCTTTGTTGATCGTGCGTAATTGGTGATTCTCAAAGTCGAAAATAACAGGGCTGTTAGATTGACTCTCGACAGTGGCGGGTAAGCTGCTAAAATGGCTGTCTAACGCGCTACAGACGGTTTTATAGTCTATCCCTTGTAACCATTCACCTTGCACGCGAAAATCCTTGAAATAAGCTAATAAGGCTTTCTCAACAGCAAGATAATTAAGGCATAATGGGGATAAATGAGACTGAACGATAGGCAAGCCACTACTGGCAGTAATCGCTCTAAATCGTTTTGCGGGATTGGTAGCAATACCAACTTTGACAACGCCTAACGTATTTTCGATAACGTAGACGTGGGCTAGTGAATTTCTAGGGTTTTGCATGACTGTTTTCTCTTGTTTGGGGTTAAAAAAACCACTCTGAGAAGAACAGTCAGCAATAAAAAATGTAAGCAAATTAATTGCTTAGACACAGTTTTATGCTGTAAAATGTTTTTCGTGTTCATTCTGTTCTTTCCAGAGTGTACAAAGTGTTTAGTTAGTGTTTCCAGCACTCTCTAAACGCGGGGGCGTGTAAGGTTTATCCTTATGCGCCTTTTTTTTCACTGCTTTCTTGTAACGTCTTTTCTAATGCGTCTAATTCAACTTGGCAATCCATTGTTAATTCTAATGTTTCGCCTAAAAAATTGGATAACTCAACATTATAATCGTCTGCACTCCAATTTTTTCGCTTTACGCTAAACACGCAATCCATTAAGTCTTTGTGAGCTAGCGATATGCACGCTAACTCCATAATTGCCAACCTTCCACTGACATCGTTTAGCATTTTTCCTAATTTAGTCACACTTCCTCCTTTAATTGATTGTTATTTAAGGCATTCCTTCTCAATTACTTTCAAGCCTGCTAGTATTGCAGCCCTCATTAGGGCACTTCGATTAAGAGTCGTTTTATCTATTCCTAAAGCAGTGCCTTTAAGTCCTAAGTCAGTGCATTTTAGCTGCAAAAGTACATCATCAATTTTATTATCAAGCTCTTGATTTAATACAAGACTAATCTGTTTTTTATCCTTATTGCTCATTTTATTCAAACCTTTTTAATATTATTTAAACGATTATTGAATAATATCACGATACATTAAGATAATGCAAGTTATTTGTGGGGTGAATAGGTTCAGGATTTAAAGCAGGTGTGCACACTTAGATAGAAACGTGCATAGATGAGAAGGCAAAATGCAGACAAAAGTCTTTATATTGCAAGAGTTACTTACTTTATATGTTTAATTATACGTATGAGATGTAAAAATAATTTAAATGTGTATATATAGAAATAGAAAAAAACCTCCTTAGGTCGTCACGTCTATTTTTTTATTTACTAATCATTATGTTATATAAAAGTAGGTCGTCATTAAGTCGTCTCAAGTATTCACAGTTGTTACAACCTGGTTAATCTCTGTGCTTTCACCCCCACAAAATTTTATTTATCCCAATCGGTGAAACTGATTTATCTCATTCACGCCCGCCCACGCCCTAGAGTGTTACGTGATTAAAAGAAGTGTTACGTGGTTCAGGCATGGTTCAGGGCGCGGCTAAACGCCCGCCCACGCCCTAGAGTGTTACGTGATTAAAAGAAGTGTTACGTGGTTCAGGCATGGTTCAGGGCGCGGCTAAACGCCCGCCCACGCCCTAGAGTGTTACGTGATTCAAAGAAGTGTTACGTGGTTCAGGCATGGTTCAGGGCGCGGCTAAACGCCCGCCCACGCCCTAGAGTGTTACGTGATTCAAAGAAGTGTTACGTGGTTCAGGAAGGCACAGGGCGCGGCTAAAACGCCCGCCCACGCCCTAGAGTGTTACGTGATTGATTGAAGTGTTACGTGGTTTGGGAAGGCACAGGGCGCGGTTAAACGCCCGCCCACGCCCTAGAGTGTTACGTGATTGATTGAAGTGTTACGTGGTTTGGGAAGGCACAGGGCGCGGCTAACACGCCCGCCCACGCCCTAGAGTGTTACGTGATTGATTGAAGTGTTACGTGGTTTGGGAAGGCACAGGGCGCGGCTAACACGCCCGCCCACGCCCTAGAGTGTTACGTGATTGATTGAAGTGTTACGTGGTTTGGGAAGGCACAGGGCGCGGCTAACACGCCCGCCCACGCCCTAGAGTGTTACGTGATTGATTGAAGTGTTACGTGGTTTGGGAAGGCACAGGGCGCGGCTAACACGCCCGCCCACGCCCTAGAGTGTTACGTGATTGATTGAAGTGTTACGTGGTTCAGGCATGGTTCAGGGCGCGGCTAAACGCCCGCCCACGCCCTAGAGTGTTACGTGATTGTTACGTTTTAAAAGATTAAATCATTTGGCAAATACACGCCCGCCTTATGGCGCAAATCTAAAGCGGCTTGTTGTATATCATCTTCTTTACTATTAGGCACATAAACTGTTACAGCCGTTAATCCTTCCTGTTTGTAGTCAGTAGGGAGTGAGGGAGTTTGTGGTTTGTTTACTTCATTCATTTTTAGTTCCTTCCTTCAAAAAAAACACCTATCGATTATGTCATTTTAGCTTTTATTTTTAGCCCCGCGCCCGCCCCTAAAACATCAAAATTGAAAACTTTTTTCATTTTCCATCCCACCTTATCCCACCATATCCCGCATCATCTCACTTTAACACGCGAAAAAAACCTATCCAGCCCCATCCAGCCCCATCCGAATACATCCGATTTAAATTTGATTATTTATGCGTTTTGTTGCAAATAAAAAGCATGTGTTACGTGGGTGTTATGCCTGTTATTAATACTATGATTTCTTTCAATCATAGTACTATGATTTTTTTCACTAACAATAGCACTATTATTTATCATTGTTATAGCACTATGATTCAACATTATTATAGTACTATGATTAAGATAAATCTATAGTACACGCTACAATTTTTTATTAACTATAGTGATTATATTGATTTGATTCATTTAATCTAACTTCAATAAAAATATATAAAAATCAATAAAGTAAGCAGTTATTTTATTTACGCGAATTTAATTTTATTATGTCGTAAATATTACAATACTATAGTTTAAATAGTATGAACTATAGATATATATTGAATCTATAACTTATACTATAGTTAATATATTAAACTGTAGTATGTACTATAATAAAGTATAGTACTATAACTTTAGTAAATCTATATCACTATGATTAATTATTTAAACTGTAGTATGAACTACGTTATTGTACATATATCATAGTACGTCCTATAATTATAGGACGTACTATGATATATGTACAATAACGTAGTTCATACTACAGTTTAAATAATTAAT
>Ga0209599_10001098_pt1 | contig 13903 bp, 13 predicted proteins | sample Shrwel_input2_FT_FD_187534 | JGI IMG/M metagenome (GOLD analysis project Ga0209599, IMG submission 187534) | Subsurface microbial communities from deep shales in Ohio, USA - Utica-3 well 1 S input2 FT (SPAdes) (version 2) ... | reverse complement strand
TTGAGGCTACTGTAATATTATACGTTGCCGACGTTCCTGAAGCATCAAAGATTATAATTTCATCTCCTGCTGAAGGTGAAGCAGGAAGAGTCAAAGTTCTAGCCGCTGTAGTATCTACAAAGTATCTCTTACCTGCTTCAATTGCAGAATTTCCCGCTAGCGTTACATTAAATGCATTTGGAAGCGCAGCAGAAACTCCAACTTGTTGCCAAGATGTTCCATCCCATACTCTAATTTTTTTAGCCATTATGACCAACTCACCGTCCCTGTTCCAGCTGTAAATCTATAAACTCTATATCCTGCTCTTGTTGGCTGATCATATGTTAATCCTGAGCCAACTGTTGCAGCTTTAAATGTATCTGGATAGGCAATTATTACAACGCCTGAGCCGCCAGCTCCGCCATAACCTGCAGAATTATATCCTACTCCAGCACCTCCACCGCCACCGCCTGTGTTTGGTGTTCCAGCAATTCCTGAATTTTGATTTCCTCCAGCGCCTCCGCCGCCAGTTCCTCCCAGACCTTGAGTAGTACCAAGTGCTGTATAACCGCCGCCTCCGCCGCCGCCAGCATAATAAGTTGCTGTTCCAGTAATAGAAGAAGAAACTCCTATACCACCATCTCCACCTTTAACATTGGTTGGAGGATTTCCAACGGCTCCTGCTCCACCACCGCCTGCTGATGCATATTGACCACTAGTATTACCACCAACAAATCCTTGATTAACAGTTCTTGCGCCTCCAGTCCAAGATGAATAACCTGCACCACCACCTGAACCACCAGATTGACCATTACCATTTTGTTTGGCCCCGCCGCCGCCACCTACTGTTGTTATAGAGCCAAAAACTGAACTTTGACCTTGATTACCATATCCTCCAGCTTCTGCGCTAACTGTTGGTGCTGCGCCTCCATTTCCAACTGTTACAGTATAATTTGTTCCAGCAGTAATTGAAAGTGCAGATTCAGCAGTATTACCACCGCCTGAAGAACCAGCACTTGTACGTAAACCACCCGCTCCGCCTCCGCCTCCGCCTAGGCCAGTAGTATCTCCGTTACCACCTGATCCTCCTCCAGCAACAACAAGATAGTCTACTGATGTTGGTGGAACAGAATTATTAACAGTAATGCTAAATGATCTTGATAAACTATTTACACCATCCGATGCAGTAACATCAAATGAGTAAGTTGTATTAGAAGCAATATCTGGAGCTGTACCAGTTAATGCTCCTGTTGATGAATTTAAAGAAACCCATGAAGGAAGATTTGAAGAAGAATATGCTACTGCGCCCCCATCTGGATCTGTTGCAGAAATAGATGTAGCTAATGAAGAAAGTTCTGTAATAACTATTAAAGAACCTGCTGTTGTATTCCATGCTGGGGTACCACCTACATCTAAGCAATCGGTTAATGTTACAGACTGCCCATCTGGATTTGTTACTTTAACATCATATGGTTCATATGCAACTAATAAATTTGGTGTTGTTGCTGTAGCACTTGTAGATGATATAAAGTTTGTAACATTGGCATTATATTCAACCCCGTTTGTTCCTACAAATTTTACAGATAATCCTGTTATTAAATTTGCTCCAGTTAAAGTTATTGTTGTTCCTGTTGTTGCAGCTATTCCTGGAGATATTGAAGAAAGTAATGGGGCTGGCTCTTGTGAAACTTTAAACCATCCTCCTGCTCTATATTCAATTAATCCGCCTAGTGTTGTATCAAAATATAAATCTCCCAATGTTGGAGAACCTGGTCTACTAGCAGTATTTCCTCTACCATAATGTCCATTTGCTGCAGTTGCATGAGAAGCAATTGCAGCAGTAACTTCAGCATCAGTTGATGCCGCCGTATTTGCGCTAAATAGGTTTGCTATATCTCTGATTCTAGACATTAGATTGTTATGCTCCCTGTTCCAGCCCAAGTATAATATGTATACCCACCAGATACCACACGAGTTGGTGATCCTGTTGTTGCTGCTGCTGTGTATGCACCAATAACTCTTATAATTACAATTCCTGAACCTCCTGGTTGATCTCCATCACCACCTGAACCTCCTCCAGTATTAGCTGTTCCTGCTGTTGATGTTGCACCACCTCCGCCATAACCTCCAGCATTACCTCCTCCAGTTCCATTACCTGCACCGCCGCCCGCATAATAATAAGTACCTGAAACATTTTGTCCCGTTCCAGTTGCAGCTCCCCAAGATGAATAAACAGAAGTTCCTACTCCGCCAGCACCTCCTGGAGTTCCAGAAGGTGTCTGTCCAGCAGCTCCAGCTCCTCCTCCACCTGCGCCTGCAGTATTATTACCTGTTCCGCCACTATTTCCTTGACCGCTAGTTGAAGAACCTCCAGGCCATGAACCTGAATTTCCTCCTCCTGAACCTGCTCCACCAGATCCTCCATTTTTACCTCTTTGTGTACTGCCACCCGTACCGCCTCCGCCGCCTCCGCCAATTGCAGCAGTTAATGATCCAAATTGTGAATCGCTGCCATTTGTTCCTGGTGTATTTGCTGAAAGATTACCTGGGCCTCCTGCGCCAACAGTTACTGTATAACTAGTGCCAAAAGTTAAGTTATTACTACCTTGATAGTATACACCGCCTGCACCAGCTCCGCCTCCATAGCCTCTACCTCCTGAACCACCACCTGCAATTGTAAGTACATCAAAATATCTAGCTGTGTATGAGTTTCCAGCAAGCATGCTTGCGTACAAAGCCCCACCTGACATTTTTTGAATTGGTGACATTATGAAATTTCAACTCCTGATATAGAAAAATTAATTGTTGTTGCGCTTGCTCCACCAGCAATTACTTTAGTTGTAGCCAAAACCTGTTTTAATGAAATAATTGTTGAATCTTGAGCACCAATAGTTACTCCATTTGCAATAATAGTACCATCAAGGGATAATGTAAAAGTTCCACTCGCATTTGATGTATTTGCTACTAGTATATCTGTTACCACTGTTGTAGTTCCACTTGGAACTGTGTATAAAACTGTAGCAGTATTTGTTGTAGCCGCTCCTCTAAATAATGCTTTTGCTGTGTTTGCCATTAGTATGCCCCCATTATATTTGCTATTTCTGTATTATTAATTTTTGCAATTGTAGCATATGTTGATGCTGCATTTGAGCTTGTTAAATATGTTGAACCTGCAGATGAACTTGTCAAATATGTTGATGCTGCATTTGCCTGAGTTAAGTATGTTGATGCAGCAGTTGAACTGGCCAAATATGTCGATAAATCAATTGTTGACCAAGAAGATGAGCTGCCATTTGTTGTTAAATATTTACCACTATTTCCAGTTTGTAAAGGAACTGAATTTAAAAGTGCTGCATTTACTTCTGCCTGTGTATATGTATTAACTGAATTAAGATTGGTTACTGTTATTACTTCTACGATATCATTTACTGCCGCCGCCGCAGTTAAAGTAATTGTATTAGTTGATGATGTTGTATAGTCGGAATTCTTAAGAAGTAGCATTCCGTTAAAGTATACTTGCTCATATCCGTTTATAAATGAAATGTCTGTAGTAAATACTGTTTGCCCCGCAGTTGCGGTAAATGCCTGGCGACGAATAAGATTTGAGTCAAATACATCTACGTCTACATCTGATTCAATCCAGATATCGCCAACGGCGGGAGAAGAAGGAGCATCTGCTTGATACTTAGCTCCTTGAACTAATGTAGAAAGAGTAGTTGGGGTATATGTAGTTCCTGAAGCGGAATATAAAACTTGACCAGAAGCTGGAGATTGAGTTGTTCCTGTTCCGCCATATTGTGTTGGGACGTTTGTATGTGAATCTACTTCATGTCCGCTGGAAAGTAAAACTCCAGATGAGTTAGTTAAGCCTGCTATAACAAGCTTATTTTTGACCTTAAAATTCTTATCTGACACTTCGGTTCACATATCCCCTAGTTGATTATTACTTAATTATACTATATATTCATTCCAGCACAGAAGCTCTTCATTCCACATATACTTATTACCGTCCATCGGTCTTTCCTGTGGGGCTTCCCAAATACATCTATCTTCATTTAAAATCCATGATGGAAAAGGTTTATCTGATATAAAAGCGTTACGCTCTTGATCATAATTTATTCCTGTTCCAGCAAAATTCTTTCTAAATGATCTGTTGTAGGAAGTTTGAACCCAAGTTCCACCAAGCAGGTCTGAACAGAACTGTTTTCCTATTTTTTCTGATTCATTCCCGTCAGAATCAAGAATGTCTGAATTATTAACTACAATAACTCTTAATACTTTATTATTTTCGTCTAGTTCTGCAAAATGTGCCATTATGCTAAATACCTCACTATCACTATACCTGAACCACCATTTGCTGCGGGGTATCCATTTGATCCTCCGCCGCCTCCGCCTGTATTTACAGTTCCACTAATTCCAACACTACTTCCAGGGTTTGGTCCAGAAGCATTTCCTGTGCCACCTGCTCCTCCTCCGCCAAGGCCTCCAGCTCCAGCAATTGTTGTTTGCTGATCAGAAGCTCCTCCGCCTCCGCCTGCAAAATAGCCATTGTCTCCTGAAGATGTTGCAGTTGCCCATTCAGACCAAGTGTTTCTACCAATTCCTCCATTTGCTCCAGATCCAATACTTCCATTTGCTCCTGCTGCTCCCGCACCTCCGCCGCCTCCGCCGCCCCAAGGCTGTGTATCCTTTTGTCCATTTCCTCCAGCATTTCCGTAACCAACGCCACCATTGTTAGATGTCTGGTTTGATCCTGCACCTGTAAAGAACTGTGGGTATCCTCCACCAGAACCTCCGCTACCACCAACTGTTGCATCGTATTGTCCTTGCCAGTTTGATCCAGCTCCTCCACCGAATGCTGTCATTGAAACAAATGATGAATTTATTCCTTGAGCTTGAGAAGATCCACCGCTTGAACCGCTTACGTGACCTGTTCCTCCAGCTCCAATTACAACTGTATAATTTCCTGATGGCACTGCATAAGAAGAATGATAAATAACTCCACCTGCGCCACCTGCGCCGCCGATGTCATTTCCTCCAGCTCCGCCTCCAGCTACCACAAGAACTTGAGCCGTGCCGCCTCCTGGATTATTTGTCATAGTAAATGTTCCAGATCCAGTAAACTTATGATACTTGTATCCACCTGAAGTATAAGTTGTTCCACCTGAAGCGTTTATTCCACTTGAAACTAATAAGGAAAAAGATCTATCTGCAAATCCATTATTTGCATCTGTTGCTCTAATTGTAAAATTAGTAGTACCTATCGATGACGATGTACCAGATATTAGACCTGTAGAAGACAAACTAAAACCAGTCGGCAAAGACCCTGAAAACAAAGAATAAACTGGATTTGCGCCAGAGTCGTCAGATGCGGTAACTTGCTGAGAATAAGCTGTTGAAACAGCTGCATTTGTTAATGTTGTTGTAGACCATACTGGAACTGCATTTGCCATAGTAAATGCACGATCTGCTGTATTTCCACCATTATCTGTTGCTCTTAGTGTGAATGATGCTGGAGTTGAGCTTGATGCTGTACCAGAAATTACACCTGTTGAAGAGTTTAAAGATAACCCAGTGGGTAATGCTCCAGAAATTAAAGAGTATGTTGGTGCAACTCCAGAATCATCTGTTGCAACTACTGTTGTTGAATAAGCAACGTTCCGAGAAAAAATAGGAAGAACACTTGATGTGCTCCATGTAGGTATTCTATCATTTACTAAAATTGAAAATGATTTTGTAAATATATTTGAACCATCTGATGCAGATACTGAAAAAGAGTATGTTGTATTTGAAGTAATAAGTGGTGCTGTTCCCGTTAATAGCCCGCTAGAAGTATTTAAAGAAAGCCATGCTGGTTTATTTGAAGAAGAATAAGTAACTGTTGAAGACTCTGGATCTGTAGCACCGCCAACGCTAATTGAAACAGAATCACCTTCTGTAAATGTTCCTAAAAGTCCTTCAGAAACATTCCATATTGGAGTCTGATCAATATATAATATAGCTGCTAAAACTCCATACATATTTGAAGGGTTTACAATTTTAATGTCATATGGTTCGTTTGCTCCAGAGAGATTTGCAAATGTAGCATAAACTCTAGTTGCAGAATCTAAAACTGTTGTTAATGCTGATATCTCTACACCATTAGTTCCTTTGGCATATGCAATTGCTCCTGCGCTAAAATTTTGTCCGTTGATAGTTATAACATTATTTGCGTTGGATTGTAAGTATACTCCAGAAATAGAAACAATTGATGGAGTTTCTTGAACAATATTTTGCCAACCCTGTGGAGTATAAAGTTCTAGTCTTGCAGATTCGCCATTAAAATATGGCTGTCCTGTTGTGGCTGTGGGTCTTCCAGCATTATCTCCAAATGGTATTCCGTCTAAATTATTTAAATTAATATCAGCCATTTATCCTGCCCTCCATCCATACGTTGTTCCTGTATATGTTAATGATACTGCTCCGCCATTTACGTTAAAAATTAAATTACCAGCATTGCCGTTAATTTTTTCTCCGTTGCGAGCTATAGTTATATTATACGTTGCCGCCGTTCCTGATGCATCAAAGATATAAATCTCTGATCCTAATGCAGGTGAAGCGGGAAGAGTTAAGGTCCGTGTTGCTGATGTATCTACAAAATATTTATTAAATACTGCTAATGTAACATTTGAAGAAACTGCAGTAGATGGCATTGCAGTAAATCCTGCTGTAACTGTAGCCCATGAGGCATCTGTTCCATCTGTTTTTAAATAATATCCTGCAGAAGATGTCTGTACTGGAAGCAAAGCATTTAAAGAGTTATTTGCTGTTGTTTGACCAGTTCCGCCTTTATCAAGCGGAAGGGTAGTATGAGAAGTTAAAGTTCCATCTGTATGTCTAACAATTGGACCAGATATAGTTAAGCCACCTACTACTAGGTTGCTTTTTACCTTAAAATCTCTATCAGACATTTATCTCCTACAGGCTTTATTTAATTTATGGTAATGCTATTTCGTCCCAAGAAGTTGTCTCTTCATTCCATGTGTAGAATTTGCCTTCTTCAACAGGCATAGGAGTTGGTGCATTCCATGTGCATGTTTCTTCATCTAGTGTCCATGAAGCAAAAGGCTTTGGAGCATAGAATGCATCTCTTACTGAATCGTATGTATATCCAATTCCAGCGTAATTCTTTCTTAGCGGGGTCCCGCCATTTGAATGAACTCCTGCAATAGTGTTATATGAAGTCTTAATCCATGTTCCGCCTAGTCCTAGGTCGGTAGCAAGGAATTCTTGCCCTCTATCTTCTTGATCGTTATCAACTACAAGAACACGGGTGACGATGTTATTCTCGTCAATTTCTGCAAAGTGTGCCATTTGTATTTCTCCTTATTTCTATTTCTTACATTTTACCATTTTATCGGTAATAAGTCTATATTAAACTTTTACCCCGCTGGATTTGCTGGGATATCTGAGAGAATCCAGTTTACGCTAGATTCATCCCACGCCCAGTATTTATTTGGATCTTCAGGTGTCCCAGGGCGTACAACTGGTGCAACATAAGAACCTAAATTTTTATCAAAAACCCATGAATTAAACATTTTGTTCTGAGGCTTCCATAGAGTATCTTCTGTATCTAAAATCCAATTAACGCTAAATGGGTAGGTGTAATCTTCTTCAGAAAAGTAAGAAGTAAAATTTTGTTCTTCCCTAATAGATTCTAAAAATTCAGTATTTATTGAATCTACAAGAATTATGTTAATAATTGTATTGTTATTTACTAATGCAATTTTCATTCTTTTATCCTATCCTAACGCTCTAATTATTACAATGCCTGGACTTCCACTACCAGAGGACGTACCAGCTTGACGACTTGCTCCGCCTCCTGAACCATATCCAGTTGCGCTAGTTTGAGTATTTCCTCCGCCTCCTGAACCACCAGAAAAATTCTGACCAGGTGCGCTGTCTCCGCCGCCGCCTGCTCCGCCGCCTGCATAAGTAGTTCCATTAATCCATGAGTAACCAGATCCTCCACTTCCTGCAGAAGACCCAGCAGATCCTTTACCTCCGCCACCGCCGCCGTTTCCAGACGTGTTAGCTCCTGAACCTGATCCACCGTTATTTCCTTCTCCGCTTACACCAGATCCTCCTGGGAACGTATAAGTTCCTCCGCCGCCAGATCCTCCATTACGCCCTGTATAATTATTAAGTACTGGTGAGCCTCCGCCACCGCCGCCAGAGACTGATATACCAAAAGCTGAACTTCCACCACCATCATTAGAAGTACTTGTTCCTGCACCACCGCCAGCACCTGCGCCGCCCACAACAATTGAATAGCTTGTTCCTCCTGTTACAGCAACAGTTCCAGCCTTGAGTCCGCCAGCACCGCCGCCTCCACGACCTGGCCAGTCATTAGAGCTAGTACCGCCGCCGCCTCCGCCGCCTAGAATCATATAATCAATTGTTTGACTAAGTGCTGGTGTCCAACTTGTACTTGCCGTAAACGAAGTGTATGAAATTTGAAATACAGCAATTGAAAATGCCCTAGACAAAGTAGTTCCATCTGAGTCTGTAGCGGTAATAGTAAAGCTTGCTGGGGAAGGAGCATAAACTGTTGGAGTTCCAGAAATTACACCTGTGGATGTATTTAATGAAAGTCCTGTCGGCAAAGATCCTGATGAAAGAGAATAAGAAAGAGATACGTCATCGGTTGCCGTAATTGTAGTAGAGTAAGCAACGTCTTTTGTTGCTCCTGGAAGAGATCCTGCTGATGTAGACCATACTGGTTTTCTGTTAAATCTAAATGCTCTATCCGCTGTGCCTCCATTATCATCAGTAGCCCTAATAGTTACAGTAATGTTGCTTGTAGTTGGAGTTCCTGTAAAAATACCAGAGGACGACATACTCAATCCTGCTGGAAGTGTTCCAGACACAATTGAGTACGTTACTGTTCCATCTTCTATAACAGAAAGGCTTCCTCCATCCCAAGGCGTATTTAGAGTATAGCTAATTGGAGATGTTGTAGACCATACTGGTACTGCGTTTGCCATTGTAAATGCTCTATCAACAGTATTTCCGCTTACAGTAAATGTGGCTCTAATTGTAAATTCAGCATTAATTGAACTTGTAGCTGTTCCGCTTATTAAACCAGAAGAGGAGAGCGTTAGTCCTGTTGGCAAAGTTCCAGAAACTAATGAATAAACTATTGCTCCAGAATCATCATCGGTTGCTGATACGCTTGTTGAATATGCTATATTTTTTGAGAATGCTGGCAATGCAGATGCTGTTGCCCAGACTGGACTTCTATCATTAATCGAAATAGAGAATGCTCTTGTCTGAGTTGTATTTCTTGAATCAGATGCCCCTAGTGTAAATGAGTAAGTTGTATTTGATAAAATATTTGATACTGTTCCTGAAATAACTCCTGTAGATGCATTTAATGAAAGACCACCTGGAAGCGCTCCAGAGACTACAGTATACTGTAGTGCAGAGTTTGTAGAATCTACAGCATCTGTTGCTGCAACTGTAATTGAAACTACATCTAGCTCAGTAAATGTTCCTATCGATCCAGAGGTCGTTGACCAAACTGGCTTATCGTTAACCCCTAGAGTCTCATAAAGAACTCCGTAAAGATTTGAGGGATTTACAATTTTAACATCATACGGGGCACCTGCTGTAGGTAATGCTGGAAATACTGCTGTTACTTCTACAACAGAAACTATTGTTGTTGTATTAGCAACAGTTTCTAGACCGTTTGTGTCAACCGCAAATGCAGTTGCTCCTGGAGCAAAATTTGTTCCGTTAATAGTAATTGTTGAAGTAGTTGTTTCATTTAGCTGACCTACAATAGAAACAACTGCTGGTGTTTCTTGAACAATATTTTGCCAGCCATTGGAAGTGTATAGTTCTAGTCTTGCTTCTTGTCCATTAAAATAAGGTGTTCCTAAATCTGGGCTTGCAGGTCTATTTGCTGTATTACCAAATGCAATTCCCTTTGCTGCAGCCGCCCATCCAGATGCTGTATAAATCTCAAGATATCCTAATGTACCATTATAATATGTTTGTCCTACTGCAGGATTTGCTGGTCTATTTGCTGTTGTTCCAAATGGAGTACCACCTTGTGACGATCTTCTAATTGTCATTTAAAGCCTCCATCCAATTGCTGATCCTGTGTAAACAAATGATGCCATATCCATGTCGATATCTATTATAGCATCTTCTAATAGTCCGTTAATTTTATTTCCGTTTCTTAATACTGTAATATTATTTGTTGCTGCCGTCCCAGTTGCATCCATAATTTGAACTTCATCGCCTACGCCTGGAGCGGCGGGAAGAGTAATAGTTCTAGCAGCCGTTGTATCTACTGCATATCTTCTACCTGATAGAGCGGTAATATTAGAGTTTACAGCAACAGAAACTTCTTGCTTATAACTCAATAGCATAGTAGCCATTTCAGAGTCGGAAGCCAAAGCGTTTGAATGTGAAAACACATTTGCTATATCTCTTGCTCTAGTCATTATTGTTTTTTCCTTTTTACTGCTAAAATATTTAATATGAGATATGTCATTTAAAATTGATACCTAACTATAACAAATCCTGAAGCTCCATTTCCTCCAGCAAAGGGTGCGTTTCCTCCACCAGCTCCGCCGCTTCCACTATTTGCACTTGCTGCACCACCTGCAGTATTACCGCCGCCTCCAGTTGTTGTCCCAGCCGAAGCAGAATTTGTAAAAGCTCCGCCACCTCCGCCACAAAATGCACCGTTAACTCCAATACCAGTAGTTGAAGTCCATGATGTTAATCCAGAATATGCTGCTCCACCATGAGCTCCACTATTGCCATTAGTTCCAGCACCAGATGCACCACCTCCACCCCCTCCAGCGTTATTTCCTCCAGTTGCACCACCAGCATTAGATAAACCTACTCCACCAGCACTACCTCCGCTATAATTTCCTCCAGCATATCCGCCACCACCGCCGCCAGATCCACCTCCACCATTGCTACCAGGAGCTCCACTAGTTCCACCTCCTTGACCACCATTTCCACCACCGCCTGCAGATATCCCATTAAATGAAGTTGTTGATCCAGGAGTTCCGTTGTTTCCATTAGGTCCTCCTGAACCTCCAGCACCAATAGTTATACCATAGCTTCCAGTTAGTACGGCTGAGTTTGGTTCACGGAATCCTCCTGCGCCTCCGCCGCCACCGCCGCCATATGCGCCTCCATTACCACTAGCACCTCCAGCTCCACCGCCGCCCATAATATATGTACCTGTTATTGTTCCTCCAGAAATTGCTAGCGTTCCAGTTGAGGTAAATGTTCTGTATAAATATGTTCCATCTGTTGTAAGCGTTCCGCCTGTAACTACTATATTAGTTACATTTAAAGATAAAGTTACACTATTTGTTGATCCACCATTTTGATCTGTAGCGGAAACAACAAAATTAAATGATCCTGAAGATCCAATTGTGCCACTAATTAATCCTGAAGAAGATATAGATAATCCTGTTGGCAACGCTCCAGAAACTAATGCGTACGTTGGGGAAACCCCAGAGTCATCCGTGGCAACCAGTTGATAAGAATACACAGAGCCAACATTAGAAGAAGTTAATGCGCCAGAAGTGCTCCAAACTGGTGAGGAGTTTGGAAGCGTAAATGATCTGTCTGCCGTATTCCCTGAATCATCAGTTGCCCGAATTGTGAAAGAAGCATTTGTTGAGCTTGTAGGGGTTCCGCTTATTACTCCTGTTGAAGAATTTAAAGATAGGCCTGTTGGAAGTGTTCCAGAAAATAATGAATAAGTAACGGTGCCATCATCATTAGCTAATAGTGTTGTAGAGTAAGGAGATGTTCTTGTAAAAGATGGAAGGGTTGTAGACGTAGACCACACTGGAGATATATTGGTAAGAGTAAATGATCTGTCTGATGTATTGCCACCATTATCTGTAATTCTTAAAGTAAAGCTGTATGTCAAAGGAGATGAAACGCTTGGGGTTCCGCTTATAACTCCAGTTGTTGAATTTAAAGAAAGCCCTGTTGGCAATGATCCAGAGAGTAATGAATACGTTGGGGAAACCCCAGAGTCATCTGTTCCAACAACTGTTGTAGAAAATACTGAATTTTTTGCATACGTGCCAAGGCTTCCAGCGCTTGTTGACCAAACTGGGGCTCTGTCATTTATTGTTATAGAAAATTGTCTTGTTGAGCTAGTATTTCTACCATCTGTAACAGATAAGCTAAATATATATGTAGTATTAGAAACTATGTCTGCAGATAAAGTTCCTGAAATTACTCCCGTTGAAGAATTTAATGACAATCCTGGTGGAAGTGTTCCAGAAACTAAAGAATACGATAGCGAAGAATTTGTTGCATCTGTTTCATCTGTTGCTAATACCGATAAAGATACTGATTGAAGCTCTGTAAATGTTCCTAGGGATCCTGCTGAGGTGGACCAAACTGGTACATTATTTACAGATAAAGCGTCATATATTACTCCAAAAAGATTAGAAGGATTTACAACTTTAACATCGTATGGCTCAAAAGATGGGGACATTGCAGGAAACACCGCAGATAATCCGTTTGCAGATATGAATGTTACTGACGAAGCAGAAACTTCAATTCCATCAGTTCCAATAATATATGCAACTGCTCCTGCGGCAAAATTTGTTCCACTTATAGTAACTGTGCTTGAAGTGCTTTCATTTAATTGTCCGCTTACGCTTGAAACACTTGGGGTTTCTTGAACAATATTGCTCCATCCATTGGATGTGTAGAGTTCTAGTCTGCCTTCTTGTCCATTTGAGTAAAGTCTTCCAATTTCTGCGGCTGGTCTATTGGCAGTATTTCCAAATGGGATTCCACCAAAACCTGATGCTTTAATATCTCCCATATTATCCTACCTTCCATCCGTAAGTAGCGCCTGTATAAACTAATGTATACCAGCCACCTGCTACGTCAATAATAAAATTACCCGCATTACCATTAATTAAATTGCCGTTACGGGATACAGTTATATTATACGTGTTTGCTGTTCCTGATGCATCAAATACTTGAATCTCATCATTTAATGATGGACTTGCTGGAAGTGTTAATGTTCTTGCAGCTGAAGTATTGACGAAATATCTGTTTCCCGCCACCAGTGTTGTATTAGCAGAAATTGATTGTGCTGTAATTGTTGCAGATGCCCATTTGACTCCCGCTGTTTGGGAGGAATCTGCCATTAGGACTTGGTTGTTAGATCCAATGCCAACTCTTTGATAGGTGTTATTTCCAGTAGCAACCAGAACATCGCCTTTAGTTGTAAATGCAGTTGATTGAACTGTATCTGCTACGGCTGTTGAAATAAAGCCCATTATCTCTACTACGTCTCCCGCCGATAAAGCGGAAAGGCCAGTGATTGAAGTTCCTGTTGTAGCAACATAGTCAATACCACGAACTAAGTTAATACCATTAAGAATAACTATTTCATATCCTGGAGTATAAGATAATGCTACTGAATTGTCATCATTTCCAGATAAAGAAGTTTCTCCTCCTGCAACTATTTTAACCCAACGAGTAAACATTGCAGAGGCATTTATTGTAATTGTAGTTGTATCTGTTCCAGCATTGTCTGTAATTGTTGCGCCTACTATATTTAAATTGCGGCGGGGAGTTACTGTAATTCCAGCATTCTGAATTGTCTGATTATAAAGTTTAGCCCAAGATACGTTGGTTCCGTCTGACTGAATTGTGTAATTTATTGTGGATCCGTTTTGGATAGGCAGAAGGGCATTTAAAGAGTTATTAGCGGTAGTCTGTCCTGTTCCACCCTCTGAAATTCCAAGGATGGATGAAGAGGATATGACTCCGAATGAATCAGTTTTAACAATTCCAGCAGTTGAAAGAGCTGAGACTGTAAGACCAGATTTTACTTTAAAGCTTTTATCTGACACTTACCCCTCCTTTATAA
>Ga0209599_10001097_pt1 | contig 13924 bp, 12 predicted proteins | sample Shrwel_input2_FT_FD_187534 | JGI IMG/M metagenome (GOLD analysis project Ga0209599, IMG submission 187534) | Subsurface microbial communities from deep shales in Ohio, USA - Utica-3 well 1 S input2 FT (SPAdes) (version 2) ... | reverse complement strand
CGATCAGACTTGCCAACATGAATAAACTCTCTAATCCTGTTTGTTTAAATAAGTAATTTTTTCTTAGCTGTTATTATGGAGTCAGAAATAAGAACTACAAGGGCTTTGCATCCAAACAGGTAAAAAATCTGCTAGGCGATTCTGACATCACACAACCAAAGAGCCGTTAATGTAGCAAATTTGCCTTTAAGTTACACCGATTTAAATGTGAATTTATGATCAAATTTTCTAAGTCAGCAAAGTTCATTTATCATAATTATTCATAAGAAAATGAAAAAACAATAATTTTATTTATAAGTTTGATCCTGCATATTAAACGGACAGATAGAACATAAAAATGTATTGAGGATGAATCATGACACTACGTTTAGGCGACATAGCTCCAAATTTTCAGCAAGAATCAAGTGAGGGTACAATTGATTTTTATGAGTATTTAGCTGATGGTTGGGGGATTTTATTCTCGCATCCAGCAGACTTTACTCCAGTATGTACAACTGAACTAGGTTTTACAGCAAAACTAAAAGATGAATTTACGAAACGGGGTGTAAAAGCAATTGCCCTGTCAGTGGATGATGTTGAATCACATAAAAATTGGATTCAAGACATTAATGAAACACAAAATACCACAGTGAATTTTCCGATCATTGCCGATAAAGATCGAAAAGTATCTGAGTTATACGGATTCATTCATCCAAATGCGAGTGAAACCCTAACCGTACGCTCATTGGTGATTATCGATCCGAACAAAAAAGTACGTTTGATTATCACTTATCCTGCATCGACAGGTCGGAACTTTAACGAAGTCTTACGTGTGGTCGATTCACTACAATTAACGGATAAGCATAAGGTAGCAACGCCAGCAAATTGGCAGCATGGTGAAGATGTCGTGATTGTTCCGTCTCTCAAAGATGAGGAAGAAATTAAACAACGTTTCCCTAAAGGTTATAAAGCTGTAAAACCTTATTTGCGCTTAACGCCACAGCCTGAGTGAGGATAAAACGAGCAACGCTCGTTCCGAACGCAAGGCGAACAGCTATGATGTGAATTAACAGATCGAAGTGTAGGCTTTAATAGCTACAACACTAAAAAGCGCTTGTTTTAAGCTGAAAAACAAAAAGTGAAAAACAAACTCCATCGCCTATCTTCTGATAGGCTTTTTTTCGAGTGTTTGAAAATTTCTTTGGTATTTTTGAATCAATCGGTTATAAAAATATTTCGATATTGAGACACAATAAGAATATTATGATCTATAACATTCATCACCTTCACTGTGGGAGTTTCTGCCCTGTCTGTGCCCCATTATTCGGTCAAAAGGGCTGGAAAGCGCATCTAGTCTGTCATTGCCTTCTAATTGAAACTGATCGTGGCTTAGTTTTAATCGATACAGGTTTAGGAATCCAAGATTATTTGCACACTGAGCAACGTTTAGGGAAATTACTCACTCGCTTTGGGCAATTTGAATCTAATTTAAAACTGAGCGCTATCCATCAAATCCAAACGCTTGGTTTCAATCCCAGTGATGTGAAACATATTTTTGTCACTCATCTCGATTTTGACCATGCTGGCGGGATTTCGGATTTTCCACATGCAACAGTCCATGTGCTCGCATCTGAATATAACGCAACGCAATCTCTTTCTGGCAAAGCCAAACTTCGATATAAAAATGAACAATTTAAACAACATCGATACTGGAGTTTTGCAGAACACAGCGATGGTGAATCGTGGTTCAACTTAGAAAAAGTCAAAGGTTTACCCTTTTTTAATGATGAAATACTAATGATTCCATTATTAGGTCATACACAGGGTCATTGTGGTATCGCAATCAAAAAGCAAGATGGCTGGATTCTGTTTTGCGGAGATGCCTACTTCTCACAATTAGAATTAAATCCGAAAAATAAACTTAGAGCATTAGATCTCACGGAACGATTACTGGCTGAAAATAATCAAAAGCGTTTACATAATCTGAAACGTTTACAATATCTCGCTCAACATGAATCAAGTATTGAGTTAATTTGTGCGCACGATCCAGTTGAATTCAATCGTTACCAGTAATATGAAAAAAACACTTTCTAGCATTCTTTTAATTTCCACATTAACTACAACTGGATGTATGAAGCATCCGAGTCTAGATGATGAGCAACGCCCTGAAAATTGGGGAATGCTGATTTCGAATACTCATAACTTTTATCAGATCAGTCATGATGTTTTTCGCAGTGACCAACCAAACAATCAATTAATTCCAGCGCTTAAACAGCATCAAATTGATACGGTAATTAATCTTAGAGCAAGAAATGAAGATGCTCAGGTATTCAATGATAAATCATTCAATCTTGTGCACATCCCTATTTATACATGGGCGATTAACCGTGATGATTTATTAAAAGCAATGCAGGCAATTCAAATAGAAAAACAAAAGAATCATAAAATTTTAGTGCATTGTTATCATGGTTCAGATCGGACAGGCGCAACGATAGCGATGTATCGGATTATTTTTGAAAATTGGTCCATTGAAGATGCGGTTAAAGAAATGAAGCAAGGAGGATATGGCTACCATATCATTTGGAAAAACATTGAAAATATATTTACACCTGAAAATGTAAAATGGATTCGACAACAACTGTCGAATCCATCTCGTTAGAATATTGGAATTGCTCTAGATAAAGCTCTATTTATTAAAACAATAGAGCTTATTAAATAAACCGACCTATCAAATTATTCTCGATCAATCTGTAAAGTACATTGCTCAAAATTGCATACCTTGCGAATAGGTTTCACTTAAACTTCTTGTTTTATAAAAGCTGAATTAGCCAACAATATCTTCAAAACTTCAGAATCACCACCATCACTGTCAGTGACCAATAAAAATACTTCGCAATCAGATCGAGATTCGAGCCATGTAATCCCTTCAACTTTAATTGGTAGCGTTTTACCCTCTGCACTCTGAATCAAATGACTCGATATAGGTTGACCATCTGGTGAGAACAGCAAAATAAAACTCCCCAACACATCACCATCATCATAGGTATTTAATGTTTGCTCAACCGCAGCGGTGGCTATCAGTAGGTTTTGATCCACTAAAAAATAGGCATCTGAAATACCACTTACTGAACCATTAATCTCAGGCAATGTTAAATTGAATGAGCGTATAAAGGAGTTTTCTAAAGATTTATGTGCTTGAATTTTTGCTAAATCAAATACTAAAACACCATGAAAGTGATTAATGTTGCCACGTTGAAAGACATAAAGATGACGGTTGTCTGAGCATACTGCTTCAATATTTAAATCGGCTCCGCCGGTGAGTGCAGCACAGTGCTGCAAATAATCATAATCCACCTGATCAAACAAAGTCTTGAATTGATGATTGGATGGATTATATAGGACAGCTTGCTTTCGCTTTTCAGTCGAACCTGATCCCATAATTAATAAATGAGGCTGTTCATTATAAATAATACAACTTAGTGCTTCAAAATCAGGCTTTTCTGCTTTGCTTAAAATTGCTAGAGCTTGTTGTTCAGACGATTCAAATAAAGGGACTTTTTCAAAAGCTGTCGTTGCAGTCAATTTATTTTTTAGGCTCGTTTTTAATAAGTAACGAACATCATCTCCAATCAGATATAAATAGTCCTCTAAGCAAGCAACTCCAGACAATGCACCAATTGCAGAGTCTGGAGAAAAGCTAAATTTTTCAAGTATCCTCAAATCCGTTTGTTTCATAACTTCATCGCCTATTTGATGAAAATCTCACAATCAACTGATCCTGATGATACTTTACTTACTTAGATCAATATGACTATTTATCTCTGATCAAGTGGAACCCAATCAATTACCCAAGCCGATTTCATACCTAAACTTTCATCTGAGGTGATTTTTTTACGCGCTGCGTCAGCAGTATCTCTATCTTTCGATGGTCCAACCATGATACGGATACCTTTAGAGGTTGGGCTAGTTGTCACTTTATAGCCTTTCGCTCGTAATTTAGACACTACTGCATCAGCATTGGCTTGATTTGCTGCTAATGCAACTTGCACCATCCACTTTTTATCACCATTTTCCATCAACTCACGAGCTTTCTCAGCCTCAGCTTTTTTATCTGCTTCAGCTTTACGTTTTTTCTCATCTGCAGCTTTTTTCTCTGCTTCAGCCTTACGCTTTTCTTCAGCAGCTTTCTTATCTGCTTCAGCTTTGCGTTTTTCTTCGGCAGCTTTCTTGTCTGCATCAGCTTTGCGTTTTTCTTCAGCAGTTTTCTTGTCCGCTTCAGCTTTGCTTTTTTCTTCCGCAGCTTTCTTATCAGCTTCAGCCTTACGTTTTTCTTCCGCTAATTTCTTTTCAGCATCTGATTTTTGCTGATCTGACTTGAGCTGTTCAGCTTTTTTCTTTTCATCGACCTTTCTTTTTTCTTCGGCTAGACGTTGTGCTTTCGCTTTATCATCTTCATTTAATTCAGGCGGAATATTATCTGAACTTTCCTGTGCAGCGTTTCGACGTGCGTTAATCGCTGCATATTCTTCAGCTGCCTTTCGTGCAGCAGCAGCTTCAGCTTCTTGTTGCATCTTTAAAAAATCAGCAGCACGCGCTTCTTGCTCTGCAACAGCTTTTTCACGTGAACGGCGTTGTTCTTCAAGTAACCGTTTTTCTGTTTCAACATCAACAGCCAATGGTTGTAGCGAAACCATTTCGCCATCTTGCGCTGGTTGAGCAGTTTTAGGAGTCGATTGCGTTTTGGGAATAGGATGCGTAATAGTCGCTTGTGTATTATCTTGCTCGATTTCTTCATTACCTTTAAGGAGTAATGCAGCCAATAACACACCACCTCCTAATAAAACAACGCCACCCATCCAACGTTGTTTGTTATTCATTGACATTCTTCTAAATACTCCCAGACCGCTTCTAAAGTATGAAACGAACCACAGACTAAAATCAGCTGATTGTTATTACATTTATTCAGCACAGTTTCAAAAGCTTGCTGGATATTACCAAACTCATGTACCTGCTGCCCTTGCAAAGCTTGTTGCAACTGTTGCATTGGTGCGGCTCTTGGCACATCTAAGGTAGCAATAAACCAATCTTTTACTGTTGTTTTTAGTAAATCGGTGACAGACGAAATATCTTTATCTGCCAGCATTGAAAATACTGCGACAACATCTGTGTACTGTTTATTGTATTTTAAGAATTTTCGCAACTGATTCAATAAAAATTCGACGCCATGCGGATTATGACCTGCATCAAAAATGACGGTTTTATCTTGAATGTGCCGTATTTCAAAACGACCTTGCAAACGAGCTTGTTGAATACCCGAGACAATCGCTCCTTGAGAAATATCCACACCACTTGCTAAAACAGCAGCAACAGCAGTCGAAATATTATCTAAAGCTAGCTGCCCTGTAGGGAGCTTTAAAGTTGTGCCAGAAGATGCAAATGACCATGTTTGACCATCATCATTGAGCTGATAAAAATAATCACGGTTTAAAGCATATAACTGGGATTGTGTTTCATTCACCTTGTTTTGAATCGCTTGAGGTAACAGTTGTTGCCCAGCAAAAATCACAGGGATATGAGGACGAATGATGCCTGCTTTTTCGTAAGCAATTTTTTCAATGGTATCCCCTAACCAATCAACATGATCTAGCCCAATATTGGTAATTACCGCAATATCAGGGTCAATCACATTGACAACATCAAGGCGACCACCAAGACCAACCTCAAGTACCCAAACATCACATTGTTTTAACTTAAAAATAACAAAAGCAGCCAAAGTGGTTGCTTCAAAAAAAGATAGACTTAATCCACATTCACGGCGCGCTTGATCGACCATGACAAATGCATCAACCAAACTTTGATCATCAACTTCCAAACCTGCAAGTTTTACACGCTCATTGAAACGATAGATATGCGGTGATTGGTATAAACCAACGTTGTAGCCTTGAGCATTTAAAATTGCAGCTAAAGCGGTTGTGGTTGAGCCTTTACCATTGGTACCCGCCACAGTAAAAACCTTTGCCTTCGGTTGCATTACGCCTAACTTTTCAGCGACAGGAATAACGCGCTCTAAACCTAAATCAATGCCTGTAACGTGAACATGGCCCCAATAATCGAGCCATGTTGTTAATGTATCTGTTGAATGTGGAGCGTCGGGTTTCAAGGTAAGTTCATCAGTTTAGCCACGAGTCTATATACAGTATCACGTAATGCATGACGATGAACAATTTGATCGACCACACCATGATCAAGCAAATATTCTGCACGTTGGAATGGTTCTTCGAGCTTTTCACGAACCGTTTGCTCAATCACGCGCTTGCCCGCAAATCCAATCATCGCTTTAGGTTCAGCAATATGTACATCACCTAACATTGCTAATGAAGCCGTTACGCCACCGTAAACAGGGTGTGTTAATACCACAACATATGGAACACGTGCTTCTTTCATTTTTTGAATCGCAGCCGCTGTACGTGCCATCTGCATTAAAGACAACATGCCTTCTTGCATACGTGCGCCACCAGAAGCAGCAAAACAAATCATAGGTTGATGAAGTTCAATTGCACGTTCAGCAGCTTGTACAAAGCGGTCACCCACAACTGTACCCATTGAACCGCCCATGAAATCAAAGTCAAAGGCACAAGCCACCAAGTCCAAACCTTTTAAAGAACCTTGCATTACAACCAATGCTTCAGTTTCGCCAGTTTTGTCTTGAGCTTCGCGCATACGTTCAGGATATGGTTTGCTATCAACAAATTTTAATGGATCTTTAGCACTAAATTCTTGTCCTAACTCAACATTCACTTGATCAAAGAACCAGTTCAAACGATCACGTGCGCGCATACGTAAATGCTCATCGCACTGTGGACACACATAAGCATTAAAAGACATGGCTGTACGTGTCACTAATGCATGGCATTCAGGGCATTCGATTGTCGGCTCAGTAAAAGTCGATTTAAATATTTGCTGCTGATTCGCAACCTGAATGCTCGGTACTTGACGCTCAGTCCAAGGCGTTGAAGGGCTTAGAATCTTCCCTGTTGTTAACTCTTGACTCATACTAACTCATCGAGCGCAGCTCGAAGCTCCTTGACTTTATTCACCGTCTGTTGCGCAGCTTCATCGGCTGGCAATGTCGCAAAAGATTTAACGAAAGCACTTCCTACGATAACGGCATCAGCAACTTGACCCATCGCTTTTGCAGATGCAGCATCACTAATTCCAAAACCTACACCGACAGGTACGTCAGTCATGGTCTTAATTTTAGCAATACGAGCTGCTGCTTCAGAGGTATCTAGAGTTGCAGCACCTGTCACACCTTTTAGTGACACGTAATAAACGAAACCACTGGCTTGATTTACCACATGTTGAATACGCTGGTCTGTTGAAGTTGGTGCAAGCAAGAAAATTTGATCCATCTTATTTTGTTTTAAGACTTCACCAAATTGTTTAGCTTCTTCAGGGGGTAAGTCCACCAAAAGTACCCCATCAACACCACAGTCTTTCGCATAAGCAACAAACTTTTCATACCCAATCACTTCAACAGGATTCAAATATCCCATTAAGACAACAGGTGTTGTTTGATCTTTTTGACGAAATTCTTTCACCATATTCAATGCATCAAGCGTACTTGTTCCACCTGCTAACGCACGTTCAGCAGCTAAAGCAATCACTGGACCATCTGCCATTGGGTCAGAGAATGGGAGTCCCAACTCGACGACATCAACGCCAGCTTCAACCATTTGGTGAAGTAATGGAACTGTTACCTGTGGATGCGGATCACCTGCCATTACATAAGAAACAAGCGCTTTACGTTGCTGAGATTTAAGCTGTTCAAAACGAGTGGCAAGACGTGACATAGGATTATGCTTTCCTGATTTATATAAATTAAGGAGTTGTTTGTAGTCATACAATAACACTGCATTGTAACGCTATTTTTTGTTCATTGAACAGAGTTTGACGTGATTGCAACAGTGAATGTTTCTACTTACAACTGCCTTATTACATTTATCTATATTTTAGGTTTTTTCTCAATGATCAAAGCTTCCTAATTTCTAATGAATGTTCTTGCATTTTAGAAATAGGCTCAGCTCCTTTATACTAGCCACAATTTCTAAATTTTCTTTTTAATTCTATGTCTGCCCACGCTCAGGAAAAAGTACAAAGCAATGCCCTTGCTTTGTTACCGCTATTGGTATTTTTGATCATCTTTCTCGGGAGTGGTCTTTATCATTCAATGATTGGGACAGAATTTGCCTTCTATCAAGTCAAAGCGCCCGTTGCTGCAATCCCTGCCGTGATTTTGGCATTACTACTCTATAAACAGAAACTGAATGTTGCAATCGAAGAGTTTTTACAAGGTGCTAGTCATCCAAATTTGATTTTGATGTTTATGGTATTCATGTTGGCAGGTGCATTTGCAAGTGTTTCAAGTACGATTGGTAGTGTAGATGCCACCGTTCAACTTGGGCTTTCACTCATTTCAGCTGAATTTGTGTTGCCAATGCTATTTATTATTGCAGCATTTATTGCAACAGCCATGGGAACCTCAATGGGTACCATTGCCGCCTGTGCCCCAATCGCTTTTGGTTTTGCTCAAGCCACAGAAATTGCTCCAATTTATGCGATTGGTGCTGTAGTTGGTGGTGCTATGTTTGGTGACAATCTATCGATGATTTCGGATACCACCATTGCTGCTACACGAAGTCAAAATGTAGAACTCAGAGATAAATTTAGAGTTAATATTTGGATCGCATTACCCGCTGCGATCATGACACTCGTGCTTTATATTTTTATGAGCCATCAGGCTGAAGCGATTCAATCAAAACCCTACGATATTTGGTTGATTTTGCCTTATCTTGCGGTATTTTTTCTCGCCTTTACCCGCTTGCATGTCCTTGCTGTATTGATGATTGGCATCATTCTCTCAGGTGTTATTGGACTCATTGAAAAACCTGAATTTGATTTATTAAAGTTAAACAGCTCTATTTATGATGGCTTTGTTGGCATGTTTGAGGTGGCATTACTTTCCATGTTGCTTGGTGGACTGTCCACGCTGATGCAAAAAGAAGGCGGACTACAATGGTTAATTCAACGTATCTATTCATTAACTCGCCTATTTAAATTCGGTAAACAACGCGCTGGTGAGTTGGGTATCAGTTTTCTGGTTGTATTCTCAAATCTATTTGTGGCGAATAATACCGTCGCGATTATTTTATCGGGTGATATGGCACGTGAAGTGGCGAGAGAATATGGTGTTGATCCTAAGCGTAGTGCCGCTCTGCTCGACATTTTTTCGTGTGTGATTCAAGGTATTATTCCCTATGGTGCGCAATTATTGCTTGCTTGCTCGATTGCCAAACTCTCTCCAGTTGAGTTGATTGGTAATATTTATTATTGCTGGATTCTTGCTGTTTGCGCCGTGCTCGCCATTGTCTTTCATTATCCACGCCTCAAAACATGTTAAATCCTGTGCGAAATAAGAGACTCGGAAATGTCATTCACAACCTGAGCAAGCCAAAGCGACTGAAGCTTTGGTGAAGCGCAAGAACGAGGAAGTGAACCTTGCGGAGCTTCAATCGCTCCTCATGTGAATGACAATGGTTTTGCCTACTTTTGCCAAAATACTTGCGAAGCTTTAAACGCTTCTCAGGTCGAACCTGAACAAAGTTGAAATATATTTCAACTGAAGTGCAAGACGTAGTGGCTTATCCAATAATTAGGTGAAAATACAGCAAGACTCTGTTGAGAAAATTTCTATTTAAATAAGACTTACGCCCAGTGGAAAGATTCATTTAAAATCTAAAGTGATTTTAAAAACTGTTTGGGAGTAACTCCTGTCCAACGTTTAAAAGCCCGTCCAAACGCACTCTGATCTGCATAATCCAGACGTTCCGCAATCTCAGAAAAAGATTTTCCTTGCTGCAAATACAATTTACTTTGCTCTAATCTGTACTGATCTAAAATATCTTGAAAATTGAGCTGATAGGTTTTGAGTTGTCGTTGTAATGTTCGTTCAGAACAATGCAAACGTTTTGCGACATAACTCAGTAATACTTCTTCTTGCTGCAAAAGACCTTGCTCGATATGCGTCTGTATTTTTTGACGGAATTGTTGTTGCTGAATCTCAAAAGAAGTAATGCTGTTTAAGGATTGCTGGGCTTGGGTAGAGAGTACATGGTTTAATTGCTGATCAGCGGCGATACTTTTCGCTTTTAAAATTTGATTAGAAAAACGAATCGCATACTGCCCTGCTTGAACTTGAATCGGACAACCATAAAATTTTTCAAAATGATATAAAGCAGTATGTGGCATGTATCCAAACTGAATCATCTGCGGCGGAACCAACGCATCTTGGACAATCGATTGAGAAATTTTAAAAATCAACGCGAGGTTTAATTCATACATTTCCCGAAAATCGCTATAAGATGCACTCCACACAATTTGAATATATTCAGAAAATTGCTGCACATCGAGCTGTTCTAAATTGGTTTGCTTAAATACCAAAGAATAATAGCGTTGTAATAATTGTAAGGCTTGTTGTAGATCAATACTGGTTGATGCCAAATAACCCATTAAACCTAAATCTTGCAAATTGGCATGTTCAGCTAAAACTAATGTGATCGGACGTGTGAAATGCGGCTGAGCAGCTTGTAACAATAAAGCATAGCGCTCCACATCAAAGTCTCTTTCATCTGGATTTTCCAAGCAAGCTTGAAAAGCCTGCCAAAGTTCAGGCGCGACAACTTTAGACAAATCAATTTGTTCTTGTTGTAAAACACGATTAAATAATCGCAAATATCCAATGATAATTTTGACTGACATATACCGATCTCATCCTGATCTGTCGTTATTTGTATAAAAATTGGCTGTAACTGTCAAAACATTTCATCGGAGTTTTCTCATACTGAGTTCATGAAAAGACAAGGAATAGCAAAAATGAATGCACATGTTTCCTATCAAGTTGAACCCGTTGTAAGAACAAAGCTAGACTTTCATTTAGATCAAGCACCCCGTTTTTGGTTTGGTGGCGATCCATTTCGTACCCGTATGTTTGATGCATTGAGCCTGACTTTTCCTGATGGTGAGCGCTATTTTATTGAATGTGTGCGTTTATTCCGTGACAAAATTGATGATCCAGACTTGCAGGAACGTGTTGCAGATTTCATCCGCCAAGAAGCTCAACATGGTATGGCTCACGATAAGATGAACCAAATCATGAAAGATCAAGGTATGCCAGTTGATCAGTTCACTGCTCGGTTGAAAAAGATTTTTAGATTTGAATTGAAAAATCGTTCAGCTCAATACAACATCGCTATGACCGCAGCCGCAGAGCATTTAACTGCGTTAATGGCAGATACCTTCTATAGTAAAAAAGAAACTTTAGTGGAAGCCGATCCTTTTGTACGCGCATTATTTGCTTGGCATGCAATTGAAGAAATGGAACATCGTGATGTTGCTTTTGATGTGATGCGAGAAGTGGGTGAAGTGCCCGAAGCAACCCGTCGCTTTGCCTTGGTGTTCACAACAGTGATGATGTTTGGTTTTACCTTGTATCGTACTGATGTGATGCTTAAAACGGATGGCTTTAGTTTAAGACAACGTTTTGATATGGCACGCAAAGGTTTGCCTTGGTTCTTTGGTCGTAACGGTATTTTGACCGCAAAAAGAGCACAATATAGCGACTGGTTTAAAAAAGATTTCCATCCGAATCAACATCCAGTTATTCGCCAATATGATGTTTGGATTGATACTTTAGCCAAGACCAATGATCCAATTGCAGCGGGTGAAGCTTTTTGGCAAGCTGGGCTTTAATTCACGTCTCATAAAAAATCCCCTTTGAATTTAGGGGATTTTTTCTGTCATTCTCACCACTTCACCACTTCGCATAATGCTGTTCTAATAAACCATATTCATTATCTAATGACACTAATTCGACCTGTTCATGGGCAATCGTCCCACTGACTTTGGCTTGCCATTGATTGAACTGGCTGCCAATCAGACGTAGATTAATATTTTCAAAACGACACCAATCTGTTTCTACCACCAAGTTTAAACATCCACCCAAAGAACGAATTGACCAAGTATTAGCATCTTTCTGTTCAAATAAAATATCGGTGAGTGGGTACAAACGCCCGTCTACCCACAACGCATTTTCATTGCCAAAACTCTCATTAACTCCAGATGCGAGATTCAAACCAATACGGCGATCATTTGTATCACGGAACTGACAAGACAACCAAAACCAAGCCGTTTCAGGTCGTAAAAAGCCACAAGTATCATCTAATGCAGCAAGGCTTTGAGCATTAAACTCAACCTGTTGTTTATCAGGATTAATAAAAAATCCTTCTACAGCCAAAGTGGTTTGTTTTTGCGTATACGTCCAACCATTGATTCCTGTTGGACTACATAAACTGAGTGCATCAGTCCCTGCACAGAAAATACGAGCTTTAAGTTTTATCTCACCATGTTTAGTCACTTGGATATAACGCACACCATTCGCATGCTGCATATCAAATTGATAAGCTGATTTTTTAAAATAGCTTTGACTGAATAAAGGCTGTTCATCGAGTTGAGTTTTTAGAGCAAGCGGCTGAATCGCATTCCACTCAATCACTTTCTGCGTTTGATGATCATAGACATAAAAAAAACCGTGCCCTGCCCACGACAAATCGACAATCGCAATACCAATGCTGTAATGTTCATGCTGTAAACCACAGAATTTAAATTTCTTATATTTAAGCTGTTTACGCCAACCTTTCAGAATCTGACCATAAGGTGTTTTATAGATATAATCATCGAGATTTATTCGTGAAGGGATCTGGTCAAAACGTCCATAACGAGGTTGACCATTGGCTTGTATCAAATCCATTGCTTATTTCCATGATTGCTCGGTCGCATCTTTGCCAATAATAGACTGTAAGTGATCAAATTTACTACTAATTTTGTATTTATAATTGATCGATTTTTAACATGCTTTATGCTTAAAAAACATTTCAAATTCCTATTAAAGTTCATTTTTTCATCAAATATTCACACAGAGGTTTTATTTTTAGAAACAATCTTATACCACTTGATCAAAAACCATGATGAATCAAAAACTACTAAAAGCAAAACTGCTCTGTATAATGATGCTGGCTTTAACAGCATGTAATGACGATAATGATAATAACCGAACGCCAACAGTTGAACGCAAAAATCAAAATATCAACATCCTTGCATTCAATGACTTTCACGGTAATTTAGAACCGCCTAAACGCTTTATTGAAGCAGAAGATCCAACAGACAATACCAAGAATGTTCGTATTCCAGTAGGCGGTGTTAGCTATTTTGCCGATGCAATAAAAAAACTACGTGCTCAGTATCCAAATAATGCCGTTGTGTCAGCAGGTGACTTGATTAGTGCATCACCACTCACGTCATCGTTATTTTTGGACGAACCGACTATTGAAGCCATGAATGATATTCAGATCGACTTTAATGCTGTTGGTAATCATGAATTTGATCGTGGTACAGATGAACTTCGTCGTTTGCAGAATGGTGGGTGTCAGCAATATACCAGCACGCAGCCATGTCAAATTAATAAAGAATTTTCTGGGGCAAAATTTAACTTCTTGGCTGCAAATGTTTCCTTAAAGGCAGACCCTAAAAAAACCCTTTTTCCAGCATATAAAGTTAAAACTTACGGTGGTATTCCAGTTGCTTTTATTGGTATGACTCTTGAAGCAACACCAAGTATCGTATCAGCAGCAGGCATTAAAGATATCGAATTCCATGATGAAGCCGATACAGTCAATGCCTTGATTCCAGAGTTAAAGAAACAAGGCATTGAAGCGATTGTGGTGGTAGTACATGAAGGCGTCGCACCAAGTACCAAATTTAATAAAAAAACGTGTGATGGCCTTAGCGGTCCATTAACAGATATTTTAGATCGCTTAGATAACGCTGTTGA
>Ga0209599_10001095_pt1 | contig 13962 bp, 17 predicted proteins | sample Shrwel_input2_FT_FD_187534 | JGI IMG/M metagenome (GOLD analysis project Ga0209599, IMG submission 187534) | Subsurface microbial communities from deep shales in Ohio, USA - Utica-3 well 1 S input2 FT (SPAdes) (version 2) ... | reverse complement strand
GATGTAGCGCTTGAGGGCGACGATGTCGGGTAGGGCCGTGATCAGCTGTGCCTCCTCGCATTCGCTGATCTGCCCGTCTTCGAGGATCTGGATGATGATCCCCAGGACCTTGCCGTGCTTCACCGCCAGGGCGCTGGAAAGGCCACCCAGGGACTCCGGGGTGATGCCGGCGCGGGGGAGGCGGTCCAAGGGCATCAGGCCATACCCAGCCTCCCTTGCGATCCACTCCAAGAGGCCGGGCCCGGATTCCAAAGTCAGGGGAACCAGCTCGTCGGCCGGGAAGCGGTCGCGGTAGTGATCGCCTTCCCAGCGGCTCCACTGCGGGGCGTCAGCGTCGCAGGCGGCAGCCAGAACCTTCCGCTGCTCCCCGCAGGTCTCGACGTGGATCCGGAAGTGACGCTTGAAGCGGGCGGAGCGCCGGGTTCGACGACCCTCGTCAACTTTTTCATGGTGGAGTTGAGAATCCACCGCTCGATATTCCATATGGCGACTCCAGAGGGGTGGCGGATGAGATGGAAAGAGAACGAGCTGATCGTGTTCCTGACGCTGGAGCAGCTTGAGAAGTACGGGCCTGAGCCTCTGCGGCTCTGGCTACAGAAGCGCCCTCCCCGCCCCAAGAGAGGGTGCGGGCGTGTGGTGCCGTTCGACCGGCGTGGGGGTGGGGAGTGAATGGGTCACGCGGCGGACTTCACCGCAGGCGGGTCCTCGAAGAACTCGGTCCAGCGGATGGCACCACCGGTAGATGCCTCGATGCGCTTGGCGAGGTCCACGGAAGGACGCTTCTTGCCGGACAGGACCATGTGGAGGGAGGCGTAGGAACTCAGACCCAATGCCACCTGAAGGGCTCGGATGTTGGGGATACGGGTTCGGCAGTCCATACCAGTGATGGTATGTTCGCTACGAATATAGTCAATGCTGAAATGTCGTATTTTCAACATGAATATACGCCCCACGATAGGGGAATGGATCACTGGCCGCAGAGAGAGGCGTTTGCGAAGCGCCTAAAGGAATACCAGAGCGCTTCGGGCAAGACCCAAGCCCAGGTGGCAGAAGAGATCGGTCTGTCTCTCAGTTCGCTGCGCCAGGTCCTCTACCAAAAAGCTCGCCGAGCCAGCTTTGAGACGTGCAAGCGGGCGGCGACCATCTTTGGCTGTTCGGTGACCGAGTTCGTCGACGACCCTGGTTCTGCGCCGATCGAAGGCATTACCCAGGAACAGTGGTCAGCAGCCACTGAGAAACAGCGCGTGCTAGCAGCGGCAATGTTTAGCGACATCATCGCCCTCGAGCCGGAAGAAGCTGAACAGCTTTACCAACTCTGGAAGCATGCCCAGGGAATCGGGCGGGCGAGGCGAGAGGCTGCGCAGAAGGCAAACGAGGAGAAATGATTCCGAGGTGGTTCGGGCAACGCTACCCCACCATGGAGGACATGGAGGCCTTCGCTTGGGAACTGGGCGCGGTCGTTGTCGTCGGGCCGTCGCCAGCACCTGTCTACTTTCCGGGAGAGCTTGGAGACCCGGTGATACTTATCCCCGATAGCTTGGGCCCTCTGGCTACGGCATGGGCCCTAGCCCACGAACTGGGACATCTGGTTCAGCATGCAGGGGCTAAGACCTGCCACACCTATGGCCGCGATGAGGCCGCGGCGAACCGGTGGGCGGCCTGTGCGCTGATTCCGCTGGAGAGAATATACAAGTATAATAACGCTTCTATTGATGCGTTTGTTGGAGCGCTGTCTGCTCATTATGAGCATCTTTCCGGGGGAAACTCCGATGCAAGGCGGTTGGCGGGCCTGATTGCTCTAACTCGGCTTCAGGCGCTTCGATGCACGGCATAGCGATACTGATTGAATGAGTTCATTGTTGTCATTGAATGTCGGAAGGTTGTTTGGTGTTTAGTTGCTCATTTGCTTGAGCTGGAAATGTTATATTGAGGTGCTTGAGACCGCGATGGACGCTCCCGCCTGCTATTAGTCGATAGAAATTCTCTTCTGTTTTGCACGAAGTATCATTCATGACGGCTTCGAGGTTTTTATATACATCCCAAGGGTGTAAACCTATCGTTCCATCGCCGAATTCACCAATGTTCATGATTTCGGCGATTTTATCTTGTGAAAGTTGTTTGTAAAAGCTTGCGACGATTTCGTGTCGTTCTGCCTCGTGCGGGTCGCAGTATGACATGAGGTTATAGGTGTCATCATCAGAGTCATATGCGGTCGGTGTTGGTTCTAGGTCTCTGATTGCATCTAGTGTTTTGTTTAGATTTGCGACCTCATCGGTGCTAAGGTATTTGAACTTGTAATGAATGGGTGGATCAATTGGTGGAAATGCTATTCTGAACTGCTGGTGCGTGGTTTGGGTTTTGAGATCAGGGGCTCGCTCTGATTTGATTTGGGGAATAATTGAGGAGAGCCGTTCTCTGATGCTGCTTGCGTTGAGGTCTGCAAAAAAACCGTTATATAAATCTAGTGTGCGCTGCTGGTTGAAATAGAGCATTTTGTGGGACAGTATGAACGTGCCGTGGGTGTAGCGGGAAACGAATTCTTTGAATTCACGATCTCTATCGGGCCACGTTCCACTCATGAAATGTGAAAGTGGGATGTGTGTCCCGTCATTCATGCGTGCGAACTCTTCACGATAGAGTGGCTCATCGCATGTCGCTTCAGTGGATACTGGTTCCATGACAAGGCTTTCGATTGTGAAGTAATTGGTATCTTTATATGTGCTGATTTGATCGAATTGGATTTTGTATGGGAATATTATATATCTTCCTCCTGCGGTTATTATTTCGACGGAGCCATGTTCTTTTCCGGCTTCTACGGATAAGACATCCTGGCCACCTCCGGTGGGTAAGAAGATGTGACACTCGCTGGTGTAAGTGGTTATTTTATTAAGGATGTCAATTGCTTTAGGTGCGTTCCATGTGCATGATCGTGGAATGTTGTCTGCAAATAGTCTATTGAGCATGTTGTTCCATGTGAAAACTGATTGCATTTTGTGGTCTGTAATGAGTTGTTTCCATTCCTTTATTTTAAAATGAACTTCAGCAGCGCTAGGGCGTTTGTTTGGATCATTTTGGCAGCAAGCTTTTATGATGACTTCGGCTGGGTCAATGAATTGGTTTGTTAAGTGTGTATGGCGCCTTAAGTCCATTTGTGAACCTGAAACGTACTCTCCCTCGAATCCTTGTTCATGACGTGATAGCGCAACCCAAAGCGTTTTTCCAAAGGAGTAGATATCTGCTTTGTCTGGAGCGGAGGATGCCGCAGTTCGTTCCATCTCGGGTGCGATTGTCCAGCGTGGACCAACCTTCTCGTTCCTTGTGGTTATGTTGCTTTTTGCCTTGAATGTGGCTAGTCCAAAGTCGGAGAAAAGTGGCCAATTTTTGTTGTTGATAAGTAGATTGTCTAGTTTTATATCTCGATGATAGTGTTCTAGTTCGTGAATAACGAACAGGGTGAGTGAAAGTAAAAAGAAATCATCACATATCTCCTTAACGCTTTTGGTTTTATATGTTTTTTTGTATGGCGTATAGAGTGGCATTTCATACCAGGGTATGGTGCCAGATCGATCGAGTTTTGATGTGGATAGGATCTCGGAAACAAAACAATTGTGTGCCCTAAGGAATTTGAGTGCTTTTATCTCATCTTCGAATCTTCTTCGGGCTTTTGGGTGACTATGTATAAGTGCTTTTATTACGGTCTCTGATCTGTCGGCATTTCTGATGAGAACCGCGAGACCATTTCCTCCCTTTGCAATGAAACGTACGATTTGTTTGCCTTCTGGAAGCTCTTTTTGGAGTTGGCGCTTGATTTGATTGTCTTTTCCTGATGGCTTCATCGATTGGTCTCTGGCTTTTGGCTTTTTGGGTGAACTGCTGCTGGCGGTTTCCTGATGAGCTGATTTGTCAGACCGAAGTCATTTTCCACTGTTTGAACCACATATCAGAAGGAGAATCGAAAAAGTTGTGTGAGGGGCTTGACGTGTGTTCGTGGCGAATATACTGTGATCGTGCTTGGTCGACGCCTGACCCCGTTCCTTGACAAGCCCGCGTTGAGCAACCCGGGCACCTGAGAGTCCCGCGTGGGCTCTCGAAGCGGCTGCAGCGTGGAAAACCCAGGCCCAGCCCCTCCGAGAACCCACCACCGCCATGGCCACAGCTGGAAACAGCCGCGCCGTAGGCCTGCATGAAAGGAGCAGTCATGGCCAAGAAGATCATCCGGCTCCCCCCTCGGAAGCCGCTCCCTCCCGCTGCCTAAAGGAGAAACCATGAGCAAACCTCAACTCACTCCAGCACAGCGGCTGCGCTTGGCCGGGAAGCTCATCGAAGTACTCGAGGAGTTTCATCCTTGCCCAGCAGACACCGACGCTGTCCTTCGAATCGTCTCTGAAGCTGTATTGGCGGGCGCGCTCTCCAATGCGGCGCTGTCAGTCTCCGCCCTGAAGCCCACCAGGATGGTGAGGTGGTTCAAGCGTGGTGGAGGTGGTGTCGCTAGTCGGCATTCTCCAGCCGGGCTCGAAGGGTCTGAATCTGAGCCTCTACTTCCAGCAAGCGAGGCTGGGAAATTGCGGTCTGACATTCAATCAGGTCGGCTCCGGTTCTCAGTGGATTCGCGGACTTGGCTGCGGACAGAGCCACGACCTCAAGAATCTCCTGAAGCAGCATCCGGGTCTGAGCCATCTCCAGATACATCTCTCTGAGCAATTGCTTCTCGCCCATGGGGCCTCCAATTGATGTTTGGTTTGCACCCTCGATTCTGACCGACCCTGCCAATTCCTTTCTCCCCACGAATTGAAGCGCTCAGCGGGAAGGCTGGGCGGGACATCAGCCGCGCCTCAAGGTGCCTTGGAGATCGTCCATGCAAACGCCGCTCCCCCCCGCTGCCTGAAGGAGGCATCGATGACCAAAGAACACAACCTCCGCGCCTTCTGGCGCTCCGGTGAAGTGCCCGGATCCATGGTGCTCGGCACCAGGCAGGGCGCCGGAAACAACGGCTGCATCTGGCCTGGCTCGAACGGCCAGATCTTCGCGATGCGAAAGGGCCACGACCCCCGCAGCGCCTATCCGAGCTTCGATCATCACGACGAGGCCCAGGCCTATGTCGAGAACGGCGTCCTTGAGGAGCGCGAGAAGCGGAAGGAAGCCGCGAAGACCAAGGCGCGGATCCGCGAGGACCGGCGGATGAAGGCGCCGATGCCTGGCGATCGCAAGTTCGACCTTTTGGACCCGGACGGGTTCCTCGTCACCCAGATCAGCAGGAAGACGACCACCGAAGCCACTCGGGCCGCGGCCAGCGTTCTCGGATTCGATCGCCTGCCCGTTGGCTACGTCGTCAGGTTCGCCGCCTAAAGGAGAAACCGATGCCTGGAAGGATGAAGGCCGGCTACCAGCTCGAAGGTGGCCAGCTGAAGCACCGCCCTGAAAAGACCATCCGCGCCGACCTGGACGCACACCTGGCAAAGCGTCCCCCGAGCACGGACATCCGGCGCCTGACTGCCTGGGCTTTGCGCAAGGAAGCCCTGCAGACCGAGCTGGCGATCGCCACCGGCAGTGGCGTCCCGAAGTGGACCGAAGTCCCCGGGCGGAAAGGGAAGGTGGCCGCATGAGCCAGCAGCCCGCCCCTCCACCGCCCTTTGTCTGGAATGCCCTCTTGCTCTGGCAGCTGGTCGACGGTGATCGCCAGTGCCAGCGCCCTCCGCGCCGAAAGCCGCGCCCGAAGGAGACCCCATGAACCGCGCTGAACGCATCAAGGCCCTCGATGCTGAGATCGGGCGCCTTCTCTACCACGAGGGGGCTCACCACCCCCGGATCAAGCCCCTCATGGAGGAGCAGGCCCGCCTGGAGAAAGAGGAGGCGGCAATCAAGAAGGGGGTGGCGGCATGACCTCCAATATCGCCCCCGCGCCCTACAGCACGACCACGGCTGCGCAGGAGGCGGCTGAGGCCTTCTGGGATCGGTTCGGCTGGAACCGGGAATGGAACACCCCCAGCGTGGATGACCTGGCGAAGCACATCGAGGGCTACCTCGACGGGGCCTACGGCCACGGGGCCGAGGCTGGTGCGAGGCACCGAGGTGCCGCATGACTCCCGCGCACCCTACTGAATGGCTTCCCGTTGCCCATGAACTGGCTGACGCTCTGCGCACCTACCGCGACATGGCCGACACCGAATGGGTCGAGCTTCCTGCGGGTGCCTTGACCCGGCCCAGGTGGCTGGCGGCGCGGCAGGCGGTTCGGGACTTTGGTGCCACCTATCCCGAGGCTCTTCGCGAAGGCGCCAAGCGGGTCGGGAGCTTCCTGGACCTGGATGCCTCGAATCTCGCCTGTGCCATCGGCCATAGCCACGATCCCCGCGGCTTCTGGGAGGCCCCAGACGTCGCCGCCCTTGAGGCCCTGGAAGTCGCCATCTCCGGCGGCGATGCCGCCATCGATCGCGCCCGACAACTCGCTCGGGGTGAACAGCCCCTTTTCGATCTGGAGAACATCGCATGAGCGCTCGTGTCATTCCCTTCGAGGGGGCCGCTGCCCCGCAGCTTGCCCCGGAAGATCCCACCAAGGCCCTGACTGCCGAGGCCACCGGCCTCATGGAGGCCGCACAGGAGATCCGCGTCTTCGACGCCGACAGCTACAAGCAGGCGGGGAGCTTCTTCGCCTCCATCAAGGCCAAGATCAAGGAGGTCGAGGCCGAGCGCCGCAAGCGTGTCGACCCTCTGAACCAGACGGTCAAGGTCATCAACGCCGACTACAAGGGCATCACGGACCAGCTGGAGGCGGTGCTGAAGGTGGTCGAGCCCCGGATGCTGGCCTTCCAGCGCGAGGAGGAGCGCAAGCGTCAGGAGGCCGAAGCAGCTGCCGCGGCCGAGAAGAAGCGGCTGGAGGATGAGGCCCGGGAGAAGGCCCAGGCTGCAGAGCAGGTGGCGATCCAGGCCACCCAGGCGGCGCAGCAGGCCACGAATCCCGTCGCAGCCTACGTCGCGCAGGAGAAGGCCCGTGTCGCCATGGAAGAGGCGCAGTCGGGCTATCGCGAGATGGCCATGGCCGGCCAGGCGGTGCAGGCGGTTATTCCCCCGAAGGTCACCGCGGCCGGAACCAGCCTGCGCAAGACCTGGAAGTTCCGCATCACCGACATCAACCAGGTGCCCCGCGAGTACCTGCTCCCCAACGAACAGATGCTCGGCGCCCTGGCTCGATCAGCCAAGGAAAGCGCCTGTGTCCCCGGCGTCGAGTTCTTCGCCGTCGATTCCATCGGAGGTCGCTGACATGACCGAGAATCCCAATCCCTTGCTCCCGGCCACACCGGCACAGCAGAGCTCCCTGGTCAGCATGGACACCAACACCGTCCAGGGCTTCGAAGCGGTGCAGCGCTTCGCCAAGTTGCTCTCCACATCGCCCCTGGTCCCGAAGGAATACCAGGGGGCCAATGGCCTCGCCTCCTGCGTGATCGCCTTGAACCTGGCCGGGCGCCTTAAGGCTGACCCGCTGATGGTGATGCAGAACCTCTACGTGGTGCACGGCCGTCCCGGCTGGTCTGCCAAGTTCCTCATCGCCAGCTTCAACATGTGTGGCCGGTTCACGGCCATCCGCTACGAGTTCGAGGGCACCCCTGGCACCGACGAATTCGGCTGCAGGGCCTGGGCAATCGAGAAGGCCACAGGCGAGAAGCTCGTGGGCCCGCTGGTCACCATCGGGCTTGCGAAGAAGGAAGGCTGGTACGGGAAGCAGGGCTCCAAGTGGCAGTCCATGAGCGAGCAGATGCTGCGCTACCGTTCCGCCGGTTGGTTCGTGAACACGATTGCTCCGGAGCTCTCCATGGGGCTGCCGGCGGCTGATGAAGTCGAGGACTTCACCGACGCCGAGGTGCTGAACCAGCAGGGCAGCTCGACCGTGTCATCGGCGGTGACGCAGCCGGGGGCAGCCTGGCCCATCCCCTCCCTCGAGCGCTTCGATCTCCTTCTGGATGAAGCCTACGCCGCCTTCAAGGACGCCGGCATGGTCGAGCACTGGCCGGTGTTTGAAGGGAAGTGGCGTCCGCGGAGAGGGAAGGGGGATGACATGGGCGTTCTCCGCGACTTGGCGGACGAGGTAAACAAGCTCATCCCGATCGACACCACCCCTGAATAGCCAAGAACCCAGGAGGGGCGGCGCCCTGTTGCCCCTCCATTCCATTCGGAGAAACCATGTCCAGAAGCAAGAAGGTCCAGATGGTTCAGGAGATCGCTATGCCTCCTGCGATTCCACCCATGGCGCTGCGGCCGGATGAGCTGGCCCCTGTGCTTCGCATCGGGGTCAAGACCGCCTACGAGCTCGTCCGCAGCGGGAAGATTCGATCCGTGCCTGTCGGGGTGACGGGCCGCAGTCGGATCGTCCCGGTGACGGAGATCCAGGCGTACCTGGAGAGGGAGATGGAGGCTGCGTCATGAAATGTTCCAAGTAGAACATCTTATGAATTCGGTGAAGATGAGGGTGCGTGGGGAAAGTTGTTCTCGCTGAATATTGAAAATTTCTAATTTTAAGGTTGCTGATAGGACATGTGCTGGGGTAGCTTAGCGGTGATCACAACAACCACACTCTGGAGGCCACATGGCGCGACGGTCGGTTCCGGTTCTGCTTGCACTTTTGGCGGGCTCTGCTGTTTTTGGGCAGCAACCCGCGATCATTCGAAATACGAGAATGATGGCTGCTTCAGATCCAAATAAAAATGCGAATTGGGAATGGTGGAATATACAGAATGAGGTTGATCTCTATTATTCGAAGACTGGAGGTGAAACCCCTCAGCTTGCAAGAAAGAAGCTGCCTTGGTATTGTGATGGCAATTTGTTGAAGAGTTATGCCCCGGACATCTACCCTGAAGACGGCTGGATGTTGGCGTATCGAGACTTTGGGACTCCTTCCTCGGCGCCTGTATTTCCATATTTTGTTCTCTATAATAAATATCGCGGCAAATTCAGGTTGATGGTGTTTAAGCCATATGACGCGAATAATACACATTATTTGGCTGAAATGTCATTCCTTGATGATGCGGAAGGTAAACAATACTCCGGATTGTTAACGTTCCCAAATGATACAAATTGCTTCCTTGATGATTATAGCAAGGAGCAGCGTGTGTCATGTATTTCTAAAATGGACGTTTATGGAAGCTGGGGGGTGTTTGATTTTGATATCCCCGGTTACGATCCTAAACTCAATGATCAAAATCTTGATCCGGTAATTCAAATCGCTGTTCGCGGAGTGAATGTGAGCTCCATCAAGGGGAGCATTACCGGAAACATGACCTTGAATCAGATCTGTGATAACGCGTCTCTGAGTGTGTCTCGCGCTAGCACAGCTGAGCGACTTGAAGGTGCAATCGGCAGTGCTGTTAAAAACTACAAGACTATCGACAAGTTCACAGAAGACTTTAATCGTGCGGTAACTACAAAAAATGATAAAGGTGAATATGTAAATAAGGACAAAGCCTGGTTTGAGGCTGCTCAAAGCCTTGCACCGCTCATCGCGATGGCTGGCCCCTGGGGGGCTGCTGTTGGGGCTGGAATGGGACTGATCTCCGGACTAATTGGTGGGAAAAATAAGCAGCCTCAAATGCAGCCGATCAACTTCAAGGGAATGTTGAACTTGAGTGTCGAGGGCACTATCGTCGATAGCCAAGCGACAATGATTGCGGTTGATCTCTATTTGAAGCCTGGTCAAGGTAGTTTGCTTGGTCAGCGGCCGGTGACTTCAATACCATGGGGTGTCTTTAACGTTAAGACGAAGCCTATGTTTGAGCGGGATATCCATTGGGACCGGAATCATTATTGGGAATTCTTCCCGGATAGTTCTGGCCGTGGTGATTATCAATGGGTGACACATGACTCCTATCGCTATACAACGATGAGGGGAAGCGTGCCAATGATTGAGATTAATCCCGAATGTGGGATGCAGTTGGTGTCAACAAAAGTTCGGCCTGGCTATAAAAATCGCGCTTATGGCGGTGTGAATGAATGGGTGGCAATGCCCAAACTTAGCTTTGACTTTATGGACTGGTGCCAGTGGGAAATGTACCCACAAAAGCCTGATATCCTGGGTATCGAACTCACATTTGCGCCCAACGCACCTACAAAAAATAGTGATTCTCAGGTTGTAATATATAAGAGTGTTCCTGTGGGGATTAGTAAAGAAACCTGGATTATGGATACAGAGTATTGGGATCCGAATGGTCCGCGCGACCGATAGGGCTTGAGCGACTAGAGTAATATTTTAAATACAGGCGCCTATTGTGGGCGCCTGTATGCCTATGCTTTCCAGCAGGCGTAGCCTTCAATTGTGGCGCATGCTCTTGCTGACTGTCGGAGTTGAATTATGCTTGGTGCATGATTCTCGCCGCCCCCATCTGCCCGACCTGTCTGCTTCCTTGTCGCCGCTGGTACCAGTGGCGCCCCGATGGGGCGCGCTACTGGTGGGAGCCGAGGTGTGGGTGCCGTTCTATCCTGAATGCAGAAGGGCGGGATGTCGTTGCTGAGGCTGTCTTAGACTAGGTTTATAAATGTCCTACCCTTGTGCTGACTGACGATTAGCTCTGGAGTGGCTTGGCAGTTTTCGCACTGAAGTGCAATGCGGAGACCGTTTCGTCGCGGGCTCGGGTTGTTTTCCTGGCTGTTATCGACGGTGACGGTGGATTGAGTGATGCAGGCGTGAAGTCCCGTCGCACAGTCTTCCTCACGCTCAAAGACGTCGATTTGCCGGTGGCTGAGGTTGGTGCCCATGCATGCAGGGCATTGAAGGGAGTCTCCATGGATGGGGTGACTGAGGTTGAATGTCATTCTCATGGCATGGCTCCTGTCGGTTGGTCTGGGAAGTCGCAGAGGGTGCTGCGGTCGGTGCGGTTCCTGGTGATTACTCGCAGGGCAATCCCGCCAACCTGCATCCCTCGAGGAATTTCTCGTTGCTGCAGTAGAAAAAACAGCTGATGAGGGCTGATCGCCCGTTCGTGCTGATGATCTCGATCTGGGGAAGCCAGATGCTTGGAATTGATCTGATCAGGACTATGTCTCGTGCTTTTGTTGTATAGCGATCCTCGCCATTCGTGAATGTGATTCCATCATCATCGACAATAAGTAGCTTGCTTCTCCTGGTTATGAAGGCATGGATTGAGATGAATCCAAACATGTTGCCAATCATTAAGCAGAGATATGGTTGCCAGCTGTGTTGATGGAGTCGGTGTTCAATCCAGTTAAATGCTGCGACTAAAACGACTCCAAGCACTGTGCTGAGTGCGAGGAGTGTGGTTCTGAATTTGAATTGCATCCCTTCCTCTCCGTGCGCTGATTGGCGATGATTGATTTAGACGTGTAAAAATATAGTACTTGAATTGACTTGGTATTGCATTGTATATTTGCACTAGTTCAATGGCGTGCATTGTTTCGTGTTGAATAGAACCTGTGCTGAACGCGTTGTGGAGGATTGCATGATTCCGAATCGACGGATTTCGACTCATCCTGGTGAACTTCTTTTTCGTGAATTCATTAGCTTGATGGGGTTGGATATCGAGGGATTTGCTCAATTGTCTAGTCTTAATTTGGCTACATTGAATGATGTTGTTTTGTGTCGAAAGAGTGTGACTCTTGTAATCGCTGAGCGCATTGCATTGGCGACGGGGACACGGGCGGGGTTCTGGATGAACCTCCAGGACACCTACGATGCATCCTGTCGTGAGCAGGTGCGGTGCCTGCTCGGTGGTGAGGCGGGCGTTGGCGACGATGTTAGGCAGCGCATGACGTCTCCGGTTCTCGCGATGCTTCTTCGGGAGGCAATCTACGGGGCGATTCCAATTGCGTTGGCGATGCATCCGCACCCCTGGGCTCGATTCTGTTGTGGCGATGCTTCCTTCCTGATTGGAGGGTGTGAGTGGACTTTCTTTAGTGATGTTTGTGAGCTCGACTACACGGCAAGCGTTGATGGGTTCGGGGTTCGTTTGGAGTGTGGGCAGTGGGACGAGATCGGTGGCGATCCGCTTGTTCTGCTGTCTGTGGATGAGCGGGACGTCTTGTTCGAGTTGCTTCGAAGTGCCAAATGAAAAGCGCCCCATGACCCTGTTGGGTTATGGGGTGTGTGTGACATCTCACAATCTTCGACCTGGATGGGGTAAAAGGGGAGATGAATGGAAACAATTAGTTGTGCTGACGCTTCACGGTCTTTAGAGGCTCTCGTAGAGCGTATTGTTTGTGAGGGTGAACCTATCGTTATTCGTCGAGAGAACCTGGCGGTGGTAATGATTCCACTGAATGAGTACTGTTCAATGAGGGAGACGCTCCACTTGATGGGAACGGTGGCAAATGCCCGTCGCCTGTTGGAGTCTATCGATCAGTTGGAATCCGGGAAGGTTGTGAATCAGCATTGTGTAGCGCGTGAAGTCGGCCTAGATGGCAAATGGTAAGTCATTTCGTCTGCTTATGGCTGTATTCCGGAATCTCATTTCCAACTGCTGGTCCATTCTGAACCCACTCCAAGTCTTGCTTCATTTCTTCTAGGAGTTCGGGGCTTGTGCCTTCTGTTAGTTCTTGGGGTGTGAGGCGTTTGATTGAATGCCTTTGTTGAGGCCGTTTGGGCTTATGTGGGAATGCGATGAATGATGCCTTATCGCTGTTCGCATATTTATAAATCTGTTCGATTCCTTGCTCCATTTTCGCTCGAGCAGATGAGTTGGCGGAATGGACTGTGATTTTGGGTGGACGGAATCCCGTGGTTACAACGGCTTCTTCAATCCACAGGATGACGTCATAGCCGGTGCCGTGCTCGTCGTCTCCGAGGTCGTGATCGAGGCTAATCTCGCTCACATTGCCAGTCTTTAAGAGCTCAATGGCTTCCTCTGGCCAATAGACTCGGGTCCATCCGGCCGGGGTCTGTCGCTCGTCATCGAGAAATACCTTCACTACAGTCCTCCCGATTGGTGTCATTTGGATTCTGTATTGTCTTGAAGATGGAAACTGGGTAGATGAGCTTTCTACCTGAAGTAAGTGTCGCAAAATATTGGTATGACTTTAAACGAAAATTGATGGCTATGGATCAACTTTCTGGCGCCGATTGTGAGGCCAGGCGCATCCTTAGTCGAGAAGGGTTTTGATTGTGGTGGACTCAGTTGGTTTAGCTGTTGTTTGGATAGTAAACGGGCCCAACACGAATGTTGAGCCCACGTCTAATCGTTTTGTGTCTGCTAATCAATTGTCTCTAAAAAATCCTGGATGTCTATTTCGGAATAAAGTGGATCAGCAGTGCTTCCAAGAATATTTACACCAGTCTTCGCTGCGATGTCTTTGATGGAAACGGTGTAATCCATATAGGAGTTCTTGGGTATGCCGGCCTCGTGCGGAATCATCCAGGAGCAAGTCTTCGTTTTCCCATCGATGGTTTTCCAGATAACAGTTTTCCAGATGGCGGTTGGAACCCAGATGCCCTTCGGACCGGTCTTTTCGATGTTGGAGCCCCAGAATACGGGGCCGGTGTAGATCCAGGCTTCAGGGACGCGATTGACCAGCCCTTGTTTGAATCCTCCGGATCCATTGACGCCGCCAACAACGGATTCCAGTGCCTCCCAGACGCCCCCATTGTGATCTTGAAGCTGGGGAACGATGTTCGAGGTCATGAAGGTGGTCTTGTTCGCATCACAGCCGAAGGCATAGGCCACGATTGCATTGGGGGTCATGTGCCCCCGGCTGTAGCCGGTATTCGAATAGTCATTGTGGGTGATCTTGGGGTTCTCCCTGCTATCCGATGCGAAGTTCGAGATGCGAGGACACCCTGTATTGGGGTTTATGACCTTCTTGGTCTCCATTGCGGACCACAGGGGGGTGTGCGTATCGTTCGAGAACCCGACGGCGTAGTAGGTGTAGGACCAAGTTTCGACAGGCTTTGTGCAAGCCGGCTGCTTGTCCCGGAAATACTGGGCGTAGATCGCCATGGCTGATAGCCATACGATGGCTAGCATTCTGAAC
>Ga0209599_10001093_pt1 | contig 13973 bp, 14 predicted proteins | sample Shrwel_input2_FT_FD_187534 | JGI IMG/M metagenome (GOLD analysis project Ga0209599, IMG submission 187534) | Subsurface microbial communities from deep shales in Ohio, USA - Utica-3 well 1 S input2 FT (SPAdes) (version 2) ... | reverse complement strand
GCCAAATACATTAAACAGTGGATCAGTCAGCTTGATCATCCACGACACCACGGTCAATAAACCGAGTCGCATGATCAAGGCCAGCGACAAGCCGATCCGACGTGCTTTATCACGCTGATGTGGTGGAAGTTTATTGGCTAAAATCGCAATAAATACGAGGTTGTCGATCCCTAACACAATCTCAAGGATCACTAAGGTAAAAAAACCAATCCAAATGGCTGGATCCATTAAAAATTCCATATGAATGTTTCCTACTCAGTTCTAATTATCGAGTTAAAAAAATGAAAACAAAGACATACAAACAACCTCATCGGTCGATCTGTGTTCATGCAACATGACCTCTTACAAAAGATAGTGCGATATTAGCACAAATCAGATGACAGCTTGACGCCGCGTGACCTTCGTGCAGTCCAGTCAAATCACGTCAATCCATGCCAAATCGTGCAGAGTATGTCAAAATATAGACGACACCTTATCGCATGGTCTGTCCTGCAAAATCCCTGCCACCCTGATTAATCTGTTGACCCGTAGAGGCTGCCCGTTGTGACGATTGACATGCAAACCAAGCGAATCTCTGTTGCGCCGATGATGGATTGGACGACCCGTGATTACCGTTACTTCGCACGTTTGTTTAATCCGCATATTTGGCTGTACAGCGAAATGGTGTCGACTGGCGCGATTCTGCACGGTGATCACACACGGCACTTGGCCTTCGATGCACGGGAACAACCGCTCGTGTTGCAGCTTGGTGGTGCAGATCCAGCAGAGCTGGCAGCCTGTAGCCGGATCGCAGAAGACTGGGGCTATGCCGAAGTGAACCTGAACGTCGGCTGCCCCTCAGATCGGGTACAACACAATAAAATCGGCGCCTGCCTGATGGCCGAACCTGAATTGGTCGCTGAGTGCGTGTATGCGATGCGGCAGGCGGTCGAGATTCCAATCACGGTCAAGCATCGGATCGGGATTGACCACTTGGACAGCTACGAGCATATGCTGAATTTTGTCGATGTGGTGGCGCAGGCCGGTTGTGGGCACTTTGTCGCACATGCGCGGATTGCGATTTTAAAAGGCCTAAGCCCGAAAGAAAACCGCGAAATTCCGCCGCTGCGCTACGCTGACGTGTACCGCTTGAAGGCCGAACGGCCGGACTTATTCATCGAAATCAATGGTGGGATTAGCACGGTTGCCGACACGATCGAGCATTTGCAGCACACAGACGGCGTGATGATTGGGCGAGCGGCCTACCACGATCTGTATATTTTGGCTGACCTGATGCGCTTATGGGGCGAGATACCGCCGGATCGGTTTGCGATTTTGGAGGCGTTTTATCCGTATGTGCAGGCGCGCTTGGCTGAAGGCTTACCGATGGGGCTGATCACGCGGCATATTCTGGGGTTATTCCAGCACTTAAACGGCGCGCGCAAGTGGCGGCAGTCGTTAAGTGGTGGCAACGCCAAGACCTTTGCTGACCTTGAACAGGCCGCCCAACTGATGCAGCAGCGCTTGGCGGAAAATCCAGCGGTCGCGCCGAGCTTGGACTAGATCACGCTGTCTTTGCACTGGCGGATGCTAAAAAAGCCCTGCAACGACTAGACAAGCCGAGCAAAATCTTTACAATGGCAAACCTTCGGGGCGTAGCGCAGCTTGGTAGCGCGCTTGCATGGGGTGTAAGAGGTCGAAGGTTCGAATCCTTCCGTCCCGACCATTTATCTGTTTACAGTGGTTCGCCACTGACCAAAAACCCTAGAGCCGCGACGCTTTAGGGTTTTTTTATGCCCAAAGCAGTACAGGCAGATACAGCTAAAAACACCAACAAATGTTGGTATATTTGTTGGTATAGAACGTACCAACAGGATTTATACCAACATGTTGACCGATACAGCGATTAAGCGGCTTAAGCGACCACCCGAAGAACAAACCGCCCCTGACAAGCACAGCGACGCGCACGGCTTGCAATTACATGTATTTGCTAATGGCAGAATGTCATGGATTTATGCCTATCGACTCGACGGCAAACAGCGAACCCTGACCATCGGCAAGTATCCAGCGGTATCACTAGCAGAAGCACGGCGCAAACGTGACGAAGCCCGCCAACAGATTGAGCAAGGCATAGACCCCAACCAGTCCAAACAGCAAGCCAAGCGCGAAAGCAACCTAGAACACACGTTCGAGGTTATCGCTAGACGTTGGCTAGAAGATCGGAAACCCACCATAACGGCAGGTAGCCACAAGCGCGATTTATCGACAGCCGAAAATGACTTATTCCCAGCCTTTGGGCATATGGCTATAGACGAAATCAAAAGCCCTGACGTACTGGCAATGGCGCGTAAGGTCGAAGCACGGGGCGCGGGTGACATGGCAAGACGTGCAATCAGCCTAGCAGGTAGCGTATTCAGGCAAGCGATGCGCGAAGGCTTTACCAGCAACGACCCCACCACAGGCTTACACGCCGCGCTAAAACCGCGTGTAGTCAAGCACATGGCACGGATACCAGCGAACGACTTACCGAAGCTGCTACAGGATATTGACCAATACGCAGGCGACCTACAGACGCGGCTTGGTTTGAAATTGATGAATCTATGTTTTGTCCGAACCAAAGAACTACGCTTTATGGAATGGACAGACCTAGACCTAGACGCGGGGTTATGGCGGATCAGTGCTGAAAAAATGAAGAAACGCCGCCCGCATATTGTCCCGTTATCGCGTCAAGCCATAGAGCTACTGGAACAACTACACCGCCTGACAGGTCACACACCCTACGCATTCCAAAACCTCAGCACCCGCAAGCCGTACAGTGAAGCGGTATTCATATCGGCATTAAACCGCATGGGGTACAAAGGACGCATGACAGGGCATGGATTCAGAGGATTGGCTTCTACCATCTTGCACGAACAGGGATACATGCACGCCGCCATAGAAATACAGCTTGCCCACGCCGACAATGACGCAGTATCGGCAGCCTACAACCATGCCGAACACCTGCCATACCGAACCAAGATGATGCAGGAATGGGCGGATTATTTGGACAGTGTGCAAGGCGGTAAAATAATCGCGTTTCCAAAAGCGATAGCCTGACCAATACCGCACCACCGACAGCACCAGCCGCCCCAATGTGGGCGGTTTTTTTATGCTGGTTTATACAGTCGCATAGCGATGCGCATACGCCCCGCGTAGGCCAAGCGGTACAACCACAGCAGACCAACTAACCGACCCCCGTAGCGGGGTAATTTGGTGGCAAATACAGCAGATTGATACAGGCTATAAAACAGTAAAAATAGCCGTAAGTAATTGAATCTAAACTGTTGCCCTTGTTTCCCCTTCTCTTTAAAGCAATTTTTTAAACTTTTTGTGTGTATGTATATGATTTTATTATATATACCCCCATGAAAAACAGTACAAGTTATGGCCTACCCATCGTGTTTTGATACCCCCCCCTATCAAAATTTATTCAGCGAGAAAATTAGAGGGGGACACGGTCTTTAAAACCCTTACAGTTCCTGACTTTCCTACCCCCACCCCCAGAGTTTTGACCACACGAAATAAAGACTAGGGCGCGGTCTTTGTGGGCATTGTATTTTTCTAGTTTTTGACCCGCCCCACCCCTTGCCACGACTGGCACGACAGCAGGCGATTCAACCAGCCATGCGGGTTTTAATCACATCCCCAACTGCCATCAAAAAACAATGTTTGATATTTCGCACCCCCGAATATGGGGAAACGGGGAAACAAAAACCAAAAAACAGCCGCAAACCCTTACACAGCAAGGCTTCCCGCTGTTTCCCCTCAAAGGGAAACACGGGGAAACAATGGGAAACACGGGGCAACAAATCCCGATAAACCTACTTTTCCCCATGAAACCCTGTCTATTTCTTAGATTTATTCGGTTGTTTTTTGGGAAACATGGGAAACACAGGCAACAGCGAACAAGCCAACCCGATTAAACATGACGACCGACAGGGGCAAGTCATCGGCAATCGTGAAGCAAACAAGCGACGCGCACGGCCTGCCCTGACCAATCATCCCACCACATGCACCACGCCACTACTGGCACGATGCACAACACGGCAGGCGATGCGATCAGGCGTTATCGGTGGTGATACTGGTACAGGCTCAGATGACAGCACCAATCAGCCCACATGCACCACGTCACCACTGGCACGATGCACAGCACGGCAGGCGGTTCAATCAGGCGTTATCGGTGGTGATACTGGTACAGGCTCAGATGCCAGTACCAACCAGCCCACATGCACCACGTCACCACTGGTACGATGCACGACACGGCAGGCGGTTCAATCAGGCGTTATCGGTGGTGATACTGGTACAGGCTCAGATGCCAGTACCAACCAGCCCACATGCACCACGTCACTACTGGCACGATACACAACACGGCAGGCGGTTCGATCAGGCGTTATCGGTGGTGATATTTGATATAGGTCAATATGGGGAAACGGGGAAACAAGCCCAAACTATCCAGCCCTAAGCGTGACGTGGTAAGGCTTTGCACTGTTTCCCATCGCTAGGAAACAAGGGGAAACCATAGGCAACCGAAACACAGATAGGCAACGCGCACGGCCTGCCCTGACCAACCAGCCCACCACATACACCAAGCCACTACTGGCACGATGCACAGCACGGCAGGCGATTCGATCAGGCGTTATCAGTGGTAATACTGGTACAGGCTCAGATGCCAGTACCAACTAGCCCACATGTCCGAAAACGAGCGGTTTAGCACACTTGTTTTGAACATGTCCGATAGTTTGCCTTGTGTACTTTTGAACATCCATAATGATATGAACATCCATATCGTACAGGTGTTATCGGTGGTGATATGGGTAGCGGTTTGGGTGGTGAATACAGGGCAAAATTGAGCCTATTTTTTAGTTCGATTGCTTCTATAGGAATCACACTGTTATTGTAAGTATCGGTATTTGTTTGTTTTAATAGACCACTTAAAAATTCTATACCAACAAATATACCAACAAAATGAAAAATGCCCCTCTGTTTTGGCTTAAAATTGTACTGTTCACGCCTGACCATTGGGGCGCGTGTCAGGTCATTGCAGATCAGTATACAGGTTTGGTGATAAGATCAAAGCAGACAGCAGCGCACGGCCTGCATTTTAGGGCGTGACGTAACACGGGGGACGCATGACCACAAACATACTTGAGCTTATACACAGCAGCCTAGACAGCGTAGAAGCAGACATCATTTTATTTCTCTGTGAAGTGCCAGAGCTACCCGAGCCACTGAAAAGCGATTGGGTTTATGAAACCATGCTGTTAGGTCATGCCAAAGACTTTATGCAGCGATCTAAAAGAATGGAGCGAATCAGGCGCGAACCACGCGAATACCTAAACCGCCCTTTCAGCAGTGCCAGTATGCTTGCACATCTTTTTGAAGATCAGGCCGAAAATATACCGTGTCGGGTGGTCAAGCTAAACCAAACTAAAGAAAAAACCACCTTGAAGCATGCAGAACACAACATATTTAACGCCGCTAATGCCATTTCGTTTTTTAACAGCTTTATCGACAATCTCAGATTGGGAAATGTAACAGACTTAATTGCTTTAAGTGAAGCAGTCGAATTTAGCAGAACCAATACGATCTTACTCACTGGAGGATTTTATAACAAACCACACAACCAAGCCCAATCCGAAGGCGGTAAAGCCAAAGCTGAAAATCGCAAAATTGAAAAACAGCAGATACTTGAGCTATGGCATACAGAATTTTTCCCGCTTGACTATTACCAGAAAAACGATGCAGAAAAAGACTTTGCCTGCGCAGAAGCAACCATGAAGATATTTAATAAGATAAAGGCTTTAACTGGCGAAAAACCTAGACACATAAGCAGCACAATTCAAACCATTCTCAGAGAGAACCCCAAAGCACAAGGCTGAAATGTGCTAGCACATTCAGAAAGTGCTAGCACAATGGTTTTACCCCAACCCCAAATCTTGCAGGATGACCCCACCAACCAAAGGGGTTCAACTGTATGCAAGCCAAACCAACCGCCAAACACCAACACAGCAGCCGCGATGCGCACGGCCTGCCCACCATTCCAGCAGTCGGACTGATTCGCTTGAATGACTTACTGCCATTTTTGCCATGCTGTAAGACCACGTTTTATACATGGCTAAAACAGGACAAATTCCCGCAACCCGTCCGACTATCGCCAAACATGGTTGCATGGGACTGTCAGAAAGTACACGCATGGTTAGCAGCACAAAACCAGCCAACCCCTACAGATCAGGCATAGGGGCGCGAACCATGACCGAACAGCCGCAAACCACAGCACACAGCACCGAACTGGCATTTCGTCTAGCCGATATTCTGGCAAAGGTGAACACGCGCCTAATGTCGATGGATCAGCAATGCGACCACCTGTTAGCACACGCCTACAACCAACCAGAGCGGCCATATAGCACCGCCGCGATGCTATCCGCCCTCACTGATATGAGTCACCACGCAGACGGCCTAAGCGACGCGCTACAGACGTTAAAGGCAAGCGTAGCCAATCAGTTGACATATTGCGTGATTGAACTGGCAGGCCAAGCGCATAGCAGCCTACAGGCATTGCGGCAGATCGTAGAGCAAGACCATGCCCGCCTGATATTCAGTGACAACGTATTCAGCAGCCCACATGCCGACCAAGTCGAATTGTTACTAACCCATATCACGGACTATCTGAGCCATATCCGCCGCGTATTGGCTTGAAGCAATCCAGCCTACCCAATCCATTTAAAGGTGATCGACATGAACAACAAACTCGCACAGCTTGCCCTTGAACATGAAACCGAAAAGCTTGCACAACTTGACCAACTGAGCCAAAGCAACCGCAATTCAGTCTGTGATTTAGGGTGGAGTATTCTAAATCAGTCGGAATACAACTGGACAGATGACGCGGTAACACTACCCAAGCCACTAGCACAGATTCGAGATGCGATTGAAATGGTCAAGGGCAAGGGTTCAGACATACACCTATGGTCGGACTTATACGCCAATTCAATCAAAGATAACGAGCCGCCAAAGATGCGCGAAGGCTACCACCGCGCCGCTATCCTTTCGCACATTGAAACGATAACAGCGCAGCAAATGCTGTCTACTTTGCTAATCGGCTACCAATTACGGCAGCCGCAAGCATGACCACGTTTCAGCATTGTTTAATCTTGACTTGCATCATGGGGTTGTCATTTTGCAGCAATCCCGCGTATGCTTTAGCTATCCAGCCCCATGCTGGATTGGCTTTAGCAGGCTATAATTCTGTAGCGCACATACCGCGCTTAAATGCGGTTTTTTTGTGCGTACCGTTCGGCTGTTCGCCTGTTATGGCACGGCTGAAAGGGGACACGTTCGCGTGTGCAAGTATCCTACAGAACTTGTCTGCTAACCCCTTTCCGCCTTGCCACCCTTATTTAGCAGTAAGCGGCAAGGCTTCTATTTATTCTGTAGGAGTCAGCCCAAATGACTAAGCCATTTTTCGTGCCTGATTCACAGGCGACCGCCTTAAACGCCGCCGACAATGTCAGCCAAGCCCTGATACTGGCACAAGCCAACCTAAACGCCATCACTGACTTGCACTACAACGCCCCCGAAGGTCATGACTTTATCTGCGATGCCGCTACCATCATGCAACTGGTTTGGAGCGCACAGACGCACCTAGAACAATTGGGGCAGGCATTCGACCATTACAGCGACCTTCACAGCCAAGCCGAAAGCAGCCCCCACGCCAATGACGTGAAGGCGGCAGACCATGAATAGCCCCCAACATATCACCTCCGACCAACAGCCCACCGTGTCGGAACTGTGGGCAGGCTATCCAGCCGCACCGACCGACCACCCCACGATTAACATGTATGACTGTCTGATTGATCAGGCACGGCATGTAAACGAACAGGCCAGCATTGGCGGCAAAGACATCACCAATTGGCTTGTACTGCCCTTAGAGCGTGCTACAGGTCAACTGAGCAGCCTAATCTATTTATCTAACACCCATCGGCAGCGGCCAACCTATTACCCGCGCGGCTATCCGATTGGTGGTCATGTGATCAACCGCCCCGCCGATGCCAGCCAAGTGCTGTACTTGGTCAGCGATCTAAGCGCGGGGGCGATGCTTGCCCGCGCAGGTTTGGCGTGTGTCGTGTCATTTACGCCTGATGAATGGAGTACCCCCGAACTACCTCCCAACCCATTCAAAGACGATGCCGAAACCTTTACGCTAAAACAGCCGCGCAGCATTGGTAATCTGGTACACGTTGCAAAGGATTGGATTCAGGCGGGGTATGCGGTAGCCGTGCCAATTCATGCCAATCTGGTTTGGTATACCGAACAACTGGCAGACACGGGGGCGGTAGTGTTACCGCTTGAACACAGCGTCACCATGATGGAAATGGACGAAATACGCCACCACCTGCCAAAGCTGTACCAGCAAGCGACAGCGGGCGGGGATTGGCCTGTACCGATGCCGTTAGACGATGCCGACAGCCCCGCCCCGTTTCCACTGGACACGCTACCGCAAGACATCCAACACCTATTGGCAGAGCTTGCAGACTATTACAAGCCGCCACAGGCGTTATTGATCAATAGTTTATTATCGGTTTTGGCAGTGGCAGGCCAATCGCTTGCAAACGTCAACATAGACGGCACACTACAAAGCCCCTTGTCATTATTCGCTGTGGTGGTTGCTGAATCAGGTGAACGTAAAAGCCGAATCGACCAAGTCTTGTCCAAACCCTTGCATGAATGGGAACAGTCACAGCAGATTGTTCGCGCCGAACAGATCAAGTCGGCAAAGGCCAGCAAGAAAGCGTGGGCGGCCAAAATCAAAGGGATTGAGCAAGCGATCCAACGCGCCGCAACCAAAGGCCAGCCAAGTAGCCAACTTGAACAACAGTTACAAGACCTTGAACTAGCCGAACCGAAAGAACCTGTAATTCCCAACCTATTGATGCAAGATCAAACCCCCGAGGGTTTAGCCAAATCGTTAAACAGCTACCCAAGTGCAGGCTTAATATCCAGTGAAGCGGGTATCGTTTTGGGTGGTCATGGCATGGGTAAAGACAGTGCCAGCCGCAACATGGGAATGCTTAACGATCTGTGGTCAGGTCAGGCGATCAAGATCAGCCGCGCACAGGCTGAAAGCTACAACCTACCCCACCGCCGCTTGTCGATTGGCTTATCAGTACAGCCGAAGATTTTAGCCAACTTTAATAGTGGCTCAGATGCGCGGGGCATTGGTTTTTTTGCGCGGTTTTTATTGGCGTTTCCAGCCAGTACCAGAGGTGAACGGCCATATACCGCAGCCCCCGCATGGAAACACCTCAGCGCATACAGCCAACGGATTAAAACCCTATTGGACATGCAGCAAGAACCGAACGAAGAACACGGCGGCCTTGAGCTTCACACGCTGGACTTGACCCTAGAAGCGTTTGAAATATGGCGTATGGCTTACAACGCCATCGAAAAGGAATTAGCCGCACATGGCGAGTTTATCGAAGTGGCAGACATTGCCAGCAAGACAGCCGAAAACGCCGCCCGCATTGCTGGACTGCTACACCTGTACCAATATGGCCTAGAAGGGCGTGTCACCAAAGCAGAAATGATCTGTGGGGTACAGATTGCCTTATGGTATTTACACGAAGCCCGCCGCTACTTTACCGAAACCGCACGGCCAGCCAATACCAAAGATGCGGCAGACCTTGAACGCTGGATCGTATCCAAATGCAAGGCGGACGGCGTACAGCAGCTTACACGGCGTGAAGTCATGCAAGGCGTAACCCCAAAGACACTACGCAAAAAAGAAGCCTTTAACGCTGCATTGGCAATGCTTGAAGCGCACCACCGCATGAAGCAGGCCAAGCATGACGGCAAAGAATTGCTATTGATCAATCCAGCCCTGTTACCGACATGACGCGGGGTGGACATCATGCCCAATATCGTCCCGTGCCTAGCATGGCGGTTGCCTTTGTTTCCCGTGTTTCCCCGCCGCCGACCTAATCTATTCACCGCCCCGCCCCGTTCCATCTGTGAAAGGGGTATAAAATATGTTTGATTGGAAAGCATGGGGCATTGATACCGCCGCGCCAAACCTACCGCATAGCGATGCGCACACACCACGCGCAGGCCAAGCGGTACAACCACAGCAACCCGACCAACCGACCCCCATAACGGGGCAAATTGGCGGCAATCCAGCCGTGTTGACTGAGCCACAAGCACAAGCATTGTTCTTATTGCATGAATGTGTCTTGATTGAAGAAAATCGAAGGCGGCAAAACATTCTGAAAGTATGGGTAAACCTGACCGACTGGCAGCAATTGTGCTGTGATCGGCTGAAATGGTCGGTAGCCGATTGTACCGACCACCTGTTAGCCCTCAAGACTGCCAACCGCGTACAGCAACATGCCAGCGGTAGAGCGATTCGACCGATTTAGCCGCCTAGTTTGGGCGGTTTTTTATGAGCCATCGTAGAAGCGCACCACAACGCGCAGCCGCAACCCGAAAAACAAACCGTACAAACATGCCAGACCAACCAACCGACCACCGTAGCGGGGCAAATTGGCGGCAATCCAGCCGTGTTGACTGAGCCAACAAACCCAAAAACCACAAAACCACACCAAATAAGGTCAATTTTTAACCTGTTGCCCCGTGTTTCCTATTGTTTCCCCGTGTTTCCTTTCGAGGGGAAACAGCCGAAAGCCTTGCAGTGTAAGGGTTTGCGGCTGTTTTTTTGGTTTTGTTTCCCCGTTTCCCCATATTTGGGGGGTACAAATATCAGTTTTCGTATAAAAAACCAGCAATTGGTACAGGATTCAGATAGTATTTAGGGTGGTAAAGGCCAGAAATGCAGCAAAATCGAACGATTCGCCACAGTTAGGGCGTGTCTTGGTTTGTTGGTATATTTGTTGGTATTTAATTCAGAACATAAATAAAAAATCCAATCTATACAAACACATGTTCATACTGTTTTGTTCTTTCCGTCCCGACCATTTATCTGTTTACAGTGGTTCGCCACTGGCCAAAAACCCTAGAGCCGCAAGGCTTTAGGGTTTTTTTATGCCCAAAGCAGTGCAAGGCAAATGACCACAGGTCGATAAAATCGAGAATCGGTATGCGGACTTTCTGGTAGAACGTCCGCAAGGCAGTTCGGGGACAACGTCTTGCATTACATCGCAAAATCAAAATGTCACCCCACCAATTCAACCGTTAATCTACATTCACTTGTCAGCCTAAGACTCAACAGGTGTTATACAAAAGTCGGCATCTTTAACGAAATACCCTGATGCACGCATTTCCCTGAATTGAGAGAGCACTGGCGATGAATAGCCTGAATTTTAATATTGATAGTCCTGCCGTTTGGGCATTTTTGAGTGCAGCAGCAATCAAAGTATTTGTTGCTTTACTGTTATGGTTTGTTGGCCGCTGGCTGATTAGCATCGCCGTCAACATGGCACGCCGCGGTCTGAATGCGCGTCATATTGAGCCGACGTTGACTCGTTATGGTCTGTCGATCCTAAACATTTCTCTAAACATTCTATTGGTTGTTGGGATTTTGGGATACTTTGGGATTCAGACCACCACGTTTGCTGCTGTTGTCGCCGCAGCTGGCGTTGCCATTGGTCTGGCTTGGTCGGGACTACTGGCCAATTTTGCCGCAGGCGTTTTCTTGATTATTTTACGTCCGTTTAAAACAGGCGACTTTATCTGCGCAGGTGGTGTCACTGGTACAGTGACTGAAATCGGCCTGTTTGCCACCACGATCAATACACCGGATAACGTGTCTACTATCGTCGGCAACAATAAGATTTTTTCGGACAATATCCAAAATTTCTCCACCAACGCATTCCGTCGTGTCGACCTACAAGCACAGTTGGCAGGGAGTGTCGATCCAGCACAAGCGGCTACGCTGCTGAAACACGCGATTGCCCAGATTCCAAATGTACTGGCCACACCAGCACCAGACATCGAGATTTTAGAGTTCACCTTGGTCGGCCCAGTCCTTGCCGTGCGCCCTTATGCACATACAGACCACTACTGGCAGGTGTATTTTGACACCAACCGTGTGATTCGCGAAACACTCAAAAACGCCGGTTTTGCTGCCCCAATGCCCGCTCAAATGGTCGTGGTACAGCAGCAGTCATAGCAATATATTGAACAATCACCAGCCTTGTTGAGTGTTTTTAACAAGGCTGTTATTTTGGACAAGCCTTTGACAAATCCTCTAACCTGCACAATCTCGACAAAACCAAACGTGGCTCTACCATAATTAAACGCTATTACTGACGCTAAACCGCTAAAATCGCGTCTGAATACAGCCAAGTCTTGCAAGATTTGTGCTGATGATGGTTATTTTGACTGAGTAAGGATCTATACATGATGGTCAGTCTTGATGCGATACAGATCACGACCACGCCGCGCCGTGTTTGGGCAGATGTGTGGGCAAAACACAGCCGCCAGATCGTCGGGCTTGTGGCCGGTTTGAGCTTGTCAGGCGCAGCCGCTGCACTGGAGCCGTACACCGCGCAATATGGATTTAATATCGATAATCGCTGGAACGGTGAGTCAAGTCGGACGCTACGCAAAGACGGCAACGACTGGGTGTATACCTTTGTGGCGCGTGTACCGGTATTGGCCAATGCCACCGAAACCACACGCTTTAGTTTCGATGAGCAGCGCAATGTGCTGTCCAAAAACCACAACATGCGCTACAAGATTTTGGTCAAAAACAAAGACCTGAACATGAATTTTGACGACGCCAGCCGTAAGATTAACATCACGGTCGGTGGCAAAAAATCCGTTTTGGAGTTCAAGACCGGTACGCTTGATGAGCTGAACCTTGAGTTTCAAGTGCGCGAAGACCTGAAAAAAGGCGCACTGCAAGCACAGTATCTGGTCGCTGACGAAAAGAAAGTCGAAGCGGTGCGCTTTGTGCGTGAAGGCCGTGAGCAGCTCAGTGTGCCGGCCGGTCGCTATGACACGGTACGGGTACGTCGCGTGCATAACAACCCAAAACGCACCACGACTTTTTGGCTAGCACCGAGCCTCGACTACCTGCCGGTACGGGTCATGCAAAATGACGATGGCACGGTATATGACTTTACCTTGACGCGTTTTACCGCCAATTAACCCACCACCGATCCTCGACGCGCACCAGCTATCCGCTTACTGCTGGTGCAGTTTGGGCATCCGCTCAACCACCCACATCAACCAAAACAACGTGTGGGTGATCAGCAGCACCTCAACTCCATATACCAGCGCCGCCCAACCACCGCGTAGTGCTTGTAACACCGCAAACCCAAAATACACCAACACAATCATCCCTACCAACATCAGCATGTTGCCGTTTTTGGCAGGCCACACCCACGCCAGCATCACCAGTAGCGGCGCCACCCCCATCGCGGCCAGCACCCATGCGTCGGCCAGTCCGATCCACTGGCTTTGCCACAGTGGCACCACCAGTATCAGCCAGATGATCCACGCCACATAACTGTAGCGCAGGCCGGTTTGCTGTTGCGCAAGACTTAAGTTTGTCCCAATCATATCCGCTCCATCATCGCTTTAGATCGATGCCGCCTGCGCTTGGCCAGCCCGTAACTGCACCACCAACTGCCCGAGCCGTCGGCCTTGCGCGATGCAGAGTTTTTTCTCATCCGCACTCATCGCCTGATCATGCGCCGCGCCACTGATATGCCCCGCGCCATACGGTGTGCCGCCGCGCTGCGTGCTGGACAAGGCGGCTTCTGCATACGGAATCCCCAGCAACAACATGCCATGATGCAGTAGTGGAATCATCATGGTCAGCAAGGTCGCCTCATGGCCGCCATGCATCGTCCCCGTCGAGGTAAACACACAAGCCGGTTTGCCTTGTAGCGCACCCGACAGCCATAAGGTCGCAGTCTGATCCCAGAAGTACTTCATCGCTGCTGCCATATTGCCAAAGCGGGTCGGACTGCCCAGCGCCAGCCCAGCACACTCAGCCA
>Ga0209599_10001091_pt1 | contig 13987 bp, 10 predicted proteins | sample Shrwel_input2_FT_FD_187534 | JGI IMG/M metagenome (GOLD analysis project Ga0209599, IMG submission 187534) | Subsurface microbial communities from deep shales in Ohio, USA - Utica-3 well 1 S input2 FT (SPAdes) (version 2) ... | reverse complement strand
ACTCCTGAATCAATTGGACCAGCATTTGAATCTGTAAAATCATTGTCTGTTGACATTGATCCAACAAAAAAAATAGAGCAACTCAGAGCTGCTTTGAAAAATCTCATGGGCGACAAATCATCTGCTGATGTTATTCAGATGGTTAAAGAAGCTTTTGGAGATAAGCCTGCAGATTTACAAAGATTCAAAGAGGCTGTATTTTCAAAATTCAATTTACAATATGATGAAAATCTTATAGCAATTTTCAAACAAAGAGTTAATGCTAAAACAATTCCTAACATTGCTAATTCATATAAAAGCAATTTAGAACAAGGCAAAGACAATACTGCTATTATCCTTACGGCTTCTCAAATCAAGCAAGATTACATTAATGCAGCAGCTGACATGCTTGCCCCTTTTATTGAAAAATGTAGAGGCGTGGGATTAATTGATGTCCAAATCAACTGGATCTTGTCACATGGTAAAGATGCAGAAATTTCAAAGATGCCATTCGCAGATCAAGAAAAAGTAGACTTCAAGACTATTAGAGATTTGATGTATGAATTCAATACTATCAACACAAGAATTAGTCAAATTCTAAGCGAAAATCCAACTGCTTTATTTTCTGAAAATGAAAAGAACATGCGCAGTGCTGGATTATCTGATGAAGAGATTGAGATTATGAAACAAATAGCTTCCCATCCTGATGTAGGAGGAGCTATAATTCGAGAAGATTATTTAGATAAAATTAATTTAAGCAGACTCGAAATACCAATTGATTCCAACGATTTGTTTGATTCTCAATATGATCCAAAATTGCCAGCATCTAGAGAAGAGCAATTAAGGTTAAACCCAAATAACTTAAACCTTATAAAAGCATTGCTTGAAAAAGGTGGATATGTTGTTGGCGGCAAAGCCGTTAAGCGCTTACCAAATTTTCTTGCCAAAAGAAAAACAGATTATGATTTGTCACAAGAGCAATGGGATCAAGTTCAGATTTTAATTGGCCAAGGTAAGACATTAAATTTTGACACACAGGAATTCCCATCTGGAAGCTACGTTGACAGAGCATTGTGGTACGCTGCAAATAATCTCAGTGGCAACGAAGAAATTTTCCAAAAATTTATTGCATCTTCTGGCGCTATTTCAGAAAATGATCAAGATGGGCAAGACCTGGTTGATGAAGAAGGAAATGAAATCGAAACTTCAGGTGATTTAAAATCACAAATGGCAGTTTTATTTGGTGATGTTCCACTTATAGATGATAAGTATGGCGATTTCAATTTAGAGCATGATTCAGTTGATCAAAAACGTGCAATTGATACAATGCGTAATTCTTTCGGGCTAGAGGCTGTTCCATCTTCTATGGGCATTCCTGCCTTAGATGACTGCAACGTTAACGCAGAAGGGTTCCAAGTAGACTTCATCGTCATTTGCTCTGCTTTGAGAAACTGGATGGAAAATAATGGTCAATACCATCCTGTTATTGATGAGCAAGTAAACTTTGTTGGTGAATACTACGGTTTTAATTTTGATTTCAAAAAATCATTAAAATTATTTGACGATGATGGAAAATTTGCTGATGTAGTTATTGACACCAAAACGGGCAAGTCTAAGAAAATTAAAAGAATACAATCCACTGAAGGCTTGACTATGCCCGATGGATCATTAGCCAAAGTCAAATTAAGAAGAAATCCAGGCGACTCAAATAAAAATAAAATAGAAGTTGATGCAAGCTTTGGAACACCACTTGATGCTGGTAGTGAATACAAGATTAGAGAAGATTGGAAAAAAATGACTGAGGACTTTGCCGCAACAATTTTGGGCAATGCTTCGATTCACATTCCACCTGACTTTAATGACACAGATGTAATTCAAGAATTGAATAGATGTAACATTATTTATAAATATAAGGGGTCTGTCGTTGATAAATCTCCATACATGTTTATAAATAACCACATTGGTCAATGTCAGGATGAAAATTGTTCTAGTAAGAAAACTATACCTTCGGGTGGCATGCATTACTTTAGAAACTATTCAGCTAAAGAGGGTATTGTCTTAGCGAAGATTGTTGAATTTAAAATGACCCATGGGTTAGTTCCTAAACTAAGAGAAGAAAAAAATAAAACTGCTCAGGCCAAGATGCAGTTCATGAGAAAATTAGCTGCTGAAGCAAATGCGCCTGTTGGGCAACTTTGGTCTTCTGTGCCATACAAGCAATTCTTAGATAGATTCCATGAAGAGCATGATTTGTCTGTAAAAGGATTTGGTAGATACGAAATTTATCAATACTACTCAGAAAAAATGGTTTTAGAAAAACAGCTTGTAGATTTGATCAAATCGCCTTCGCATGATTACAGAGCAGAAATAGAATTAAGAACTCAAATTATTGAACTAAAAAATAAGCATTTAAAACATTTCCAAGAAATGTATGACATGCAAACAAATGTTGAATCATCAGAAAACTCTGCATTTGCTCAAACTTTACAAAAACTTGAAGAAATAAGAGAATTAGTTTCAAGTGGTAAAGACAACATGACAAATCAACAATTAGAAGTATTGCTAGACTCTTTATTTGTATCTTATGTACCACAAGTAGTGGCACAAAGAAGAAAAGCAATCAATTTTAAAGAATTATTCAGAATAGCAATAAAGTCTTAAGGAAATAAAAATGCCAGTTTTACCACCAGCTTATTTAAGTAGTTTGCAAAAAGTTAGTATTGGCAACAATACATACATTTTAGAAAAATTTAACCTACAGCAACTTAACTCGTTATCTGATAAACAAATGATACAAGGCTCTTTAGGGGTCAGAGTCATGGATGTTGGTGAGCTTTATTGGAAAAGCCAAATAGATTCAACTGCCCTTATTTATGAAAATGGAGTAAATACTGACATTTTTGCACTATTAACTTTACTTTGGGCAAATGTAACAAATGTAAATACTGGTGCTGTCCCACAACAGCCCCTTTTAGAAAAAGCAACAATCAACATCACAAAAGACGCAGTGAAGTGCAATTTAAATCTTAAAAGTGATTTGCCAACTTATTTTTCAATTGTTACTGGCGGAGCTACCGAGCCAATTGCCAGAACTGCAAAATGGTATGATTGTACTTTGACAATAAATAATGGTCCAATTGGATTTGGTGGAACATCAACTTCGGTTGGTATAGAAAGTGCAGAAATTGAGCTTGACACAAAAATCAATCAAAGATATTTTATAGGCCAAGGACAGACACCATTTTTTTCGATAGAAAGTTATAAAATTTCTGGCAGAATAACTATTCTTGCATCTCCTGCTGACATGCTAAACGTTGCTAATTTAATTCCATTTCAAAACAGAGGTGGTTTAGTCAGAACTGGCGCAAGCTCATTAGTGCTAAACATAGGCGGCCTAAATCTTTATATAGGTCTTGCTGCAATGAATTCAGATTACACAAGAACCATACAAGCTGGCGATGTTAACAAGATAACTGTATCATTTACTTCATATACATCGTAATTGTTTTATAATAACAGTAAATACCTATTAATCTTTGGTATGCATAAATAAATTATGACTGTTAAAAGAACAAGTAAAGAAAAAAATACAGCTGTTACTGAAAAACCACTTTATCATGTAGTTCATCCTGAAGAATTACTAGACAATGGAGAATTAATTTTACAATTTTCCATACCAGGCCAGCCTGCCACCAAGAAAACGTCTCAAAGAATCTTTCGAAGACGAATACTTCCCTCAAAAGCCTATTGTGCTTATGAAATCTATTGCGAGCCATTTTGTAAATCTGCTTGGATAGAAACTGGCAAATCTCCCATGGACTTTGGTGTATGCATAAACATGAAAGTTTTTCTTAAAAACTGGATTGTTGGAGATTGCACAGGGTATCAACAGTCAATAGCTGATATTATGCAAAAATTTGGAATTTTAGCTAATGATAGCTGGATACATTGGGATTGGGAAGACGAACATTGGTTCGGCGGAGTGGATAAAGACAACCCAAGAATTGAAATCAGTATAAAAAGATTTAGACATCCAAAAGAAGATTACAGGGAAAGCCAAGAAGCTGCCAATAGAGAAAAAGAGGAAAGGAAGCGAGCCAGAGAAAATAAACTGCTTGCTAAAACTGAAAATGGAAAATGAATTACCAGAAGTGACAGGTATTAATGTGATTGATGTATCACAAGATTTGTCACCTGAAGAAATAAAAGATTTTATGGATAACTGGATTGATGAGCATCCACACATTACATCAGACCCAGGACAAATTGTAATCTTTTCGCCTTATGAAATGGTTTATGACCTCACAGAGAAAGATGGGAAAAATTATTTAAGCTTAACAGGTTACATGAGCAGAACAAAATGGGCGACATTGTCAGATGCAGATGATCTCAGAGCTTTCGCATTTCAGCTTGAAAAGAATCATGCAAACTTGAAAGTAAACGTCACATTGGCCCTCAGAGTTAAGAATACAGATGAAACAGACGAATCTTATAATTTTGTTGAAGCTTACTTTGCCCACAATAAAGAAGTTCACGAGATGATTACACAGATGCATCTTGAAGAAATGCAAAATGAAGAACTTAACGAAGATTTAGATTCAGAACTATTTGGAGAAAAATAATGTCCAGTGCATACTATTTGCATAAAATCAAACACGAACTATGCTTTGTAAATGATATTGTTAATTTGAAAGAACAAATTTATTCAGTGGATATGCCAGTGATTGTGCCAATGAATAGATTAAATGCGACTGATGGTAGAACTCTTTTGCAGAGAATCATTTTTCAGCATTTTAATTCAAATGCATCAAAGCAAATTGGTTTTTTGAGAGGCTTAATAACACTAAATTCTGAACCAGAACACTTCCAAACTCATCTGATGCTTAATTGTACTACAGACCAATTAAGTGAGCCTAATGAAAGCGAATGGATTTCAGCAATAGAAAATGGGCTAGACACAGGCAATCAATTACTTCCATTGGCAACTATGAGTTCAGATGTAAAATTAAATGCCTGGGGAATTAAAGACTTTGTTTATGAATGCAACATAGAGTTTTGGCCTGATAATGAAAATCATAAAACATTTATTTGTGAATGTGTGATTAAGTACATAAAGCCAGAAGGACAAGAAGACATTAATAAAATTGACTTTGAATCTGGATTTAATTTTTTAATCTTTAGCAGAAAAACAAACAGTTTTGTGCCATTTTTAATTCCGTCTGAGGATAAGCCTTACTTCTTCCTAACAGACGCCGAAATCATCAATCATGAGACTGTTGTCTATGAAGATAACATAGGTCATGAGCTTTTTGTTAGATGTAGGGTAACAAAATAAAGCCCCCATTTTATTGGGGGCTTTTAAGCTCAAATATTTAAAATTAAACTTCTTCTGCTGCAATGTAATCATTTTCAGCAGGCTGTGGAGTAGGAACCTGAAGCTCAGAAACAAAGTGTGGTTCTGACTCTTCGATGTTAACAGCTGCAACACCATCAAAGCCATATTGGGCAATGATTTCCTTGAATCTATCTTGGAAAGTAGTGTTTGCAGTCTGAAGCTCTTCCTCAACCTTGTTCAACTGAACTTGAGCTTGAGCCTTTTGAGCATCGTAGTTTCTAGTGATCTCCTCGTACTGAGCATCGATCTGCTTGAGGAAATTGTAGGCCTGATAGCCTTGTGACTGCAAAAATGTCTGCTGAGCCTGCATGTTGCGCAATTCTGCATACTCTTCAGGGCTAACTGCAGGACGATTATCTGTGGTACCAACTTGTTCTTCCATAAATTTTTCCTTTTCAATAGAATGATATAAAAGTAATTACTTGTGTTTTATAACACTATTTTTATACATAAATATTATCTGACTATTTTGACTCTAACGGCACTAAATCGGGTAAATTTTTTGATAATTTTTCTTGAATCTGATTCGCCAAACCAAATTTAGTTGATTTGTTTAATTTAGCATCTTCTTCTGTAATAGTGACAAACACATTGTCATTGATCAAAATAACAGCCTGCCCCTTGACCTTGCTGACAACAATGTCAGATGCTTCAAGAGAGGGCACAAGAGCGTATCTCAGCCTGTCATAGATCACGTCTGCTCTTTTTGAACAATTTACACCCCTTACAGAGAATAAATGTACCCCGCCTAAGTTGATAGGCTCAACTAATGTTACTTTCTTTGTATCAACTGAATTTGTTGATAATAAACCCACTGCTAACATTAAAAATAATTTGTTCATAATAATAACCTTTTTAGCACTAATTTCTATAATAATCGTGCGCATAAGAAAATAAAAACAATGATGAAATCATCACAAAACTGACAATTGTTATAATGAAAATTATACAGGTTATTATTAAATTAGAAACTTGATGCACCAATGCATAAAAAAATATCAATAGAGGAATAAAGACATTTGCAAAGAGGAGAATTAAAGTTAAAATTGCTAAAATTACTTTCATGAATACCTCCAAATAAAATTTAGCCCCCTAAAATAATAATAGGGGGCTAAACCTTGCTCCGTTGCAAAGAGTATTAGGGCCACAGCTCTGGGGCCTTGTATCTTAGCTGCTCAACCTTCGCTCGTGTTCCCAACGAAAGCAAGCCTAATAATGTTTGTCGTTAAGCGGAAACATTATTACACTATGCGATGCTTTTGACAAATGTATTTATCTATTATGCAATTTTTACGAAAATTCCTGTTTTATCCTGAACACATAATACAATCTGGGTCAGTTAAGGAACATACTTTTGATGAAAAATCTTCTTCACTGAATTGCTTTATTTGGTCAACTTCTTTAGCCTTTTCTACTTCAGGAATTACAGAAGTAGAAGACAAATCTATACCAAGGCCCTTCAGTGCTTGTGCTTTCGGCTTTGTTCTCAGATAGTACATACCTGTCTTTAATCCAAGCTTCCAGCCGTACATGTGAGCAGAAGACAATCTAGAAGCTGTCGGTTCTGACATAAACATGTTCAAGCTCTGGGACTGATCGATGAAGCAACCACGATCTCTTGCCATTTCAAGAATCGATTTGCCCTTCATCTCCCAAACAGTTTTATAGATTTCTTTAATATCTTGTGGCACTTCTTCAATTTCTTGAACTGAACCATCACCGATAATCAACTTGCGGCGGATGTTGTCACTCCATAAACCAAGATTGACTAAATCCTCAACAAGATGCTTGTTAATGATAGCATACTCACCACTCAAGGTATTTCTCTTGTATAGATTTGCTGTGAAAGGCTCAAAACATTCATTGTTGCCCAAAATTTGAGCAGTAGAAGCCGTTGGCATTGGAGCAACTAATAAAGAGTTTATAAGGCCATAATTTTTGATTTCTTCTTTCAGGGCAGTGAAATCCCACATTCCAGAAAGATCAGACTCAACAAGACCCCAAAGATTGTACTGAAGTAAGCCTTCTGAAGCTGGAGATCCCTGGAAAGAACTGTAAGGTCCATGAATTTTTGCCAAATCCTTAGACGCTGTAAGAGCAGCAAAATAAATAGTCTCAAAGATGTCTTTGTTAAGCTTTCTTGCTTCATCTGATTCGAATGGCAAGCCCATAATAGCAAATGTATCCGCTAAACCTTGAACACCTAAACCAATTGGTCTATGCTTCATGTTCGAATTTTTTGTTTCAGGAGTTGGATAATAATTTATTTCAATAACCTGATTCAAATTAATTGTGGCTTGATAAGTTACTTCGTAAAGCTTCTGGAAATCGTACTTTCGTAACTTTTTATCCTTGCTGCGAACATTGCCAGTAGGAACAATAACAAACTTTGGAAGCGCAACAGACGCGAGGTTACAAACTGCAATCTCGTTCTTGTCTGTGTACTCTAGGATTTCAGTACAGAGATTCGAAGACTTGATTGTGCCAAGATTTTTTTGATTGCTCTTGTAGTTACAAGCATCCTTGTAAAGCATGTATGGAGTACCTGTCTCAACCTGAGAATCTAAAATCTTTTCCCAAAGCTCTCTAGCCTTAACGGTTTTGATAGCCTTGCCCTCAGATTCGTATCTTTCAAATAACTCTGTGAATGCTTTGTGCTCTGGAGTATCATAAGCGTCAATTAAGCCTGGTACTTGATCTGGTGAGAATAAAGACCAACTACCATTTTCTTCAACACGCTTCATGAACAAATCTGGAATCCATAAAGCAAGGAATAAATCTCTAGCACGAAGTTCTTCTTTTCCTTGATTCTTTCTCAAATCTAGGAAGTCAAATACATCACCGTGCCATGGCTCGAGATAAACTGCTATAGAGCCCTTGCGCTTTCCGCCACCTTGATCAACGTATCTTGCTGTTTCATTGAAGACACGAAGCATAGGGATAATACCGTTAGAATGACCATTGGTTCCCTTGATGTAGCTACCCTTGGCGCGGATTTTATGGATGTTGATTCCAATACCACCTGCGCTTTGAGAAATCAAGGCACAATCAGACAATGTCTTGTAGATACCTGGAATAGAATCATCATCAATGTCTAAGAGAAAACAAGATGATAATTGGGGACGATTTGTCGAAGCATTGAACAAAGTAGGTGTGGCATGGGTGAACAAACCCTGAGACAACATGTCATAAGTCTTCTGGACCATTTCAATGTTTTCTCGCCAAATACCCACAGCAACTCTCATGTAAAGATGTTGCGGTGTCTCCGCTGGTTTGCTGTCAATCTTGAGAAGATAAGACTTCTTTAATGTCATGTAGCCAAAATAATCGAAATTAAAATCACGATCATGGACAATCATTGCATCAAGCTCAGGTGCAAACTTCTGGATGATTTCATAAACTTCATCAGAAATCATCCCAGCTTTTTCGCCAGTTTTTGGATTTACATAATCATAAAGTCTCTTAGCAATAATTGAGAAATCTTTTTCAACATCCTTATAAAGAGATGTGATCCCAATTCGTGCAGCAAGCTTCCCAAAATCTGGGTGAATAGTTACCATAGATGCAGCTGTCTCAGCGCTAAGCTGATCGAGTTCTGCACTACCTACACCGTCGTACAAGCCTGAAACAACCTTAGTGCTGACAACGTCTGGGTCTACCAATTCGTGCAAGCCATAAGTTAACTTTTTGATTCTAGAAGAAATTTTCTCTAACTTGAGCGCTTCTCTGGTGCCGTTACGCTTTACAATATCCATACTTAAAAATCCTCATCAAATGAAATAGTCTTATTATCTGTTTCGCCTACGCCACTCTTAACATAGTCAGCTACGCGCTTTTCAAAGAAATTTGTCTTGTTAGGCAAAGCAATGTTTTGCATAAAATCAAAAGGATTCTCAGAATTGTAAACCTTACCGACGCCAAGTTCAACCAGCAAACGATCTGATACATACTCAAGGTATTGCTTCATCAAATCAGAGTTCATACCAATCAAGCTTACAGGAAGAGCTTCAGTGATGAATTCCTTCTCGATGACTAGAGCAGAATCGATGATCTCAATGATTCGCTCACGAGAGAGCTTGTTCTCTATGTGGTGGTTATATAAATGGACTGCAAAGTCAGTGTGCAAGCCCTCGTCACGAGAAATTAACTCATTTGAAAAAGAGAGACCAGGCATTTTGCCCTGCTTCTTAAGCCAGAAAATAGAACAGAATGATCCAGAGAAGAAAATTCCTTCCACTGCTGCAAATGCAACCAAGCGCTCTGTAAATGACTCAGAACCAATCCACTTAAGAGCCCAATCTGCCTTTTTTTGAACAGCAGGAACAGTGTCAATTGCGTTGAAAAGATAGTTCTGCTCTTCCTTGTCCTTGATGTAAGTATCAATAAGAAGAGAGTATGTTTCAGAATGGATGTTTTCCATCATGATCTGAAATCCATAGAAAAACTTAGCTTCAGTATACTGAACTTCAGAAACAAAGTTTTCTGCAAGATTCTCATTCACGATTCCGTCGGAGGCTGCAAAGAAAGCTAAAATGTGTTTGATAAAATGCTGTTCGTTAGGCTTCAATTGCTCCCAATCGGCAAGGTCTTGTGCTAAATCAATTTCTTCAGCAGTCCAGAAGACCTGCTCAGCCTTCTTGTAATAATCCCAAATGTCATGATGTTGCAGTGGGAACAGCACAAACCTGTTTTTATTTTCTTGTAAAATCTTTTCCATTCTTATCTATCCTTACTCTCTTTATTTTAACTTTTGATTATCTTATAATACAATCAAGTTGACGCAATAACATAACTATTTTTGTTTCAAACAAATATGCCAAGGGCTTTGCATTGGTCCACTTTACAGTTAATTATGGTGCTATAATATTTACATTGCCACAATTTAGGCAACAAAAAAAGTCAGCACCTGAATTAGCTCAGATGTGACTAAGTAAGCACCATTGAGATGCTATTTATAAACAACTTTTAAACTAGACAACAATACATATTGTACTTGATTTTATGTCTAAACCCTGCTGTTTAAATTGTTAATTATTTCAAAATTTTTGGCTTCAAGGCTAAGTCAGCATAAAAAATTTTTTGCTTTTCCCAATCTGTTGATTCTGCCAAAATTTCACCATCTTGACCAACAATTTGAGTGTGTCCCTGAAAATATAATGCCGGGAACAGCCATCCACAACAGTATGGCCTTATAATACTAATTTGGTTCTCTATACTTCTAGATATTTGAGGTTGCTCTTTTTCTTTATCAAATGGATAATTTGGGTAAGGACGCCAGCCGCCAGAAGGAGCTACCAAAAATTGAGCACCATTGTCGGTCATTTCTTTAATAAAAAGAGGGTCGTCCAAATCGTAACAAATAACAACACCTATGTCAACTAGACTTGTTTTGATTGGAGTATTTTGATTACCTGGCTTCACGCCCCATGCTACTTCTATTGGCACAAGCTTCTTTTTTGCATAAGACCCAGCTAGCCTGCCATCAGGTTCGTATACATAACAAATGTTATAAATACCTGTCAGTTTTCTCTCATAGACACTTCCAGAAATAACAATCACATTATTATTACAAGCAAGCTTTTTGAATGTTCTTTTGATTATGTCAGAAATTCTTTTTTGAGAAAGCCACTCGCCCATTCTATTTAATTTTATTCTAGACAATATTGCATCAATTAAGCTTTCTAACCAAGACTTCGCCCCCAAATTTTTAATTCCTGGATCTAAGTTTTGCCTGATGCACTCTATTCTATAACTCTCTTTGGCCCATGCTAAGCAAAATCCTAAATCTTCAGGGAAGCAAACTACCTTTGCGCCATTACTCGCTGATTCTTTAACTAATGAATCTAACAAGTTATAAAAATCAAGTTCACTAGTGCATTGAACAAGATTGAGTTGAATAGCTGCAATTTTTAATTTATTCATTTTAAAACAAGCTTATTATTGGATTTCTTCTTGGAGAAGGTTGATTACCGTATGTCTGAACTGCACCGATGTCTAATTTTTGTGTAGAGTTAGTACCTTGAAAAGTACTTGGTAAGGCCTGTCCTACTAATTCAGAACCACTCCCAGTAGCAGAATTCAATGTGAAATCTACATAATCAATTCCAATGTAAACATAAGGAGAAGAGGCCAAAGTAATTGGGCCAACTTGAAAAATAACAGGAGGGTTAGCTTCAACTTGATTGCCCCCATTATTATAAAAAGCATTATTGTAAATTCTATTCAAGCCAAACCCATAAGCAGTGTCCATGTCAATAAGAATTCCATGATCCCCACCATTTGTAAATAATGAATTACTAATTACAATGTTTCCAGATTTTCTAAAGTTTACACCTGACTTTGAACAATCATTCATGGTTAAAAAACTCAATTTGACATCAGTGCATTCATCAGCAATAATTCCATGCCCATTATTTGTAAAAGCACCTGAGATTTCATGAAAAATACAGTATTCGGTTCTCAAAGACATACCTGTCGCATAAATACCAGAACCAGCTATGTTGTTAAAATAACAATTAATTACATTTAAATGGTTGGAAGAATCAACATAAATGCCAGATGACAAAGATGAGTCTGTCAAAATATCACTTATTCTAGTAGATTCTATCCAAATTGCTTGACTGCTGCCACTTCCAAAATAAAGTGCTGTATGGGCTGAATTATGAAACCAACAATTCAAGATTAAAAGACTTTCATTTGTAGAAGTTAATAGCTTTTCAGCAAAATCATTCCCGTCAACTTCTATGTTTATAATTTGTATTTTATCACCTATGATGTCTATAGCGCCATCACCAGATGTATAGTGATATAGATTAGGATCTACTGCTGAATCAACAATAAAAACCGGTCTATCAGCTATGTCGTGCCTAGTTGCTTGATAACCATTTAGAGACATGTGCGACAAAACTAATGGTTCGTATAATGTATAATTTGCTGCTTTTATGTAAGCCATAGAATCTAGAGAGAATTCTGTAGCATGTTCGTTAACACTTAATAAATTATTGCTTGCGCCACCCAGGTACCCATAGCCACCAGTTGCACCTATGTCTGAAATAAAATAATCTGAACAAATCAAAGCTTGATTAGTATCGACATTAAGAATTTCAAACCTCAAGGACCCTTTATTAATTAAAAATGGAGAATAGTCTCCATTGCCCCAAATTTCGGATGTGTTCCACGCCACACCTATTGCTACAGCTAATCCAGTGTCTACATTTGACCACGTTAAGGTTGATGTATTGTATTGATACAGATGCGTTTGGTTTAAATTTTGGAAACCAGTAGAAGTTTTACGACCAAGTCTCACATAATTAGAAACACTAGGGGTCGCATCAAAATTAACCACAACCCAGTACCTTCCGGGGGCCAAACTTGAATTGACAGAAACATCTAACCATTCGGGAGTTGACCCCAATGTATTTGCATTAATACCACCGCTGGCTAAAATTGTGTTTGAAGGAACGCCTGAATTGTTTGTCCTAAGTTCTAAAAATAAATCTCCAGAGGGCGAGCCTACAGCCCAAAGCACAGCAGAAATTTGCTTAATTGTTTTTGTTTCTGAAATATCAAACCATGCAGCGAACAAATAATTGTTTGTTTTACCAACTTCTACATAATTTCCAACATCAACCCCAGATGCTGCTTCAGACCTGAATCCAATGTTGTTATTTTCTATATAAATAAAATTACCAATGTCATTTGCGACAAAATTTCTATCAGTGCTTATTAATTGATAAACATTTCCTTTGTCGGGTAAATTTGAAACCAAAATACTGTTGAATGAAGTAGAAAATGAATTCAGTGTTAAATTTGTTCCTATTGCAGAAGATACTGCTCCACCCCCATAGTCTTGAAGTTGGGCATAAGTACTAGACCCTGCTAATTCTCTTACAAAAACTTGATAGTGTTCGAATGGATAGCCTGGGTCAATAGGAGAATTTATTACTACAGTTTTACCGTTAGGAATAAAATCGGCATACTCAACTAATTCTGACTTTGCTACAATTTCTCCACTGCCGCCAAGGGCTACATATCTTATGCCTATATAATAAGTGCCTCCTGGAAATGTGCCACCATTGGATAAAGTCCAAGAAGGAATTCCAGGCTTAAAAAGATCAGCATGATCAATTTCAAGATCGCTGATTGTAACCAATTGATAATTATTTCCATAGGAATAATTTAAACCAGCATTTGAATTTGAACTGTTAAATCCTGCGCCTGACTTTACTGTGCCCGCACTTTTTATTTCCCAGTCGATGTTATGATTAATTGCCATAATAATTAAACCTTAAACTAGAATTCAGTATCACAACTTACCTGCCATTGACCAAAAGCGTCACCTGTAGTTGTGACTTGAACGAGATATCTAAAACTATCTCCTCTGAAACTACTATTGTCTACATTTAAAGTTCCATGATTACTACTTTCATCAGTACTTAACACTGTGATAACTGGTGAGCTAATAGGCCTTGCAGCAGTATTTAAGTAGGCACTTCCTCTTAGATAATTACCAGTAGTATGATATCCGCCTGTTCTGACTTCAACAATTTGATAGTATCTTTGACAAAGTGCAAACTCATGACCATAATTTCTTCTTTCATAAGGGGTAGCTAC
>Ga0209599_10001089_pt1 | contig 13998 bp, 15 predicted proteins | sample Shrwel_input2_FT_FD_187534 | JGI IMG/M metagenome (GOLD analysis project Ga0209599, IMG submission 187534) | Subsurface microbial communities from deep shales in Ohio, USA - Utica-3 well 1 S input2 FT (SPAdes) (version 2) ... | reverse complement strand
CTTCGGCTTCATCCGGATTTTCTAACGGATTGACAAACTGAAAAATGATATTCGAATTATAAGCTTTTAATTCCTCGAGCATTTGTTTGGTTTCGGTTTGCAAACGCTTGAATTCGGCAGGGAAGTTGCCTTCCAGAAAGACATCTACATACAAAGGCTCTTTGGCATTTTTAAGAATATCCAAAGTGGTTTCCGAAAGAGTGTATCGTTTGTCTTGAGTTAAATCAAATCGTTTAAAAATATAATTACTTGCAATATTTAGCGCAAGCAATCCTACAATCAGGATTAAGATTTTTTTGAAATTATGTTTCATTATTGCTTGTACGATTTTAATTTTAAAACAGTTAATGAAATAAAAAAAGCGATGACACTCAAAAAGTAAATCACATCACGAGTATCGATTACACCTCGTGAGATGCTTTTATAATGGTAATCCATTCCGAAAGAAGCTACAACATTTCCGAAATTACCAAAGGCAGCAAAACTAGAAATCCCTTGAAATCCGAAATACAATACAAAACAAAGTAAAACAGAGATAAGAAACGCCACGATTTGATTGTCAGATAAAGAAGAAGTGTAAATTCCTACCGAAGTATAAGCACCCATTAAAAAAAACAAGCCAAAGTAAGAACCAATCGTGCTACCGAAATCCAAATTCCCTTCGGGTAATCCTAAATCGTAAACGACTTTTACATACACCAAAGTAGGGATAATGGCAATAATTAATAGGATAAACGACCCCCAAAATTTTCCACCCACGATTTCTAACAAACTCATCGGTTTGGTTAGTAATAATTCCATGGTGCCTTGCTTTTTTTCATCTGCAAAACTACGCATGGTTACTGCTGGAATTAAGAATAATAAAATCCAGGGAGCAATGGTGAAAAATGGTGTTAAATCGGCAAAACCAGTGTTTAAAATATTATAATCTCCATCAAAAACCCACAAAAATAAACCTGTGAGTAATAAGAAAATAGCAATCACCAAGTAACCGATGGGTGAGCCAAAAAAAGAACGGAATTCTTTATAGAGTATAGCTTTCATATTTTGAGTGTAAAGGTCTAAAAAGTTTAAGTGTTTAAAAGTTGAAAACCTGATCGCAAAAATAGTATAAAATAATTTCTAAACTTATTGTAGCGAGACTAATTTATCTACGCTCCACGCTTCGGGTTTGTCATTGAATAGTTTTTTGGTAAACGTCCAAACTTCATCAAATAATGCTGAGTTTCGGTAGTTTTCCAAATCTTCTTCGGTTTCCCAGTAACTGTATGTAAAGAAAATGCCCGGATTGTTTTTGTCCTGATACAATTCCAATAAGCAATTACCTTTTGAACCTCTTATTTTCTCCTTGATTTCTTCAAAATTTTCTAAAAAGGCAGGAATGTTTTCTTCGTGAAAACTCAATTTTACTATGCGTACGAACATATTATTTATTTTTATTTAAAAACCACATTAACCACATCGCGATATTTCAGTCCCAAAAGTGAATGAGCAGAACCTACCGTATTGGGGTTGCTTTTGTAAATGGCAATTTCTAAAAAGCCAGCTTCATTAAACAAAGCCAGTTTTTCGCCTTCATAATCTTTTAAGGTATAATTTTCTCTTACCGCAAAATCGGAATAGGAATGGTGAATTTTTTTGATGGTTTTGGTGCCAAATTTTATTTCGAAGGATCTTCCTTTTTCGATTTCACCAATCAATTTTTTAGAAATATTGGTTATACAATTTCCAAAGTGATCTATATAAACGACATAACCTTTAATACTTCCAGAATCGGAAGAAACAACAGGTTGCAACTCATTTACCAGTTTAATGGCTTGTATTTCTTTACCCACCACACTTAGAGCACCGCCCTTAGCTAAATGAGAAGCTACGATGACAAACACGTCTAAATCGCTCGAACCTTTCGGTAAACGGTCGTGAATGTTGATTTCGACCATTTTTTGAGGTTTGATACGTTGTGTTAAAATGCTCAAAATACCATTGTCGGCACAAATAAAAAAGTGATTATTCCACTCAATAGCAAGATGTTTATTCTCTTGAGTTCGTTCGCTGTCAATCCCAATAAGATGTACGGTTCCTTTGGGAAAACTACTATAAGAGGCGTTGATAATGTAACTGGCTTCGGCGATATTGAATAAATCAATATCGTGTGAAATGTCAATGATTTGAACTTCAGGATTTTCGGTTAGTATTTTGCCTTTTAGTGCGCCCACAAAGTAATCTTTCAAGCCAAAATCGGTAGTAAGTGTAATTATTGACATTATTTTGTTTATAACTATTCCTGAAATGTTTTGGTAAATTTAGTAGATTTGAGAGAAACATAACGAATTTATTTTTAACTAAATTTTTCAGCCTTTGAACGAAAGAGTAATCGAATTGGAAAACATTGCGCCAAAAGAATTTTGGGGAGCGCATGACAGTCATTTGGAGACAATCAAAAAGTATTATCCGAAACTTAAAATTGTAGCCAGAGGAACGACCTTAAAGGCCTTTGGGGAGCAAGAAGTATTAGATGAATTCGAAATTCGGTTTAGGCGATTAATGACACATTTTTCCCGTTTCAATAATATTGACGACAATGTGATTATGCGCGTTATCGAAGGCGATGCACAACAAACCGGAGTGATGGATGCTAGTGACCAAATTTTGGTGCACGGACTAGGAGGAAAGCTCATTAAAGCGATGACCCCAAATCAGCAAAAGTTAGTTGAGTACGTACAAAAAAATGATATGGTATTTGCTGTAGGTCCTGCCGGAACTGGAAAAACCTATACGGGAGTTGCCTTGGCAGTAAAAGCCTTAAAAGAAAAGCAAGTCAAACGCATCATATTAACGCGACCTGCGGTTGAAGCCGGAGAGAATCTTGGTTTTTTACCAGGTGACATGAAAGAAAAGCTGGATCCATATATGCAACCTTTGTACGACGCGTTGCGCGATATGATCCCGCCACAAACTTTGGAAGATTATTTATTAAAAGGAATCATACAAATTGCGCCTTTGGCTTTTATGCGTGGCCGAACGTTAGATAATGCTTTTGTGATTTTAGACGAAGCGCAAAATACCACCCACAGTCAAATGAAAATGTTTTTGACCCGTATGGGAAAAAATGCCAAGTTTATCATTACCGGTGATCCCGGTCAGGTCGATTTGCCTCGCAGAACGATTTCTGGTTTAAAAGAGGCCATTTTAGTTTTAAAAGATGTCGATGGTATCGGAATTATTTATCTCGATGATAAAGACATTGTACGTCATCGTTTGGTGAAGAAAATTATAGATGCTTATAAAAGTATTGAGAATAACGATTAATCATTAAAATAGCGAAAAAGAAGAGGAATGTGTAACATCATTCCTTTTTTTATGTAATCTACTTTGCATATTAACAACAAATATTCTTTATTTGTTTTTTAAAGATTAAACTATTGAAAACAGTACTTATAACTGGAGCAGGAAGTGGATTGGGTAAGGCATTAGCGTTTCATTTTGCCAAAAATGGATGGAATGTTATAGCCACAATGATTCACTTAGATCATGGAGATGACTTTATTCACATTCCCAATATAAAATGTTTTCTCTTAGATGTAACTTCTACAGAGAGTATTGAACAAGCTAAAAGTGCGATACTAAAAGAGTCTAAAACAATTGATGTCGTTATAAACAATGCTGGAATTGGTTATCGAAGTTTTGTAGAATTGTCAGAAGATTCTAAAATTGACCATATCGTAAGCGTAAATTGGCTGGGCGTTGTAAAAATGTGCCGGGCTTTTGTGCCGGTTTTTAGAGAACAGCATTACGGCGCTTTTATTAATATTTCTTCGGTCGCGGGGTTGGTAAATTTGCCTTTGGGAAGTTTTTATCATTCTACCAAAAAAGCGGTTGAAAGCTTCTCCGAATGCATGGCTTATGAATTGATCGATTTTAATATAAGCGTTAGCACGGTTCAATTCGGAAATGCCAATACTAATTTTCAAGCCAATGTTGCTAAATCAGAGCGATCAGAAATTGATTCCTACAATAATTTGATGGATAAAATTTCGGAGATTTTGATCAAAAAGTCAAATAAAAACAAAGACCTTATTCCTAAAATTATTGATAAAGTGTTTTCTGTGGCCGAAAATCCTCCCAAAAAATTCAAACGATTTACAATTGGCTTTGATGCTAATATCATGAAGATTTTAAGAGCCCGATTAGGTTATCAATTATTCAATAGTTTGATTAGAAAATCGGTTTTAAAATAATTTTGAACATCGGTATTAAAAAACTATTTTTGCACCACAACAACACAACACTAATGAATACAATTACTTCGACCAAGTTTAACTTTCCGGGTCAAAAATCGGTTTACCACGGCAAGGTTCGTGAAGTTTACAATATTAACGACGAACTTTTGGTAATGATTGCGACCGATAGACTTTCTGCTTTTGATGTCGTTATGCCTAAAGGAATTCCTTTCAAAGGACAAATTCTGAATCAAATTGCTACTAAATTTATGCAATTAACGCAAGACATTGTTCCCAATTGGCTGATTGCAACACCAGATCCAAACGTGGCAGTTGGTCACTTATGTAATCCTTTTAAAGTAGAAATGGTAATTCGGGGCTATCTTTCAGGTCACGCAGCACGTGAGTATGCAGCAGGTAAAAGAGTTCTTTGTGGCGTGTTACTTCCGGAGGGAATGAAAGAGAACGATAAGTTTCCAACACCTATTATTACACCTACCACCAAAGCCGATTTAGGAACTCATGACGAAGATATTTCTCGTGAGGCTATTTTGGCCAACGGGATTGTTTCGGAAGAAGATTACCTGATTTTAGAAAAATATACTAGAGATTTATTTCAAAGAGGAACTGAAATAGCCGCATCTCGCGGATTGATTCTGGTCGATACTAAATATGAATTTGGGAAAACCAAGGAAGGAAAAATTGTCTTGATTGATGAAATTCACACGCCCGATTCTTCTCGCTATTTTTATACTGAAGGGTATAAGGAAAGACAAGATAATAATGAACCTCAAAAACAATTGTCAAAAGAATTTGTGCGTCAGTGGTTAATAGCGAATGATTTTCAGGGAAAAGAAGGACAACAAATTCCGGAAATGACCGATGAGTACATCGAAACCGTTTCCGAAAGATACATCGAATTGTATGAAAATATTATAGGAGAAAAGTTTGAAAAAGCAGATACTTCTAATATTTTAGAACGAATAGAAAAGAATGTTATTGCATTTTTAAATAAATAAATAAAAAGAGCTCGCGGAGCTCTTTTTTTAGCTACAAAAACTACCTTTTGACTTTCTACTTTAGCTATTTGATGTAGTATATCCAATTAAAAATTAAACTTTGTATCTTTGCCGCTTTGAAACTTACTCCAATGATTGAAATAGGAAAATACAACACACTAACAATATTACGTGAAACCAAAGTTGGTTTATATTTGGGGTTACCTGATGAAAATATAGAAAATGACCCTAGTAAAGACATACTTCTGCCTAATAAATATGTTCCGGAGCATTACGTAATAGGGAATGAAATTGCAGTTTTTGTATATCTTGATCACGAAGAAAGACCAGTTGCGACTACGCTAGAACCTTATATTTTTCTGAATGAATTTGCACTGTTGCGAGTAAATTACGTCAATCAGGTGGGGGCGTTTATGAACTGGGGTATGGAAAAAGATTTATTTGTCCCTTTCAAAGAACAAGCTCGTCCTATGGAACAAGGCAAACGCTACTTGGTTTACATGTATATGGATGAAAAAACGAATCGTTTGGTAGGTTCCAGCAAAACCAATCAGTTTTTAGACAATGAAAATATTACGGTTGAAAACGGAGAAGAAGTCGATTTAATTGTTTCTCATATTACCGATGTAGGAATTAATGTCATTATCAACGAAAAGCACAAAGGCTTGTTGTATAAAAACGAAGTGTTTGAAGATTTGCGAACCGGTGACAGAATTATTGGTTACATTAAAAATGTACGTCCCGATGGAAAAATAGACGTTTCTCGTCAGCCGTTTGGTATGGAGCGTGTTGATGCTTCTGGACAAATTATTTTAGATGAATTAAAAGCCAGTCGCGGGTTTTTACGATTAAATGATGACTCGCATCCCGAGGATATCAAGACCGTACTTAAAATGAGTAAAAAAACCTTCAAAAAAGCCATTGGAACCCTGTACAAGCAAAAATTGATAGAGATTAAAGACGATGGAATTTATTTGGTTAAAGAATAGCTTAAACACTTCAAGATAGCATCCTGAGCCTTTCGAAGGACAAAAATAAAAAATGCCAATCTTTTCGGATTGGCATTTTTCTCTAATTATCTCAGGTTTCAACCTTCATTGTGATTTCATTCTCTGAAATAACCGATAACATACGTAAAGCGATAATAACATCTTTACAAATCAAAAAATTAAATAAACTTTTACAGAGTAATTTCTTTCACTAAAGAGAATCGTTAACATTCTCTTTTTCTTACCCTGTATGACTTTTTGTTTTTGTCTTCAAACAACTCGGTAAAATTGTCTTCATACAAAACTAATAGTTGCTTTGTTGCCTGTGGATTATTAATAATTTTAAGGACAGAAGCTATTTTTATTTTTTGCTAATCGTATCCGTTGGTTCATCCATAGGGGCAATTGTATCAGTTTGTGTAGTATCAACAACTTGCGCAGTAGTTTCCTCAATAGGCATTTGTTCTTGAGTAGATTCTTCTACTTTTTTGTTACAACTTGTAAGCAATGCACTAAATGTAAGAGCGACAATTAAAACAGTTTTTTTCAAAAAATTTCGGTTTAAATTAATAAATCAGTTAATGAAAAATCAATTATAAATAGCTGATTTTCAATGATATAAATTTAAATAAAAAATGAATTCAATTGTAATAATTTTCAAACTTTAACACTTGTTGAAAAATAGTACAAGAATAATCACACCGAATTTTTTTTAAAACGAAAATGAAGTATTTTTACAAGGATTTAAATACTAATTACAATGAGTAAAATAGAGTGGAAAACCGCACTGGAATTTGAAGATATAACCTATAAAAAATGTAACGGAGTAGCCAGAATAGCATTCAATCGTCCTGATGTGCGCAATGCCTTTCGTCCGAAAACAACTGCCGAACTAATCAAAGCGTTTTATGATGCACAGGAAGATACTTCTATTGGAGTGGTATTACTTTCTGCGGAAGGACCTTCATCAAAAGACGGCATTTGGTCGTTTTGTAGTGGTGGCGATCAAAAAGCACGGGGTCATCAAGGATATGTAGGAGAAGATGGTTATCACCGCTTGAATATATTAGAAGTGCAACGTATGATTCGTTTTATGCCTAAAGCCGTAATTTGTGTTGTTCCCGGATGGGCTGTTGGTGGAGGTCATTCGTTACACGTAGTGTGTGATATGACTTTGGCCAGTAAAGAACATGCCATTTTTAAACAAACTGATGCTGATGTAACTAGTTTTGATGGTGGTTATGGTTCGGCATATTTGGCCAAAATGGTGGGGCAAAAGAAAGCTCGGGAAATTTTCTTTTTAGGACGTAATTATTCGGCCCAAGAGGCATTCGAAATGGGCATGGTAAACGCAGTAGTGCCTCACGACGAATTGGAGGATACAGCGTATGAATGGGCTCAGGAAGTATTGGCAAAATCACCAACTTCTATCAAAATGCTCAAATTTGCGATGAATTTAACGGATGATGGAATGGTAGGACAACAAGTTTTCGCTGGTGAGGCTACTCGATTGGCCTATATGACCGATGAAGCCAAAGAAGGACGTGATGCTTTCCTTGAAAAACGCAAGCCTAACTTTGAAAAGAAATGGTTACCATAAATTATTATTGCTTATAACCTAAAGCTAAAAAAATGAAACACTGGATTGAAGCTGCGCGTCTACGAACCCTACCACTTTCGGTTTCCGGAATATTGGTCGGAAGTTTATATGCGCTGAATAACCCGACCAATGAGGTTCTCACTCCCACTCAGGTATTTGATTGGAGAATCTTTATTTTATCCATTTTAACGACTATTGGATTTCAGGTACTCTCTAATTTTGCCAATGATTACGGTGATGGAGTAAAAGGAACCGATAATGAAGATCGAGTAGGGCCGCAAAGAGCTATTCAAAGTGGTGTTATTTCGCCACAAGCCATGAAAAAAGCCATGTATTTAACCGCATTTTTGACTTTTTTGTGTGCTGTAATGCTAATTTATATTGCCTTTTCAGATAAACATTTGTTGTTTTCTCTGTTTTTCTTAATTCTGGGAATTTTAGCCATTGCTTCTGCAATAAAATACACCGTTGGAGATTCAGCTTATGGTTACAAAGGATTTGGCGATGTATTTGTATTTGTTTTCTTCGGATTGGTGAGTACATTGGGGGTTAACTTTTTATATTCCAAACAATTTGATTGGCAATTGGTCTTACCAGCTTGCGCTATCGGGATGTTAAGCACCGGAGTACTGAATTTAAACAACATGCGCGATGAGTTGTCGGATAGAAAAGCAGGAAAAAATACTTTAGTAGTAAAAATAGGGGGTGAAAAAGCTAAAATCTATCATTATTTCTTAGTAGGAGGAGCCATGCTCTTAGTCTTGATTTTTGCCATTATTTATGATGGTGTCGGATTTAGAATAGACCAATATGCTTTTTTAGTGGCTTATTTTCCATTAATTGGACATTTAAGAACGGTTTACGCCTGTGAGGATAACAGAAGATTAGATCCACAGTTAAAAAAATTAGCCATAAGTACGTTTTTATTGTCCTTAATTTTAGCCATGGTTTTAATTTTTTAATACTTAAACTATGAAAATCACATTCTACGGTCACGCCTGTATTGGTATTGAAGTTTCAGGAAAGCATATTTTGGTTGATCCTTTTATCACTGGAAATTCAAAAGCGGCACATATAGATGTAAATTCGATAAAAGCGGATTATATTTTGGTTACGCATGCCCATTTTGATCACATACAAGATGTAGAAGTTATTGCAAACCGAACCAATGCCGTGGTGGTTTCCAATTGGGAAATTGCCAATCATTTTGGGAATAAAGGATTAAAATTCCATTCGATGAATCATGGTGGAAGCTGGGATCTCGATTTTGGAAATGTAAAATATGTCAATGCTGTTCACTCCAGTTCTTTTCCTGACGGAAGCTATGGTGGACAACCTGGCGGATTTGTCATCGAAGGCGAGCACAAAAATATTTACATAGCAGGAGATACAGCCCTAACAATGGATATGAAATTGATTCCTATGCGCACCAAACTAGATTTGGCTATTTTGCCTATTGGAAATTGCTATACCATGGATGTAGATGACGCGATTATAGCTTCCGATTTTGTGGACTGTGATAAAGTCTTAGGCTGTCATTTTGATACTTTTGGTTATATCGAAATCAACCATGAGGAAGCGATTAAAAAGTTTTTCGATGTAGGTAAAGATCTAATGTTATTGGAAATAGGCCAAAGTATTGATTTGTAATTGGCATTGAAATTGATTATTGCTACTGAATTTTAAAATAAAATAATGAAACCCAAAATACTATTACTTTTATTATCAATTCCAATTCTAACTTTTGCACAGTCCTCAGATGGTTATTGGGACAATCAGCGAATTACCAATAAAGAGATTAAGCTTTCTGCCGGTGATAAAATCATCATTAAATCAGAAGAATTTCCTGTAGGAACTACTGAATTTATTTATCGCATCACCCTTTTGGATGAAAATCAAAAAATGGTCTCCGATTTGGCTTCAGTGCTAAAAGCCATTCCCGATCCGTATTATATTGGCAAAGGAGCAGGTGGCGCGATATCATTACTTTCTACCGTTTCAGGAAACGACAAATGTACGTATGCTATTTATACCAATGAAACTTTGGCTTCTGACTTTATCAGTTCAGGAAGTACGGAGAAAGCGTGTTTGTTTCAAAAGAATCCAGTAAGCAAAGATGCTAAAGTGGTTTCGATTAAATCGGCTTGTTTGGGAGAAGAAACCAAGAATATCTGGTTCACGTTTAAAAATGAGAACTGGATGATGGGTGAAAAAATTGTCTTGGAAATCATTCCATGGGTAGATAATATTGCTAGTAGAGGTTGGAGCAAAAAGAATAAAGAAATCGCCTTGAAAACGGTTTATTCTGTTGGCTTTAATCAATATGTTGCAAAATCTAAACATGAAATTGCCTATAAAACGATTGAACTAATTTCAGAAGAATACCGCTTTACCGATTTTCAAAAACTTTCTATACAAGAGCAAAAATTAATCATCGAAAAAAATGAAGAAATTGCTTTTTCAGAAGTTGGATTGAAAAATTCATACAGTGATATTTATTGTTATTTAGCTTCCAAATTAGCTAAAGAAGGTAAAATAGACGAAGCAATCGATTTACTGAATAACAAAGTTATTTCTAAAGCAGATGTAACGGCTTTTCATTACAATTGTTTAGCAGAATTGTATATTCAGTCCAATCAGTTTGATAAAGCGTTTAAAACACTTGAAAGTGCTCAAAAGCTGGATGCAAGTGAATTAAAAGTGCAAATGAACTTCGCTCACTTGTATATGTTCATGGGGGAAGTTTCCAAATCAAAAGAAATACACAAACGCTACATGAATCAGAATGTTTCAGCCAAACAAACCTGGAAAAACAAAGCTGTAAACGATTTGGATGCATTCAAAAAATCAACATTACCTCAAGAAAATATAGCTAAGATTTGGAGATTGTATAATTAATGTATGTTAAGTTAGTAGGATTTAAAGACTGAAAAATAGAAGGGTTTTGGTCTTTAAATCGTTCTATATTAGCATCTTTTTGTCTTATATGAATGAAAGCCACTTATCAAAAATACATCCTTGATTTTAAAAATCCTTCCGGGACTTCCAGAGGTGTTTTAACCCAAAAAGAAACCTGGTTTTTGGTGTTAGATAACAATGGGAAAATCGGAATAGGCGAGTGCGGAATTTTGCGAGGCCTTTCTGCCGATGACCGACCCGATTATGAAGCAAAACTGCAATGGGTTTGCGAGAACATCTCATTAGGTAAAGACAAACTTTGGGAAGCGCTAATAGAATTTCCGTCGATTCAATTTGGAGTCGAAATGGCTTTTCAATCGTTAACCGCTGAAAATCCTTTTATTTTATTTCCTTCCGATTTTACTTCGGGACAAAAATCGATACCAATTAATGGTTTGATTTGGATGGGGGAAGAAGCATTTATGAAGCAACAAATTGAAGACAAAATTGCTCAGGGATTTAATTGCATTAAACTTAAAATTGGCGCCATTGATTTCGATAAAGAACTAAAATTGCTACAATTTATTCGGCAAAATTTCACTTCCAATCAAATAGAAATCAGAGTAGATGCCAATGGGGCCTTTAAACCTGAAGAAACCCTGTCTAAGCTGAATTTACTTTCGAGACTTGACATTCATAGCATAGAACAGCCTATTGCTAAAAATAATTGGGAAGCAATGGCAAAATTGTGTGCCGAAACCCAATTGCCCATTGCGCTTGATGAAGAATTAATCGGCGTGTTTTCTCGGGAAGAGAAAGAATTATTGTTGCAGCAAATTAAACCACAATACATTATTTTAAAACCTAGCTTTATTGGTGGTATTAGAGGAACAGAAGAATGGATTGCGTTGGCCGAAAAATACCATATCGGTTGGTGGGTTACATCTGCTTTAGAATCAAATATTGGATTGAATGCGATAGCGCAATTCACTTTTTTGAAGCAGAACAAAATGCCTCAAGGATTGGGAACCGGTGGACTTTTTACCAATAATTTTGAATGTCCTTTGGAAGTTGAAAATGGTAATTTATATTACAATTCGGATAAAAAATGGGAGGTAAATCTAAACGATTTCAAATCGTGAAAGGATTGTTTTTAGCTCTGTTTTACACTTTTTAATAAAGCTATAAAACTGATACTCGACCAAATGCCTTCTAAAATGATAAAAGGAAAATACTGGATTAAAAACGAGGCATAGCAGGCCAAGGCCGCTCCGGCAAAATTCATAAAATAATAAATAGAACTGGTAGGTGAAATAATTTTTAAAACACTTAAAAAATAGGCCAATAATACGATGGTCACTCCAATAGTTCCGATAATGTCATTGTAACTCATAATTTAAAATCTTCATATGATGTAAACTTACATAAAATTATGGTTTGCTCAATATTTGAAATTTTTATGATTGGTTGAGTTAATTTAGATTTGATTTTTTTTTCTTTGCATAAAAATAAATTTATGAAAAAGATAGTTTTAGGACTAGTAGTTTTAAGCAGTTTGGTTTCTTGTAGTAATGATGACTCTAGTAACAATTCTTTAGTAGGTGTTTGGAAAAAATCTAAGGAAGAATTAGTTTCAGGAAAGGATAAAACAATCATAGAAACTTTTATTACTGATGATTGTGAAAAAAAAGGGACTATTGAAATCTTTAATAATGGTCAGTACAAATCAACAAGATATTCAACTTCAAATCAGGATTGTTTATTAGATGGTATTTTTGAAGGAACTTGTAGTTATAATGCAAACACAAAAAAACTAACGATGGATGGAGAATTAAAAGATGTGTTATCTCTAACTTCAAATGAATTTGTATATGTTATCGAGACAACCAATGATCAAAATGGAGATGGTATTGATGATTATTATGTTAGTTATCTTATAAAATAATAAAAATAAAATCCCGCAATTGCGGGATTTTATTTTTTGTGGAGTCGCCGAGAATCGAACTCGGGTCCAAACAAGCAATCAAAAAGCTTTCTACATGTTTAGTTCCTGATTAAATTTTCGATGTTGCGCTACGCCAAGAACAGCAACACAACACTTAGCTTTATCAGTGTCAAGAAGGATTTAAAGCATTACCTTCTCTAGGTTTACTTTTACGGTTCCCCTTGACGAAACGCCATAAACCAAGGCTTTTCAGGAGAATCCAGCTTTCCTACCTAGTAGGAACGAGGCAAATCGTACTATAATTCGGATTAAGCAGCTAAAGCGTAATTATTTTCGCCGTGTAAAATTTTGAGACATTATATTTAGGAGCAACACCTCAATGCTCCACATGCTTACAATCTAATTCCACTCGCTGTCAAAACCAGTCGACCCCAAATGAAGTGTGCAAATATATGAATTTGTCGTGATTATTCACATCAAAATCTATTCCAAACCTTCTTCTTTATTATTCAATTTAAAAGGATAATCACCAAAGAGCGACGAAAGAACTTTTAATCGGTAAGTGCTTCGGGTGTATTTGTTTGAAATACAAATCAAGGTCACTTTTTCATCTTTCAGTTTGATATAAGCCGAAGTGCTGCCATGCCACCAGCCGTTGTGGTAAAACATTTTTTTTCCATCTTCCCATTCTAACATGCGTATTCCCAAGCCGTAATTTCTGGTTCCTCGGCTTTCATAGCTGTATCCTTTGAAAACTTCTTTCAGTAAATTTTTATTCAAGAAAGCGGGACTGTAAGTGGCCATATCAAATTTTAGTAAATCCCTTGGGGTTGAATAGATATTTTTATCCCCATAAATATCATCCAGATGATTGTAGGGATATTTAATTTTGTTTCCTTTGTAGGATTGACTTACCTTTTTTCCGTCTTTTTTTAAATCAAAAACAAAAGTGTCTTTCATATCCAAAGGCTCAAAAATTAACTTTTTCATCGCCATGCGATAATCCATTTGGGTAACTTTTTCAATAATTAATGCCAAAAAGGCATAATTGGTATTGCAATAGCTAAAACGGGAATCGGGTTTAAATTCTAATTCAACATTGAATTTTTTAATAATTGGAATTAAGTCACTGTTGTGTAATGTGTCTCTTTTGTTCCACACTTCTTTTTTATCGGTAAAATAACTGTAATTACGAATACCAGTTCGATGGTTTAATAAGGTTCTAACAGTAATATTATCGTATGGAAAATCAGGAAGAATGGTATTAACCTTCTGGTCTAATGTGATTTTTTTAGAATCAATTAAAAGTAAAACAGCCGTTGCGGTT
>Ga0209599_10001088_pt1 | contig 14001 bp, 13 predicted proteins | sample Shrwel_input2_FT_FD_187534 | JGI IMG/M metagenome (GOLD analysis project Ga0209599, IMG submission 187534) | Subsurface microbial communities from deep shales in Ohio, USA - Utica-3 well 1 S input2 FT (SPAdes) (version 2) ... | reverse complement strand
CAACAATCAGCATACGCCATACCTGAGCCACAAGGGCAGACATCGGTTTTTTTCATGATTAAACACAGCAGCTAATAACGGTTGAGGCATTATCTTGATTGGCAACAACAAGTAAAGTCTTTAATTGAATCAACATAGAAGCAATATCTTGTTCATCATCTCGCTGAGCTAAATACTCAGTTAATTCACGTTCAACAAGGTCAAGCCATTGTTTTAACACAGTAACAGAGACTGGTTTTTCGGTTTGGCAAATATCTGCCAGCTGCCCCATCATTAAACGATACGTTGATTCAGACAATAAGTTTAAGCCGTTAGCTAAAACAATAAACTGAAAATCTTTATCTAAAATCACTTCGTCATTTTTATAGGTTAAATAAATCAACGATGACATATTTTTCACTCATCAAACAACTGGCAACGCCGTTCTATCCACCACGCGCCTCAAGACAAAACTACTATGCACACCCGTTACGCCCGTAATACGGGTCAGTCGATTGAGCAATAATTCCTGATAGGCATCCATGTCTTTTACCACCACTTTCAACTGATAATCTGCCGACTGTCCTGTAATCAACAAACACTCTAACACTTCGGGAATATCAACAATACTGGCTTCAAAATGCTGAAAGCGTTCGGGCGTATGTTGATCCATTGAAATGTGAATTAACGCCATCAACGTCAAACCCAATTTACGCGCATCGACTAAGGCGCGATACGCGGTAATAAAGCCTGCATCTTCTAGGGTTTTCACGCGGCGTAAACAAGGGGATGGTGTGAGGCCAATTTTATCGGCAAGGTCTTGGTTGCTGATGCGGCTGTCTTGTTGTAAGAGGTCGAGAATGTGGCGGTCGTAGCGGTCGAGTTGCATTTTAAATTACCTTTCAATGAAGACTCCTCCCCCTAATTTAGGGGGAGGTTGGGAGGGGGTTATGCTTAAAAACAACCTCACCCTAACCCTCTCCTAAATTAGGAGAGGGAACTTTATTGTAAATATGACGCTGCGAATACCACTTAATTCATCCTACCAATAAAAATTGTAATATCGCAATAAAATTTTAATAAATATTATTTTTTAGCAATAATTTATATTTTTATATTCAAATTAAGCCTTATTTCACAATCTTATGCTGTCCACTTTTATTTATCATACGCTTAATGAAAAATTATTATTGGACACGCATCATGTTGAAAAATCCTTCTAGCAAATACCGCGCTTTTCCTGCGATTAACTTGCCCGACCGTCAATGGCCAAGCCGCACTATTACTCAAGCTCCAATTTGGATGAGTACTGATTTGCGTGATGGCAACCAATCGTTGTTTGAGCCGATGAATGGCGCGCGCAAAATGCAGATGTTTAAAATGTTGTGCGACATTGGCTTTAAAGAAATTGAAGTATCTTTTCCGTCAGCGTCACAAACCGATTTTGATTTTGTTCGTACCTTAATTGAAGATGGTCATATTCCCGATGACGTGACCATTATTGTGTTAACACAAGCGCGTGAGCATTTGATTCGTCGAACGATGGAGTCTTTACGCGGTGCTAAAAAGGCGATTGTTCATGTCTATAACGCCACCTCGCAACCGTTCCGCGATATTGTTTTTAATTTAAGCAAACGCGAAGTGGTGGAAATGGCCGTTAATGCCGTGTCGTTAATTAAACAATTAGCTGCCGAACAACCCTCAACCAAATGGCAATTGGAATATAGTCCCGAAACCTTTACCGCCACCGAATTGGATTTTGCCAAAGAAGTGTGTGATGCCGTCACTGAAACATGGGGCGCAACACCAAACAATAAAGTGATTTTGAATTTGCCAGCCACCGTTGAAGTCGCAACACCGAATGTGTATGCCGACCAAATTGAATGGATGGGTCGTCACTTAGCACGTCGGGATAGTGTGATTATCAGTTTGCACCCGCATAATGACCGAGGCACTGCCGTTGCTGCCACTGAATTGGGCTTGATGGCAGGTGCGGAACGGGTTGAAGGTTGTTTGTTTGGTCTCGGTGAACGGACGGGTAATGTTGACTTGGTGACCTTGGCGTTAAATTTGTATAGCCAAGGCATTACACCGAATTTGGATTTTTCTGACATCGACACCGTCGCGCGTACCGTTGAACATTGCACACAATTACCGATTCATCCGCGTCATCCTTATGTTGGCGATTTGGTGTTTACCGCGTTTTCTGGCTCACACCAAGACGCGATTAAAAAAGGCTTTTCGGTACAACAAGCGGATAGCTATTGGAATATGCCCTACTTGCCGATTGACCCTGCCGATGTTGGCCGTAGTTATGACTCGGTGATTCGGGTGAATAGCCAATCGGGTAAAGGTGGTGTGGCCTATTTGTTAGAAAACAGCTATGGCGTGGTGATGCCGCGTCGTTTGCAAGTCGAGTTTTCGGGCGTGGTGCAACAACATACCGATAGCGTAGGCGGCGAAATCAGTGCTCAACAAATCTGGCAATTGTTTAGCCAAACCTATTTACAGAGCAACGTACCCGTTTGTTACCGCGAATATCATTTGTTTGAACACGGCAAAAACCAAGGCATTCGTTTGGTGGTGGATATTCATGGCGTGACGCAAGTGTTAACAGGTTATGGCAATGGCCCGATTGAAGCCGCAGTGAATGCGTTACATGGTGCAGGGATTTTTGTGCAAGTACGCAGCTACGAAGAACGCTCGATGAATGCCGATGTCGATGGTGCAAATGCCCAAGCCTGTACCTTTATCGAAATGACGCAACAAGGCGTGATGGGTGCGTGTTATGGCGTGGGCATTGATAGCAATATGATTAGCGCGTCGATTAAGGCATTGGTGAGTGGGGTAAATCGGACGATTGGACAAGCAGATTTTAAAGCGATTGGATAATTCGAGCCTAGACACATACTCATTTAGGACTTACGCATTTTAATAAAATTAGCGCAAGTCCTAATAATCTCAGTTACTTAGCCTTACTCACCATAAAGTCAACCGCATTTTTGATTTCTTTTTCGGTACAAGCCGCACAAGTCCCTTTAGCTGGCATGGCACGAATACCTTTTATAGCATGCGTATATAAAGTAGGCATACCTTGAGCAATACGTGCTTTCCACGCGGCTTTGTCGCCAAACTTGGGCGCGCCTGCAATACCTGCACCATGACATACCGCACAAACAGCCTTATACACATCCTCACCTTTACGGTCAGGCGCAGCAAAACTAGCTTGGCTAGCCAATATGCTCAGGCTTGCTAACAACACTGCTATTTTTTTCATCTTCATTTGCTCCAAATTAAACAAAGGTTTACGTTTACATTATAAGACTTATTTTTAGCGTGCCTATGCGACAAATTGTCGCTTTGTAGCAGCTAATTTTTTTTCTATCACCAGCATCAACCGTGTAGCAATACCCAAATTAAAACGTGCATCAATTTCACGAATACAGGTAGGGCTAGTGACATTAATTTCGGTAATATAATCACCAATCACATCTAAACCAACAAATAACAAGCCGCGTTTTTTTAACTCTTGCCCCACTTGACTAGCCAACCAATAATCACGCGGACTTAATAATTGCGGCACACCTGTACCACCTGCGGCCAAATTACCACGTGTTTCGCCTTGTGGTGGCACACGCGCCAAACAATACGGCACAGGCTCACCATCAATCAGCAAAATACGCTTATCCCCTTTGATAATCTCAGGAATATAACGCTGTGCCATTATTGGCAAAGTGCCATTATCGGTCAGCGTTTCTAAGGTTGCACCAATGTTGAAACCTTTATCTTGTAGCCTAAAAATACCCGTTCCACCCATACCATCTAAGGGTTTAACAATCACATCTTGATGTTGTGCGATAAACTCCCTAATACGCGACATTTGACTACTGACTAAAGTTGGCACCATACAATGGGCAAATTGAGTGGCAAATAATTTTTCATTACAATCACGCAAGGATTGCGGTTTATTCACCACCAATACGCCTGCTTGTTCGGCACGTTCCAAAATATAAGTGCTATAAATAAAACGCATATCAAATGGCGGATCTTTACGCATTAAAATTACGTCCATTTGTGCCAAATCTAGGCTTCGCATCTCACCTAATTGATGCCATTTTTGATAATCTTCAAACACTTGTAATGACCTAAGCTGTCCATAGGCACGGCCATTTTCAATAAACAAATCTTCTTGCTGGGCATAAAACAGCTCGTAACCACGTTTAGCGGCTGCCCATAACATGGCAATACTCGAATCTTTTTTAATGTTGATACGCGCAATATCATCCATCACTATCAATAATTTAATGGCTTTCATAGCTTTGAACCCCACTCATCTAGGTCACGCGCACCATATTTAGCACGATACGCAGCCATACTTTCTACCAATTCGCTATGGCCACCATGCTCACGCAAAAACTCAACAATGTGGTCTAACTTAATAATGGAGACCACAGGAATATGATGATGTTGAATAATTTCTTGAATCGCCGATAACTCACCTGTACCACGTTCTTGTCTGTCTAAAGCCACCACAATCCCTGCGGCGATTGCTCCTTGCGCTTCTAAAATAGCCAATACTTCACGAATCGCTGTGCCTGCACTAATCACATCATCAATAATTAATACTCGCTTACCTTGTAACGACGCACCGACTAAGCTCCCACCCTCACCATAATCCTTGGCTTCTTTACGATTAAAACACCACGGTTTATTGACGTGAAATTGGTCATGTAATTGAATGGCCGTAGCACTGGCAATGGGAATGCCTTTGTAAGCAGGGCCAAAAATCACATCATAATCAATGCCTGATTTTTGAATGGTTTCGGCATAACACTTACCTAAAGCCGAGAGTGCCAAACCATCTTGAAATAAACCCGCATTAAAAAAATACGGACTTTTACGACCTGACTTTAAGGTAAACAAGCCAAAACGTAATACTTCACGATGCATCGCTAATTGAATAAAGGCACGTTGATAATCTTGCATAATAAAACTCACTAAATGATAGGGTCTGTTGACGTTTTGCGTGTGAGCTGCGTTGCTGATAAAAATTGACTCAGACAAGGCACAAAACGAAGCTAATAGTTATTCTATTGGCGAGTTTTGTAACACAGTATGAGCCAATTTTTAACGCAACCCGAAGGGAAAGAGCTATTTTCTGAGGCTACTTTGTTGTGCGTTGCTTCTTTGGAGTAACCAAACTACGCAACTTACGCCGCGTATCCTCTAAAAATAGCTTCTTTCGCAACCACAATCAAAACGTCAACAGACCCTAAAACGTCGTTTTAGTTTTTAAGCTCGAAATTTTTACTTGATCATCAACCAGTATTAAATCGACACTCATTTCGTGTGCTTGAGTTAAGTCTTCATCTAAAATGGTACGGCTTTCGTCCATGTTAAGGCTTAAGTTGGCCGATAATCCTGCTTGGGTTAAGGTGTATTTGAGGTTTTTAAGTTTGTATTTTTCGGATCTTCCAAAATGCCAAGCTGATTTTACTTGTTGTAGATACTGGCTTTTGTTTAGGCTAAAACTTTGCGCCATTTTAATTAAATAGATGTTAATAGACGCATTGTCCGCAATCATGGCATCGAGTTTTTTATCATCACGATCTTGCATGGCTTGGTAAAAGTCTTTTAAAAAGCGTTGCGTTTTTTTTGAGCTTAATAGGTCGGCAGCGTATGCTCCTTGCGTTAAAGTTAAGGCAAGTCCAGCACAAATCATTAATTTTTTCATGAAGTTATTCCTTGTTGTCACTGCATTCGCTGAGAGTTGGCTCGTATTTACAACGTACCTTTTTTAAGAGGCTAACCATTTTAGTGTCATAAATGCCTTCTTGCGTCATGCTTAAACGGGCATCGGTGAGTAAGGCTTGATAGTTGTTATATTCACCATCTGGAGCAGGAAAAAAGTATAAAATTTCTTGTTCGGCAGCGTTGATGGGTTTTTGTAGGGTATCAAACAAACCTGCAAAATAAGTGCGTGAGTGTTGACCAAACTCGCCCGAAAACTTATGAAAGTGAGTAATAACTTGTAGGCTTAATTGGCTAATTGGCATATTTAACACTAAGCCTTTGTTGGCCACCCCTTTAAATAGTTCTAAGGGCATATAAGCAATGGCAGGTGCAGCAATTAAGTCGGATTCACCTGAGTTAAATTTAGAGGCAAAGTCATTGATGTCGGCGGCTAAAGGTTGAAAGCCAAGTCTTTCGGCCATGCGTAATTGCACGATGTCATGGGCTAAGACGGCAATTTTTTTGCCTTTGATTTTTTCGACCGAGTTAATGCTACGGTCATTTAAAAACAAATAAGCTCCGCCAATAGGAAGTACGCCCACTACCTCAAAATTGTCTTGCACCATCAGTTTGCTGGCTTCGGGGCGAGAAATAGTTTCGATGACACTTTTCATTTGGGCGTCATTTTTCAGACCACTAATGGCCTCAATACTGCTCGTAAACAAATTAAACTCACGCGCACGAATGCCTGTAACCGAGGCAATGTCACATTTGCCTTCATTAAAATCGTTAACGGCTTGTTCTTCGTCTGTATAGGCTTTGAGTTCGAGTTCAACATTCCATTTACGTGCTTGTGTCGCATATTCGCGCATGGTGTTGTAAAACGGCCCTTGCATGCCTAAAACATCAAACACACAGAATGTTTGTGCATTACTAAGGCTACTTAATAGGCTCAAAGCAAGCGCGCAAAAGGTTTTTTGATATAAAGAAGTAACGCGACCTTTCATGGAGTAAATCTTCCCATATTGTTTTGGCATAAATCAGGACTGGTTAAAATCTGCCAAATCATACTCCTTTTATGGTGTTTTCTCCAAAGTCTTGTTTAAAAATCCTCATTTTTCGCGGTGTTTTTAATAATGGTTGTGTGTTGATTTTGGCTTTGTTGGCGATGTTTACGTCGTACAACATCTGGCGTATTGCCTGCCCATTTTTGAAAGGCGCGGGTAAAGCTAGCTTGATCGCTATAACCCACGATATTAGCGATACGCTCAATGCTCAAATGTGATGTTTTAAGATAACGCATCGCGGCTTGCATTCGTACTTGTAAACGAATTTCGTTAAAGCTCATGCCAATGTCTGCTAAACGGCGGCGTAAGGTCCGCACACTCATATTAAGATATTGAGCAACATCTTCGGCGGTTACGGCTTCGTCGGCTTTAGTTAAGATATAAGCTCGCATTTTGACCACCATGCCATGCTCATAAAAAGGGTCAGCTTGTGGCGGTAGGGCAGTATTGATGGGATTAATTTGTTTGGGTGCTTGATGTGGCTCGGCAGCATATAGGCGAATTTCGTTGTAAGGGCTGCCAATTTCTATGGGGACGGGTAATAAACCTTCTAGACTATGCCCATGATGTAAAATATGTTCTTGAAAATGCAAGGTAATATGTTTTGTAACCATTGACGTTAGCGTATATAAACTGCTTAAAAAAGCCTGAGTAATAAAGCATTCAATTTCAAATAAAGGCTGTTTATATGATAAACGTAGTGCAATGTAATTAGGCTCTTGTCTAAGCTCTAAAACGATAAGAGGTAATCTGACTTGCAAATAATGAAAGATATTGGTCATTAACTCTCTAAAAGGCAGTCTTGTAATAAACACGTAGCCAAATAAACCATGTGTCATCAAATCCATACGTTTGCCATAACGCACGCCTGCAAAGCTTTGGCCTGTTAAACCTAAATAATGGCTCACAATTGCCCTTACTTGATACACCGATAAAAAGGCTTCGGGGTTGTGCAAAATAGAACTGTTAATGCCACAGTCGCGCAAAATGTAATTAATTTGAATGTTTTCTTCGGCCATACATTCGGCCAATTTGCTTAAATAAACGACGGGTAAAAAGGGTAAGTCATTAATGTTCATAGGCGTAATTTTTATTGATTTTTATTGAGTCTTTAGTTTACGCGCGCGTAAATGAATACACCACACAAGCGGCCATGCTTGGCCGTTAAAGTATAACAACTGGCCGAAAAAACCGATGACTGGTATGAAAAAACCGACCAAAATTAAACCAATCCAATAAACGCTGTTTTTACAGTGGCCGTCACCAATAAATAAAAGAAGAAACCATTATGACTCAAGCACTCTCTCAAAAAGCCTTGGCTCTTAAAGCTGTTTATCGTTCAGTTAACAAAATTGACGTACACGATATTCGTCAAATGTATGGTATTTACTGCCAGTATTACGAAAACACTTCATGGGATATTTTTTTACGCGACCTGAGTAAAAAAACGGGCGCATTTTTGTTGATTTGCCCGAAAGAGCAGCGTGTTGTGGGTTTTTCTACCATTATGACCACCGATATGATGGTGCAGGGAAAGCTGTCACGCGGTGTGTTTAGTGGTGATACGATTATCGAAAAAGCCTACTGGGGTTCACGTGCTTTACAATTGGCTTTTTACAAGTTTATGTTGACAGAAAAAGCGCGTCATCCACGAAAAACGATTTATTGGTTATTGATTTCTAAAGGCTTTAAAACGTATTTGTTATTGGCAAATAATTTTGTGACTTATTATCCGCACCCAGAAAATAAACACAGCTACTTGGCTGATGTTGTGGACGATTATTGTCAACAAATGTTTGCAGAATACTACGATGCAGATAAAAAGATTTTAGACTTTGGTGGCGATTATCAATGTTTAAAAGGTGATGTGGCAGATATTACAGAATCTATGCGTCGTGCCAATAGTAAAATTAATTACTTTGAGGAATGCAACCCAGAATGGCGACGCGGTACAGAATTGCCATGTGTGGGTGTATTTGATTTTAAAAACTTATCACAATATGTAGTCCGCTATTTAACTAAAGCAACCAGTAATGGCCGTAAAGAGGCCTTAAAATCGACGCAGCCTCATGTTGCGCCCGTTCATGATATGCATCCCCAAACTGCCAGCGTCATGCCTATGAAACGTCGCGCTTAGAGGAGTCGGTTATGTTAAATCGTCTCACACACAAAGCGTTACGTTTGGCGTGTTATCGGGCAGATGCCGCTTTTCGTGGCCAGTCTTTACAATTAGAAAAAGTACAACGTCAAAAACTACAGCAAATTTTAACCCAAGTAGGTGCAGCGCAGTCTTCGGCTCGTACTTTAACTCCTTGTTATGAGGACTTTGCCGCGCATCAGCCTGTGACTCGTTATGCACAATGGCAGGAGCGTATTCATGCCCAACGTCGTGGTGAGTCAGCTTTAACCACTAGCCCTTTAGTGCGTTATCAGCCTACCAGTGGCTCTTCCGAAAAGCTCAAACTCATTCCTTATACCAAAGGATTTATTAATGAGTTAGATGCAGCCATTGCGCCGTGGTTGGCCAGTATGTATCGCCAACATCAAGGCATGGGGCAAGGTACACATTATTGGTCGGTATCATGGTTGCCACAAAGTCAGTTTGCCGACTTGCAAGGTAATTTAAACGACGATAGTGAGTTGTTAGGTGTCGTTAAACGGGTGTTGGCAGCTCAGTCGCAAGCTGTTCCTGCCGATGTTGCGTTGGCTGCCAGTGCTGATGATGCCTTATTTGCGACCTTATGTTATTTGGTGGCCAATAAACAATTGCGTTTGTTGTCGGTGTGGAGTCCTACGTTTGCTTTGCAATTATTAGAGGCTCTGCCTATATGGGCTGACGATATTGCCGAGGTGTTATCTAACGGAGATTGGCGTGGTCGTCGTGAGTCGTTAGCACGTTTAAATGCGCCATATGCACCCAAGCGAGCAGTTGAATTAAAGCGTATTTTGGCTTTGCCTCGTGCTGCATTAGGTGCAGAGTTATGGCCAGATTTGGCTTTGGTATCGGCATGGGATACGGCTGATGCCGCGCCGTGGGCGCAACATCTTAAAGAATGTTTTCCGCAAGCCGCCTTTGAAGGCAAAGGTTTGTGGGCAACCGAAGGCGTAGTCACTATTCCTATAGATGGTCAATATCCGTTGGCCTATCAAAGCCATTTTTACGAATTTGAAGACTTGCAAAATGGCGGTATTTTGGCCTCTTGGGAGCTAAAAGAAGGCGATATTGTTAGCCCAATTATTACCAGCAGCAATGGCTTATTACGATATCAATTAGATGACCGTGTGCAAGTGAGTGGTTTTTGGCAAGGTGTGCCTTGTTTGCAGTTTTTGGGCAGACGTTTTGGGGTGGACATGGTGGGAGAAAAAATGTCGCCCGATGCCGCACGTGGTGCGATGACTCAGGTAGCGCAACAATTTGGCTTAGAAGGCATTAGCTTAATGGCAGTCAATGGCCATGAGCATCATCGTCCGCGTTATATGGCACTGTTTAGTCAAGAAAGCCTAAATACGCCTTATGTGTTTAGGCCTGATATTGCCGCAGCCGTAGAAAAAGAATTACGCGGCCATTTTCATTATGAGTTAGCACGCGATTTACGCCAATTAGAACCTATTGTTGCCATTGTGGCTCAAGACGGTTGGCGTATGTGCCAAGACATTGCGGTAGCAGGTGGCATGATCGAAGGCAATATTAAGCCTGAGCCAGTACGTCGAGTACAGCGTCAAGCGGTATTAAAAGTAGTGCAAGGCTTAGAAGCTGATTTATCGCCTGCATTATGGGAGCGTGCATCATGACCAGTTTTGATATTCGCTTAGCAACACAGGCCGACAATCACGCTATTTTGGGTTTAATTGGTCAGCCTCAACCTTCAAATGGGGTAAATTTTGCCTTTGAGCGTTTGCCTGATTATTTTACCTCGGCACATATTTCGCACCAACAACCGCATACTTTAGTGGTAGAACGCCGCGACAACAAAGAAGTGGTGGCAATGGTCAATATGGGCTTTAGAGAAGTGTTTGTGGATGGTGAGCCGCAACAGATTCGTTATGGCTCAGATTTGCGTATTGCTCCCGAATACCAAGGCAGTCGCGTATTAATTTATATTAATCGTGCGGTGCGTGATTGTGTGCAAGACACATGGTATCAGTCGGTTATTTTAGATGAAAACGACAAGTCGCGTGGTGCTTTAGAAGGTGGTCGTGCAGGTTTGCCGTTGTTTAAGCCGATGGGCAGCATTTTAACGCATACCATTACAGGCGTTAAGCGTAGTGCTTTACATACAAATTTGCAGCATGCAACGATTAACGATGTTGAAGATATGAATGCTTTTATTAGCAAAATGTCTGAGTATTATCAGTTTTTACCTAATTATGATTTTAGAGAGTTAGCCATAGGTGGTTCTTATTTTAATGGCTTAACTTTAAGTGATTTTTTACTGCTACGTGATGAGCAACAACAAATACGTGGTTTAGTCGGTTTATGGAATCAAAAAGCATTTAAACAAACCCGTGTTGTCGATTACAGCCGTTCGGTGGCGTTGTTTAGACCTTTGTATAACGCATGGAGTTTGTTGAGTGGTGGTTTTGTGTTGCCCGCTAAAGGCGATACCTTTGATTATTTGGCCTTACATTCTCCTTTAACACACCCTCAAGATAGCGATGCTTTTAGACAATTATTACACAGTGCATGGCAGCAAGTACGTTTACAAGACAAACGCGCCATGACCTTAACACTGTCTGAGTCTGATCCACGTTTAGCAGTGTTAGAGGAGTTTAAAAGTATTCCTCTCAAAGCCTATCAATATACCGCCGCCTTTAAAGAACAATTTTTACCCGTATTAGATGGTGCGCGTATTCCTTATTTTGAAAGTGGGAGATTGTAACCATGGCTAAAAAACCACAATGGCAACAATACAAAGGACAACTGGCGTTATGGGGAGTCATTTTATTGGCGTTATGGTGGTGGCCAGACGAATCAACTAGCAAGTTTACCGAATCAGAACCCTATTTAGAGTTATCAAGCAGCGATGTTGTTACCGTAAAAACAGCACGTTTAGCCCATGATGTTAGCGTAACTGGCTCAATCATGCCTGTGCGTCAAACCATTTTAAATGCACGTGTCGCAGGTGAAATTAAACAAATCAATGTGCGTGAAGGGCAGAGTGTTAATGCAGGGCAAGTTTTGGTTTTGCAAGATGACCGCGATTTAGTGGCACGAGTACAACAAGCTGATGCTGCCTTATTAACCGCCAAAGCTGAATTAGCCTTAGCTCAACAAAACTTAGACCGTATTAAACCTTTACAGCAACAAAATTATGTCTCAGCTAATGATGTAGCTACAGCCGAACGTCAACTAGATATTCGTCAGGCTCAAGCAAAATCTGCACAGATATCATTTGCTCAAGCTAAACAACAATTAGCTGATATGGCAGTACGCGCCCCATTTTCGGGGGTAGTCTCAGAGCGTTTAGTCAACGTAGGTCAAAGTGTTGCCCCTAACTCGCCCTTATTAACATTGGTTGATTTAAGCCAAGTCGAATTAGTTGCCCAAGTGGCAGCTACCGATGTATCCGCGATTCATGTGGGACAAATTGTGTATTTTAATGCCGATGGTTTTGATGACCAAACCTTTGCAGGACGTATCACTCGTATTAACCCTGTTGCCAAAGCAGGGAGTCGCCGTGTTGATGTGTATGCCATAGTTAATAATCAAAAAGGTTTATTACGTGGTGGTTTATTTGCTAAAGGTTATGTGCGTGATGATAACGCGCAGCAAGGCGTGGCCGTACCGTTTTCGTCACTCCAAGAAAAGCAAGGTAAGCATCAAGTTCACGTAGTTCGAGATAATCGTTTAGTGGCTCAAGCGGTGAGTATAGGTCGACGTGATGAAAACACCAGTATGGTGTTAGTGACTGGTTTAAAAGAAGGAGAGCGCGTATTGCTGTTACCACCCTTGCCCAATACCGAAGGGCGTGTGGTACGCATGAAAGAGGTGCGCTAATATGTGGCTCACTCGACTCTCGATTCAAAACCCTGTCTTAGCCACCATGATGATGTTGGCGTTAATGGTACTGGGGATATTTTCGTGGCGTGAACTCAGTGTCGAGGAGTTTCCCGATATTGAATATCCCTATGTAATGATTACCACCGATTATCCTGCCGCCTCACCCGAAGCGGTCGAAAGTGAAGTCACACGTAAACTCGAAGACAGTATTAATACCATTGCAGGTGTGCGCCGCATTATTTCAACCTCTTACGAAGGCCGTTCACGCATTGCGGTAGAGTTTGTGTTGGGTGTGCCAATTGCGGTGGCGGTGCAAGATGTACGCGATAAAGTCGCTGCCATTAAAATTGGTTTTAGAGCTGAAATTAAAGAACCTTTAGTAGAGCGTTATCGCCCTGAATCCTCGCCTGTTATGTCGATTGCCTTTCAAGCAAATAATCTTTCGCCACGTGATTTAACCACCTTTGTTGAGCAAAATGTCGTGCGTCGCCTGCAAAGCGTCGCAGGTGTAGGCAAGATTGATGTGGTGGGTGGTGTAAGACGCGAAATTGCTGTGCATTTACAGCCCGAACGGATGCAAGCATTAGGTGTCGGTGTGGGTGAAATTTTAACGGCTTTGCGTAATGATAGTGGCGATTTACCGTCGGGAACAGTGGTAAATGCAACCCAAGAAAAAGTCGTACAAATTGAAGGACGGATGATTCGTCCTGAAGATTTTAGTCGCTTGGTGGTGACGATGCGTGGCCAATCACCAGTGTATTTAGAGCAAGTTGCCGAGATTCGTGATGCCGAACAAGAAGCCAGTTCTTTAGCGTTAATCAATGGTCAGCGGGCAGTGAGTGTTGATATTGTTAAAATGACAGGTGCAAATACCATTGCTGTCGTTGATGCACTGCGCGTTGCAGTTGATGATTTACGTCCTAGTTTACCTAAAGGCGTACGTTTAATTGAAGTCGCTGACAGTGCCAAATCGGTACGTGCCTCGCTTAAAGAAGTGCAATCCACGTTAATTGAAGGGGCGATTTTAGCAGTCACGGTGGTATTTTTATTTTTAGCCTCATGGCGTTCGACCATTATTACCAGTTTAACCTTGCCCATTGCTTTGTTAGGCGCAATTTTTTGTTTATATGTGTTTGGACTAACGCTTAATACCATGACCTTAATGGCGTTATCGTTATGTATAGGCTTGTTGATTGACGATGCGATTGTGGTGCGCGAAAA
>Ga0209599_10001087_pt1 | contig 14014 bp, 15 predicted proteins | sample Shrwel_input2_FT_FD_187534 | JGI IMG/M metagenome (GOLD analysis project Ga0209599, IMG submission 187534) | Subsurface microbial communities from deep shales in Ohio, USA - Utica-3 well 1 S input2 FT (SPAdes) (version 2) ... | reverse complement strand
GTTTACGGCTATGTAGCTCAGTTGGTTAGAGCACCGCACTCATAATGCGGGGGTCACAAGTTCAAGTCTCGTCATAGCCACCATTTTAAAAACCACGCTCCTGCGTGGTTTCTTTTTATCTAAGTAATACAAAAAAGTTTTACACCCCACCAAAAATTAACTTATTTGGTGGGGTTCTTTATAGATGCTTTTCGATTGTTTCTAAAGTTCGAGCGCTTTCATAGAATGGTTTGAGGATCAGTGTAATAATGGGTTCTAGTACGCCATGTTCATCAAGTGCTACTACAACTTTAGGGTAGAAACGGACAGCTTCATTTTGCAGATCAGACTCTTCAATGCCAATAGCAGCAAACACATCTTCTAAACTTTCATCTTCATAAAAGTCATAAAAAACTTTCACGCCATATAGAATCAGATCTTGAATGAATGAAGATTGACGCAGTTCTTTCCAGTATTCATAAATCATCACAAAAAACTCTTCGACATCAAGAGGAGTTACTTGTTTGGTATATTCTGATAATGGTTTTGCTTTGTTGTCATCCCAAATGTTACGTGCAAGACTTTCTAAGTCCTCATCTGAAAGCAAGCTGAGATCAACTAGCTGTTCTTGGATGAATCGACCAATGCTTTCTTCAAGCTTTTGTTCAATACGCTGCTGTTGGCGATGCGAAAAGCTTTTTAGTTTTTGTTGCCACTCATATTTACTCTCAGAAATACGCTCTTCATCTGACTGAGCAAATAATTTTGGTAATTTATTCTGCAATGTTGTAGTTGCAATATATTGGCATAATTGCTGTATAGAAGGGCTTTCTTTTAAAAAATGATTGAGATAATGACGGATATTTTCTAATTCTAGAAACTTTGATAACCACATTTCAAACTGGTGATCAGAAAATACATCTTGTAGTTGTGCAGAAGATTGAAGTGAAAAAACATGAAGTCTTTGTGCAATCTCACCAATAAATTCTAATAAACCTGCACCAAGTTGCATTTCAAAAGCATAGCGCTTAACAACTGCTTGTATCTGCTCAAGTTCAATCACTTCTTTGAGTTTGATATTCGGCGCATGCTGTAAAAAGAGCTGTATGAATTGTTGGAAAAAATCAGCAGAAAGTTGAGTAGTCAGCTGATTTTTATAAAAAGAAACTTGCTCAAGCATAAGTGCTTGAGCAAGTAATTGTGACTTTTCAGAAACAATTTTTTCAGTCATTCGCGGTCCATCCATTGACGATAGGGTAGCGACGTTCGCGACTGAATGCACGTGAACTAATACGTGGTCCAATTGCTCCCTGACGGCGCTTGTATTCATTACGATCAACTAATTTGATCACTTTCTCAACCACGGCAGACTCGTAACCTTTTGCAATGATATCAGCTTGACTAAGATCTTCTTCAATATAGGCATACAAAATTGCATCGAGTACATCATAAGCAGGTAAAGAATCTTGATCTTTTTGATCTGGGCGTAATTCTGCTGAAGGCGGGCGAGTGATAACACGTTCAGGAATCACAGGTGTTTCACTCAGCGTATTTCGATATTTAGCTAACTCAAATACAATCGTTTTATAAACGTCTTTAAGTACTGAGAAACCACCAACCATGTCACCATAAAGTGTGCAATAGCCTACAGAGATTTCAGATTTATTTCCTGTTGAAAGAACAAGGTTACCAAACTTATTAGATAAACCCATTAACAACGTACCGCGAGTACGGGCTTGTAAGTTTTCTTCTGTTGCATCGGCAGGTGAGTTGCCAAAGAACGGGAATAGTGTTTGCATAAAGCTATTCACGATTGGGTGAATCTCTGCAATACCAAAGGTCACACCCATACGACGTGCTTGTTCTGTGGCGTCTTCTACACTCATTTGTGAAGTGTATGTATAAGGCATCATCACGGCTTGTACCTTATCTGCGCCGATTGCATCTACAGCAATTGCGAGTGTTAAAGCTGAATCAATACCACCAGATAAACCTAAAATCACACCAGGAAAGCCTGAGCGTTGCACGTAATCACGCGTTGCCATAACCAGTGCTTGGTAGATCTCAGCAAATGTTTCCAATGCAGGCGCAGTTTCAGACTTTTTGAATTGCTTTTGTTCTGCATCGTATTCAGCAATATAAATAGATTCTTGGAAGCTTGGTGCTTGGAGTGCAACTTCTCCATTGTTATTGCTAACAAAACTTGAACCATCAAAAATTAAGTCGTCTTGACCCCCAACTTGATTCACATACACAATGTTTAAATGAAGTTGTTTTGCTAACTCATTTAGGGTTTGGATACGATGCTGTGGTTTACCAACTTCATATGGCGAAGCATTTAAAACTAATGCGGTCTCAACATTGAGCTGACTCAATTGTTTAACAGTATTCAGTGACCATACATCTTCACAAATAAGTACGCCAAATTTATGACCTAAATACTCAAAAACTAAGTGTTGATGCCCATCTTGAAAATAGCGCTTTTCATCAAAAACACCGTAGTTTGGTAAATTCTGTTTATTGTAAATACCTAAAATCTGCCCATCTTTCATAACGGCAGCAGAATTATAACGGTTACCATCTTCGGTCTGATGGACAAAACCGAATACCATTACAATGTCTTTAACTTCACTTAATTGAGCAAACGCTTTTTGAGTGCGCTTTTGTAGATTTGGGCGGAGTAATAAGTCTTCTGCTGGATAACCTAACGTCGAAAGTTCAGGGAAGATGATTAAATCAGCCTGTTGTTGTTTCGCTAGATTTGCTTGCTCAACCATCTTTTGAGTATTTGCGTCAATATTGCCAATATGCGGAGAAAACTGAGCAAGGGCAATTTTAAAATTTTTCATTCAAACCTAATCCTGAGTCTTAATAAGTGCTGATATACAAGGTTTTGATTTATATAAGTATAGTTTTAAAAACGCATGTATATCAAAGTGCTAAACAATCTGTGTCTTAAAGAAAAATGACAAGCCTAATAATATATACTAAATGCACATTTTTCTGCGTAAAAATAACAAGTTTTTCTGTATAAAATACTAAGATTTAGTGAGAAATCTTAGACTTTTTCATTTTTTATGTAGTTATGCTGCATGTAGATGATTAAATTTAAGATGGCTGTATAAAGTTTTTTCAGCTTATTATTTCATTCTAAAATGACACGTCTATTACAGTCTCTATAAAAACATATTTTACAAAAAAAATGACGTTTTTTTATAAGTTTATTTTTTCCAAAGTTATAAATGATTGTTTGTATTGAATAATAAAATATGCAACTTTACGCTTTTAGAGGTTGGGTGTTTTTTATACCGTTCGTCGGGAATCTATTTGCTACACTTGAGTGTACGTTTGTGCACTGCTATTATCCTAATTAATGTGAACGTCTGTACACTGTAATTCAAATAAATTATTTAAGCAGTTAGTAAAGAGAGGTAACAAATATGTCAGTATTATTTTTTCTAATCATCGCATCTATTTTGGCTATTGTTGTTGGTCGTGTAGGTACAGTCCTGCTACAAAATCAAGAAGCTTAACTACCTAATTTAAGAAGATTCTATATTTTGGATTTATGAGGTGACAATATGTCAGTTTTATTATTCCCTGTTGTAGCTTTTGGTTTTGCAGTCGTTGTCGGGCGCATTGGTACAGTTATGTTCCGAGAAAAAGACAATAACGCTGAGTCAATCAATTAAGTTTGTTTAAAGAGGTAAAGATTATGTTTCCAGCGATTTTATTTCCTGTGATTGCCTTAGGTTTGGCAGTGGGAGTAGGGCGAGTAGGTACGATTGTTATGGATGCAATGCGTGTAGATTTCACAACAGATATGGATGTTGACCATGAACTCAAAACTGAACAAAGCAAAGGAACCGCTGCTTAACAGCAATTGTGAATTTTCAACTTAAAAGCCCTGTAATTTAACCTACAGGGCTTTTATTTTTATCTATGATATTTGGAATTTTCTTTAAAAAAATATCTTTTGCGATGTCACCTTGCTGTTCGATATTGTATGCATCATAGGGTTTATCTTTAATAAGTTCATAATGATAGGGGTTATATTTCTTTAAACTTAAATAATATCCAGTTTGAAGTATTGCACCTTTTAGTATGACGTTGATGCCTTGCTGAAATTGTAGGATATGCGCAAGTTCATGGATAAATATACTTTTTAAGGGGATCGAACCTTTCGAGTAGTCTGAACAGAAATGTTTTTGATGGACAAATAAGTTACCATTTGGAGCCATGAAAATATCAACGGGTTGCCATGGTAAATAAGGAATATTAAAGATTTTCACCTCATCATAATTAATGAGATTACCAAAGACTTGTTTTGCCATCACAATTTCGTCGACAGTGAGTCTGCGATATTGAAATTCATGCATTTTTAGATGAACAATCAGCTTGGAAAACAACCAAAACTTTAAATTTTCAATGTATCTATAGAATGAATGAACCATATGATGTCTGAAGTTATTCTATTAATATCTTTCATTTATTCTAGAATAAAAAAACCTCAGTTAGAACTGAGGTTTTACAACAACTAAAATAATAATTGCAAATAATAATAAGGTGGGCATTTCATTGAAAAAACGCCAAAACCTATGCGACTTATAGTGTGCGTTGCCAATCAGTTTTTTACGGTAATAACCACAAACAAAATGATAAATCACTAATAAGCCAACTAAGCCAACTTTCATATAAAACCATAATGCTTCATGGTAGTGTCGAGTTGCATCACCCCAATCTACAAGAAAATGGGCTGTGAGGAGTGTGGCGATCATAGAGGGCCACATGATTCCGCGATACAACTTGCGTTCCATCACTTCAAAGCGTTGATGACTAATCGCATCCTCGCTCATTGCGTGATAAACATATAATCGTGGTAAGTAGAATAAAGCAGCAAACCAACAAACCACGGCAATAATATGTAATGCTTTTACCCATAAAAAAGCATCAGAAGGTGCATCCATTGATAATCCTACGCGGGATTATGCATCCCACTTCTTGAAAATGAGGCAAGCGTTTACACCGCCAAAGCCAAAACTGTTACTCATTACAGTATTCAGTTTTGCATCACGTTTTTCAAGTACAAGATCAAAACCTTGTGCGCCTTCATCTAATTCTGTCACATTAATGTTTGGTGCAATAAAATCATTTTGCATCATTAATACTGAATAAATTGCTTCCTGAACGCCTGCTGCTCCCAAACTATGACCCGTCATAGATTTGGTTGAGCTAAAGGCAGGAACTTGACCTTCGCCAAATGCACGCTCCATTGCTTTAAGTTCAGTGATATCGCCTGCTGGCGTAGATGTACCATGAGTGTTTACATAATCTACTGTTTCAACACCATGTTGTTTTGCTTCGTCTAAGGCCATTAGGATACAGCGCGTTGCACCTTCACCAGATGGGGCAACCATATCAGCACCATCACTGTTAGCTGAATAAGCAACGACTTCTGCAAGAATATTTGCACCACGTGCTTGAGCGTGTTCAAGTGATTCAAGTACAACGAAGCCACCACCGCCAGCAATCACAAATCCATCACGGTCAGCAGAGTAAGGGCGAGATGCAGTTTCAGGAGAGTCATTATATTTTGAACATAACGCGCCCATTGCATCAAACAATAAGCTTTGAGACCAGTGGTCTTCTTCACCACCACCCGCAAGCATTAAGTCTTGCTTACCCAATTGAATCAGGTTGTAGGCATAACCAATTGCATCGGCAGAAGTTGCACATGCACTGGTAATTGAGTGGGCAACACCTTGTAGTTTCAAGGCTACTCCGACATTCGCTGTAATTGTATTACTCATATTGCGGGGTACGAAGAATGGGCCAATTTTACGAGCACCTTTTTCTTCAAGTAATTTCACCATTTCTGTCACAGAAGCAGTTGAGTTACCACCACTTCCGCCAGCAATACCATATCGAGGATTATTCGCTAAATCTTCTTGTTTCAGACCTGCATGTTCTACAGCTGCAATCGCTGTGTTGTAAGCATACATGGCACAAACGCCCATAAAGCGCTTTAATTTACGATCGATATTATCAAATTCTTGAACTGCGGCTGCGCTCACATGGCTTTTGAAATTGAGTTCAGCATAAGTTGGGTTAAAACGTGTTCCCGAGATTCCATTTTTTAAAGAATGAGTGACCTCTTCTAAAGAGTTACCGATACATGAGTTAATGCCCATACCAGTGATTACAACACGTTTCATTTACAGATCCCTTTTATGGTAATACTAAGCCTTGTGCATCATCGTTATGTTTAAAAGTTAGGAGAATATAACGATTGAAATGACTTATGAGTGAATGACACCATGATAACAGAAAGGATTTTCATTTCTTATGGCATATTTTATGTCTATTTCTGATTGATTCGATATGGGTGCTTATGAGTGATGTTGTGACGAAACGTAATGAAAGTACACAGATAAAAGTTGAGATAAATCTATATTCAACCTAGTATTTAGCTAGAAATTCGCAAATGACAGAACAGAGGTACTTGATGACAAATTCTAAAAACAAGCAATCTTCAGGTTTATTGGCACAAGCCTTTGGAGTGGCTAAAAAGCTCAGTTCGGAATTGCAAAAATTTCAAGTTGCTCCTACAACTTCAAGTGCTGAACATGCTCAATCAGCCAATGTTATTGAAGGAAGTGCTCGATTTAAAAGTCCTTTTGAAGTGGAAAAATATGAAAATCCACAACATATGCTACGCCAACAATTTCCAAAACTATCTCATCAACTATTGGGTAGACATTATAGTAAAGTAAATAATATTGCGACTTTTGTGTCTCCAGATTTAGGTGAAAAAGTTTCTGATTATTTGTTTCAATGGTTAAATGAATTTAGTTCAAATAGTTCTCTGACCGAAAAAATTCTTGAAGAGGCTGGTGTAAATGACATCATTGAATTAACAAAAGATACAGGTCGCTCACAACGATTGAGTCAAGCCCTGATTGAGCAAAATAAACTATTGGCATTAGCACAAGGTGCAGTGACAGGTGCGACAGGCGTTTGGGGTGCAGCAATTGATATTCCTGCATCAATTGTTTTGGCGTTAAGAACTATTTATCAAACTGGTCGTTCGCACGGCTTTGATCTTACTGATGAAAATGATCAAGAGATTGTTGCTTTTATTTTTAAAGAAATTGACCTGAGTTTAGTTGCAGAAAAACAGACTTTGTTAGTCGCATTAAAAGCTTTGAAATCAATGCTTGAAACACACGATTTGCAGCAATTCCAAAAACTATTAGGTTCCAATAATGATATTGAACTGGTTAAAAAATGGTTGGTTGATGATGCGGGACAATTTAAGTGGGCATGGTTAAATCAAATTCCACAAGTGTCTATGATTGGCAAATTGACTCCAATTGCGGGTGCGGCTTTAGGTGGTTTTTATAGTTGGAGGCTGCTTGAAGATGTTGGGCAAAAATCTCAATCGGTTTTTGGTGCAGCACGTTTTTATTTAAACGAATATCCAACAGAAAAGATTTCGGCATTAGATGCTTATTATAAGGCGGAAGCTTTATTGAGAAAGCAACCCACACGGTTATTAGAGACTGAAGAAGTTGGTTCTAGTAAAGCTTTAGCGGCTGATGAACAAAAAAATGATGTCATTACCAGTGTTTCGATTCAAACAAAAGATGAATCTATTTCTAAATCGCCTGTAGAGGAACGAGTCGAAGAGGGCATTCAACAACTTGCTGAACAGCATGTGGTTGAACATACTCGTACAGAACAACAACCTGCACTAAAAGTAGAGCAAGATGAATCACTTGTCGATGAAGAATCTGAAACATCAAATGAAAAAAAGTCAATTGATATAGAGCCTGCATCCACAAAACATAGTTAATTTTTCACTCCAGTTTAGGGATTAGAAAAAACTGCAAAAAACCTTGAAATGGTCAACAGTTGCTTTGTTTTGCGATGTTGACCATTTTTAGTTCTTGGCTTACAATTATGTGCCCTTAAAAAGAGGTGTTTTTCTTTTTAAGGTTGTTTAATAACGGGAGAATTGCCAAATGGCAACAACAAATCAGTTGATCCGTAAGGGTCGTACAACTTTGATTGAAAAATCAAAAGTTCCTGCGTTGAAGGCTTGTCCACAACGTCGTGGTGTATGTACACGTGTTTACACGACTACACCTAAAAAACCTAACTCAGCAATGCGTAAGGTTTGCCGTGTTCGCTTAACTTCAGGTTTTGAAGTATCAAGCTATATCGGTGGTGAAGGTCATAACTTACAAGAGCACAGTGTTGTTCTTATCCGTGGTGGTCGTGTTAAAGACTTACCAGGTGTACGTTACCATACCGTTCGTGGTTCTTTAGACTGTGCTGGCGTGAAAGATCGTAACCAGTCACGTTCTAAATACGGTGCTAAACGTCCTAAGAAGTAATTCTGGGAAATTTAGCCAAGCAACCTTTTAGCGTTTCGCTTGTTTGAATTCTTCATAGATTTGTAATTCAAGCGACGTATAGTAAGGCCAGCGTAGCGTACATGACACTTGTACAAACTGCTGGATTATCCTGAAGTGTCATATTTTTAGGTGTATAAAATGCCAAGACGTCGCGTAGTCGCTGCTCGTGAGATCCTTCCAGATCCAAAATTTAGCAGCCAAACAATCGCTAAATTCATGAACCACGTAATGCAAGATGGTAAAAAGTCTGTTGCTGAAGGTATCGTTTACGGTGCTTTAGAACGTGTTCAAGAAAAAAATAAAGTTGACCCAGTTGAATTTTTCGAGACTACTCTTGAAAAAGTTCGTCCTATGGTTGAAGTAAAAGCACGCCGTGTTGGTGGTGCTACTTATCAAGTACCTATGGAAGTACGCCCATCCCGTCGTACTGCCTTAGCTATGCGTTGGTTAGTAGATGCTGCTGCTAAGCGTTCTGAAAAAACGATGGCTTTACGTCTTGCTGGTGAGTTGCTTGATGCAGCTGAAGGTAAAGGTTCTGCGATCAAAAAACGTGAAGACGTGCATCGTATGGCTGAAGCCAACAAAGCCTTCTCTCACTACCGTTTCTAAGCGGATAAAACAGTCCCTAATCAGGAGAATATTCATGCGTACAGCAGCTCGATTCAACATTGCTCTTTATCAAAGTGGGAGCTTTGCGGGTATTTAAGTTGCCTGCTTGGATATTTGTGCGCATCAATTTAATTGATGCGTCCTGTTTTAAATATAACATTTAGGAATGTAGACATCATGGCTCGCCAAACCCCAATTAGTAATTACCGTAATATTGGTATTTCTGCGCACATTGACGCAGGTAAAACAACTACAACAGAACGTATTTTGTTCTACACAGGTGTATCTCACAAAATTGGTGAAGTACACGATGGTGCAGCAACAATGGACTGGATGGAACAAGAGCAAGAGCGTGGTATTACAATTACCTCTGCTGCAACAACTTGTTTCTGGTCAGGTATGAGTAGCCAATTTGCACAACACCGTATCAACGTAATTGATACACCGGGACACGTTGACTTCACAATCGAAGTTGAACGTTCTATGCGTGTTCTTGATGGTGCGTGCATGGTTTACTGTGCAGTTGGTGGTGTACAACCTCAGTCTGAAACTGTATGGCGTCAAGCAAACAAATATAAAGTGCCTCGTTTAGCATTCGTGAACAAGATGGACCGTACTGGTGCAAACTTCTTCCGTGCTGTAGAGCAAGTTAAAACTCGTTTAGGCGGTAACCCTGTACCTATCGTTGTACCAATTGGTGCAGAAGATACGTTTGCGGGTGTTGTTGATCTTATCGAAATGAAAGCGATTATCTGGGATGAAGCATCTCAAGGTATGAAGTTTGAGTACGGTGATATCCCTGCTGATCTAGTAGATACTGCTAACGAATGGCGTACTAAGATGGTTGAAGCTGCGGCTGAAGCATCTGAAGAGTTAATGGACAAGTACTTAGAAGAAGGTGATCTTTCTAAAGAAGAAATCATCGCTGGTCTTCGTACTCGTACTTTAGCATCTGAAATTCAAGTAATGCTTTGTGGTTCAGCGTTCAAGAACAAAGGTGTTCAACGTATGTTGGATGCTGTAATTCAATTCTTACCTTCTCCAACAGAAGTTAAAGCGATTGAAGGTATCCTTGACGACAAAGATGAAACTAAAGCATCTCGTGAAGCATCTGACGAGGCTCCGTTCTCTGCGCTTGCGTTCAAAATCATGAACGATAAGTTCGTAGGTAACTTAACATTCGTACGTGTTTATTCTGGTGTTCTTAAACAAGGTGATCCGGTTTATAACCCAGTTAAATCTAAGCGTGAGCGTATTGGTCGTATCGTGCAAATGCATGCGAACGAACGTCAAGATCTTGATGAAATTCGTGCAGGTGATATCGCAGCGTGTGTAGGTCTTAAAGACGTTACTACGGGTGATACATTATGTGATGAGAAAAACATCATTACACTTGAGCGTATGGAATTCCCAGAGCCAGTAATTTCATTGGCTGTTGAACCAAAAACTAAAGCTGACCAAGAAAAAATGTCAATTGCTTTAGGTCGTTTGGCTAAAGAAGATCCATCGTTCCGCGTTCGTACAGATGAAGAATCTGGTCAAACGATTATTGCTGGTATGGGTGAGCTTCACCTTGACATCATCGTTGACCGTATGAAGCGTGAATTCGGTGTTGAAGCAAACATTGGTAAACCAATGGTTGCTTACCGTGAAACGATCAAAAAGTCTGTTGAGCAAGAAGGTAAGTTTGTTCGTCAAACAGGTGGTAAAGGTAAATTCGGTCATGTATATGTTCGTTTAGAGCCTATGGATGTTGAAGAAGCTGGTAAAGAATACCAATTCGCTGAAGAAGTTGTCGGCGGTACAGTACCTAAAGAATTCTTTGGTGCGGTTGACAAAGGTATTCAAGAACGTATGAAGAATGGTGTATTAGCTGGTTACCCTGTTGTGGGTATCAAAGCGACATTATTTGATGGTTCTTACCACGATGTCGATTCTGATGAATTGTCGTTCAAAATGGCTGGTTCGTACGCTTTCCGTGACGGTTTCATGAAAGCTGATCCTATCCTTCTTGAACCAATCATGAAAGTTGAAGTAGAAACTCCAGAAGACTACATGGGCGATATCATGGGTGACTTAAACCGTCGTCGTGGTATGGTTCAAGGTATGGACGATCTTCCTGGTGGAACAAAAGCAATTAAAGCAGAAGTTCCATTGGCTGAGATGTTTGGTTACGCGACTCAAATGCGTTCTATGTCTCAAGGTCGTGCGACTTATTCTATGGAATTCGCTAAATACGCAGAGACGCCACGTAACGTTGCTGAAGGCATCATCGCTAAGTTCCAGACTGGCGGTAAAAAAGGTGACGACGAGTAATCTTTCGATTACTATATTAGCCAACTAAAATTTAGTTAAAAAACCAAGTGCTCATGGGTGACCCTCATGAGCAGTTTATAAAGGAAGATCATCATGGCTAAAGCCAAGTTTGAACGTAATAAACCACACGTAAACGTGGGTACAATTGGTCACGTTGACCATGGTAAAACAACTTTAACTGCTGCGATTGCAACTATTTGTGCAAAAACTTACGGCGGTGAAGCGAAAGATTACTCGCAAATCGACTCAGCTCCTGAAGAAAAAGCACGTGGTATTACAATTAATACTTCACACGTAGAATACGATTCTCCAATCCGTCACTACGCTCACGTAGACTGCCCGGGTCACGCCGATTATGTTAAAAACATGATTACTGGTGCTGCTCAGATGGATGGCGCGATCCTTGTATGTGCTGCGACTGATGGTCCAATGCCACAAACTCGTGAACACATCCTTCTTTCACGTCAGGTTGGTGTACCTTACATCATCGTATTCTTAAACAAGTGTGACCTTGTTGATGATGAAGAATTACTTGAATTAGTAGAAATGGAAGTTCGTGAACTTCTTTCTACTTATGACTTCCCAGGTGATGACACTCCAATCATCCGTGGTTCAGCGCTTCAAGCATTAAACGGTAACGATGGTCCTTATGGTGAACAAGCTGTAATCGACTTGGTTGCTGCACTTGACTCTTACATTCCAGAGCCTGAGCGTGCAATCGACAAAGCATTCTTAATGCCAATCGAAGATGTATTCTCTATTTCAGGCCGTGGTACAGTTGTAACTGGTCGTGTTGAATCTGGTATCGTTAAAGTTGGCGAATCAGTTGAAATCGTTGGTATTCGTGACACAGTAGTAACGACTGTAACTGGCGTAGAAATGTTCCGTAAACTTCTTGACGAAGGTCGTGCGGGCGAGAACTGTGGTGTTCTTCTTCGTGGTACTAAGCGTGAAGACGTACAACGTGGTCAAGTACTTGCTAAGCCAGGTACAATCAAGCCGCACACTAAATTCGATGCAGAAGTATACGTACTTTCTAAAGAAGAAGGTGGTCGTCATACTCCATTCCTGAACGGTTACCGTCCACAGTTCTACTTCCGTACAACTGACGTAACTGGCGCGATCAAATTACAAGATGGCGTTGAAATGGTTATGCCTGGTGACAACGTAGAAATGTCAGTAGAATTAATTCACCCGATCGCAATGGACCCAGGTCTACGTTTTGCGATCCGTGAAGGTGGTCGTACTGTAGGTGCTGGTGTTGTTGCTAAAGTAACTGCATAAGCCCAACGTTGTGTTACACTCAAATCGAAAGCTTCGGCTTTCGATTTGCATAATAGGCTAGTAGTTCAATTGGTAGAGCGTCGGTCTCCAAAACCGAATGTTGGGGGTTCGAGTCCCTCCTGGCCTGCCACTTTTTTTAAATAAAAAAGCTTGATTCTGGCTAAGTTGTCATATAATAAGTCGCGAATTCTACGACGAGTAAAAAAATGTCGAATGATAAATCGCGTGACGCATTAAGCGACGCGCCAATCCCTCAAAGAAATAATGCTGTAGAAGTTGTTAGTTCAGGTTCTCCATTGGACGCTGTCTTATGGTTAATTGCTATCGCTTTGTTTATCGGTTCAGCACTGGTAAATCAACATTTACCAGCCTATTGGGCACCTGCAAATGATATTTGGGTGCGCGTTGGGGTAATTTTGGCTTGTATCGTCGTTGCTTTAGGTTTATTATACGCCACCCATCAAGGCAAAGGCTTTGTGCGTTTATTGCAAGATGCGCGAATTGAACTGCGTCGAGTGACTTGGCCGACAAAACAAGAGACGATCACGACTTCGTGGCAAGTTCTTTTGGTTGTGGTTGTTGCATCATTGGTTTTATGGTGTTTCGATTACGGGTTAGGTTGGTTTATTAAGTTAATTATTGGGTAAGAGCGCGATGAAACGTTGGTATATTATTCATGCCTATTCAGGCTTTGAAAAACAAGTGATGCGTTCGCTTAATGATCGAATTCAACGCAGTACTGTTGTTGATAGCTTTGGTGAAGTCCTCGTTCCTACTGAAGAAGTAGTTGAAATGAAGGATGGTAAAAAGCGTAAATCTGAGCGTAAGTTCTTTCCTGGCTATGTATTGGTCGAAATGGAAATGAATGATGATACTTGGCATATCGTAAAAGAATGTCCAAAAGTTCTTGGTTTTATTGGCGGTACGCCAGAAAAACCAGCGCCAATTTCACAACGTGAAGCTGATGCGATCCTTGCTCGTGTACGTAATACTGGTGAAGCGCCTCGTCCTAAGACGATGTTTGAACCAGGTGAAGAATTGCTCGTTGTTGATGGTCCGTTCACAGACTTTAAAGGGGTCGTGGAGGAAGTTCAATACGAAAAGTCACGTTTAACGTTGACGATTAATGTATTTAATCGACCAACTCAAGTTGAATTGGAATTTCGACAAGTCGAAAAAACAGTTTAATTTTAGTTGTTTGAAAAGCGCCCGATTTGATCGGGCATTGTTGTTGTAATACTTCGGTGTTACTTATTTTTTTGGGGAGCCTAACGGCGTTTGTACCCAGAGGTAATTTCAATGGCTAAGAAGATTGACGGCTATATCAAGCTGCAAGTTCCAGCTGGTAAAGCGAATCCATCTCCACCAATTGGTCCTGCTTTAGGTCAACGTGGTGTAAACATCAT
>Ga0209599_10001086_pt1 | contig 14021 bp, 14 predicted proteins | sample Shrwel_input2_FT_FD_187534 | JGI IMG/M metagenome (GOLD analysis project Ga0209599, IMG submission 187534) | Subsurface microbial communities from deep shales in Ohio, USA - Utica-3 well 1 S input2 FT (SPAdes) (version 2) ... | reverse complement strand
ATCTACGTCACAAAACCTCTCATAAATCTTCTCAATTTTACGTCACAAGTCCCATATAGACTTTTTTCAGCATCAAAAATTCATTATTCATCGTATACCAAAAACGCCATATCATGCGCATGACGTAAAATCTCCGACCGACACACAATTTCACGTCACAAATCAAAAAATGCTACACCGCAATCGCGAATTTCGCTTAATTCACGCCACCACAAACCCGTCCCACACCCGCGCCGCCTTTTCACGAATTAGTGGATACATTTTCGTCATAACTGCCTCATATTCCGCATAAAGACGTGCCCGCAGGTCCGTTACATCCTCGCGACGCGCAATTTTCTTATTTAACAATCGTTTTTCTTTCATAAATCCACGAGCATATTCATATTTTGTTACTAAACAATGACAATTTATACAGAGTAACTGACATTTGTTTACTTCTTCTATAATTTCTTCCGCAGACGCACCCTCGTCCATTAATTCATATACCGATTTCACCTTGGAAAACATATTTATATGGTCCAAATGAAACCGTCCTTCCTTTGTTTCGCAGAAAGAACAGCCGCGCTTATAAACACTTTTAATATAATTTGATAAATCGTGTGGAACTTCTTTTGTCTTTGCTACAGAGTGACAATTTACACACAAATTATGATGTTTCCACACTTTTGGGTCCGAGAATATGGACCGTCTACACTTGTAACAACGACGCTTATCAGATATTTCATCCAATAATTCTTCATCTGTCTTCTCTTGAACGTCCAATGGTTCTTTTTCTAGTTTTTGGTTTGGTTTTGGTTCTGGTCCTGGCTCCACGTTTCTTTGCATTTCTGCTATGAGCGCATCGATATCAATATCGCACTCTGGTATCCCTGTCAAGTCAAGAACTATTCCCTCTGGAACAACCCTCTTTCGCCGTGACATTTTATACATCCCACAGAACAATTGCTCCACCCCTTTCACTTTTTGTGAATTTTACAGGTTGTTCCATCCCCAAACCGACGATTTAAACACCGTTTACCATCGGACTTAATCGCGTTACACTGAGTATCAATCGGTTCATTTATTATATGTTCTATTACATCTTGACTAGTATCCTCCTCAATCTCATCCATCGTACGGAATTTCGTTATTTTTCCAACAATGTTGTTGCGAATTACCTTCATCGCATCAACATTTTTCATCAACGAACGTATTGTTACATCCATGTCCTTAATCTCACTATTAAAACTATTCAGGAATATCTCAATGCGGTCTATCATGTGCTGTCTATCATTGAAATTCTTCTCGACAGCGATAGATTGTAAAACTCGGACAGCCCAACATAATATCTCCCCACGTTGTGACTCATCTGTATTCTGAAATGTTAGATACATCACCGGTCTATTCTTTTCTGTTCGACGAATTTGAAATGTTTTCGCCGTTTGGATGTGGGTTTGCAGTGACACCAGTAACCCCGCCCGTGCTTCGTCATCCGCATCAACGTCCGCATGAAGTTTTAAACATTCCACCGTAGATACCGGTTTATTGTATTTTTTCGAATCAACGAGAATCTTAATTTTACTACCGTCTTCTCCCATGACCGTCAAATGAAAGTCCGCCGAGTGACTAACCTGAGACATATCCTTGACTGTCGCAAATTGGAACGTGGGACAAACAGTATTCATTAACATGTCGTAGACTTCGGCTTCGCCTGCTTTACCAATGGCATGACTGCTCTTGGTATTGGAGGTGGTTACTTCCAGCAATTGGGTATTGAGTTCGGCGTAACGGACTTCTAGAGTCGCATGTTTGTCCCGTAGAAGACTAACATTCCCCTCCAAAGATTCTATATACTTGTCTTTTCCGTCAAGGGTCCCCAACCGCTCGCGGAGAACTAACATCTCCCTCATCTTATCTGTTTCACATTCCGCACGCACGATGGCAATGCGGTCCGCTACGCGTTCTTCTACTTTGCGGTCCATGGTGGCCCGCAACGCCTCGGCTGTCGCCTCGGCGGCACTCAAGGCCGCTGCCAACCCCCGTTTCTCGGCAACGACTTCGCGTCGCCCCTCCTCCCGCCACCGTTCGGCCCGTGTGGTCTCCTCGCTGGCCGCCCAGGAAACAAACAGTTCCTCCTTCATGTGCGTGTAGAGCTCCGTGGCGGCACGGATGAGAAGGAGCTGGTCGGTCGCCGGTAACTGACAGAATTCCACCGGTAAATCCGCGGTCCGAAAGTGAATGGTGTCCATTGGTGGGTTGGAAGGGGTTTTGGAGGGGCGAGTCACCTTTGGAAGTCGTGGGTGTATGGGGTGGATAGGTTGGAAGGGGTATTTTTGGACCTCTGTAGCGGTGGGGAAAAATTTTCGCGTTCGGCAAAGGGTCCAGGGGTGGCCGGTCCCTGGCCGGCTCCAGGGTTGTTCGTGAAATTTTTGTTTTCTCGTTCGGATGGTGGATTTTAAGGGATTTGGAGGATTGGGTGACCTGTTTGTATCGGCTATTGTGGTTGAAAGGGTGGATTTTAGGGATTTAGGGGATTTTAGGGGGGGGTTGTGCATCCTTGTGCATCAAATATTTTAGGAGCGAGCGTTGGGGGGAGGGGACCAAGGGTCCTGGACCAGGCTGGATCTGGAGTTTTCTGTTTGTCGCTGTGAGTAACGATTGGCTAAAATCTTCTGTTAATACACAGTAAGGATGGACGCAATACTCGTCCGAGCATTCAATACCAGTCAACAACTCATTGAAAACGAACGCCAGACCAATGAAAACACCCGCCAACAAATGAAATCAGAAATTGAAAGACTAACCCGCCAAGTTAACACCTACGAATCTCTTATTTCGGCCATAAACCTAACACGAACCATGTTAGAAACCATTAACGCTTTTGTTAATGACACCATGATTGACGCCCCCACCGAACTTCCCGATGAAAAACATCTGTTACGGGTCTATAAAGAATGGTGCCTATTTAATCCTGACCGACCCCGTATCCAAAAGACCCAACTCGCCGCCCTGTTACAACTCGGCGTCTTCAATAACAAACGGATTGATGCTGAATGTTCTGACCCTGTATAAAACATACAATAACGCATGTTATGCTATGTTTTATAATTTTGAATTTCTACGGATTCGTTATTGTATCCTCTCTGTCCTTTTTCTGTAATGCCTCAAACTTGTTTTTGTAACCCACGCACAATTTAATCATATTCTTGAACCCCTGCGCAGGGTCAAACACATATAATGGGTCATCTTCATTAATTTCCCGCAAATCGTTCTCAATCTCCTCCATCATTCGTCGGGCTACGCTGTTAAACTTACACTCATTCCAAACATTCCTGATATTATTATCCACCGGCTCAGACTGACTGGCGTGGGCCCGCCGAAACGCCGCCAATGCTCCAGGATGCGCCTTCGCACACTCCTTCTTCTTTTCGTGAGCGTTGTCCCAGCGCGCCCCCTGCGGCGTCGTCGCATCCCCCATATAGCCCTTATGACAGGTTAGACACACCGTAAACTGTAAGTCACGGGCGCGGACCTCTCCATACAAACAGTGCGACGAAGCATAACGCACTCCCACATGCGACGCATGGCGAGTAATAAGATGACCCGGTAAATGAAAAGACCGACGGGACCACGCACAAAACGGACATTCTGCCTTCACGTATGTGCGGGTTGCGGTGTCCATCCCCCTAACCTACGCCGGGGTTTTAATTGGTCGGGCAAACCGAAGGGTCTAGCGACCCACCGGGGGTTTGCGCGGCGGCTGCCGCCTCCTTCTTCTGGCGGTAGAGTTCTCGCCGGCGCGCATTGTAGGCTTCGCGGTTCTTTTCCTTCCAGCGGTTTACTACTTCATTACGCTTTTCAGGATTCGCTTTATTGTATTCACTGAGACGTTCAAAATCCGCTTTGTGACGTTCCTTGACTTTGAGCGCAAAGTCCGCCAACTCCTCCAACTCCCGTAATCGTGCCGCGGAGACTAACACCATCTCTCCTGTTTGTTCCATGGGACACCTCTACTCTGGTTGCTCACTTTCGCCGTTTAGACGGACCACCACCACGTCGTGAACTGGACTTCAATGTTTGCCGCAGACGACTAACCAGAGGATGAATTTCACAGACCCAGTCATAACCACGCAGCGACTCTCCGCCGCTGCGCACTAACAGTGTATTCATATACTTCTTGAAAAACCAACAGAATCCTCCATCCTTCTTCATTGCGTTTAGGACAATCATGGCCGACCCTGGGGCATCTATGTCAATTCCTGGCAAATCAATGTCAATGAGGTCCGCTCCAACGGTGCGCCACGTTGTGGTGCGAACTGCGGTTCGCAATGTTTCTAAATCCTCACAATCCTTACATACAAGACCTGGTAGAATAGATTCATACCACGTCTGACCCGTTGTCAGAAAAGAGAGGTCCGCCAAAAAGATTTTTTGTGGACATTTTATGTATGAATAATCCGTCAGAAACAACTGACGTGCCCCATGTTCCTGAGCTAACCGGTAGGCCGCTTTTACGATAGCACGACCATCTTGATGACCGTCGTCAAAGCAGTTTTCGTATTTGTAAAGCGACTGAAGGGTTGCGGTATTATCGGACCCGTCCAGTAATAATACAAAGCATGGATTTTCATGTACGGTGTTTCCCCCATATACCACAAACGAAGAGCCAGACGCCTCCTCAAAATAATGAATATCGTGACCATCCATATTAATAACTCCGTAACCGCCTCCACGTATGTGTTGGTTATCAGAATGATAGTCTCCAGTTTGTTTCTTTTTCCATTTGCGACCCGGAAAATGTATAGCCCAATGAAGTCGTATCGCGCGTTCTAATGCTTTCATTCTGTTAGTCCCTGCCAAAAACTTCGGTCTGACCTGTTTGTCTCTCTAACGACGTGACGCCGCGCCAACTAAATAAGCCACAAGCCAGAGGTAGAAGGTAACGGTTAATAAGGCGGCGAGCCACATCCAGGCAGGGGCTTCTACGCGGACCCGATGGAAACAAACAGAATCCTCTATGTCTATGTATTCTTCGTCTTCGTCTTCGTCTGACACGGCAGTGTGGCTGTCTGGCGTCAGCCTTTCGTCTTCTGCAGCGTCCGAATCCGGTAAAGGTGGGGCGCAGCGGAGTGAGTGGGTGGGTGACCAATTCCAGAGGTCTTCAATGGTGGTGCCATCTGCGAAGCGATCTGTGGTTACGAAACCGAGGGCGAGTTCTTCTTGGTCGTTGGCCGATTGGACGCCATCGGTCAAGTAATTGTAGCAGACCCAATACGCCCAGGTGGCAGCGGAGTGGTATTTTTCTTGGGAATCGTGGATACGGTCGAAATTACAACGGGCTGCGATGAGACAAAGACGGGCCGCGGGCCAGAGGCCTAATGTCACTTCGTCTGCCAAGTTAGACAAACAGTTGTATTCCACTTCCCGAGCGTGGGTTTGAATGCGCATACTGTTGACGAGCCAGTTTTGGAGTTCGTGGAGGATGTGGGTGTGGCGTTCGGTTTTAGAGAGAGAAGGATCCGGTTTGATAAAATCACCCGCGAGAATGCCACGGTTGCGGTGGGTGTCGAGCGTGGGAATAAGAATGCGTGGAGGAACTGGAAAGACTGACGTCAGACAGGCGGCGACTTCACCTTCGTCGTCATTGGCTACGGACGTTTGGCGTCGGCGACGGGGTGCATCAGGGTAGGCTAATGGACTATAGGAACGAGGTGGAGTAACAACTTCGTTGTTACTACTACTGCTTGGCGTTTGTGAATTCATGGTTGGTGATACGTCTTGAGTATTCATCGTGCGACTGTCGCTGGGGGGGTGGGGGTGGTCGTCAAATTTTTTTCGAACGCTAGTGTATAAATGTCAAACTCGAACTCGTTTACCACAAATTCGTCAAATGGCGGGGTATTTGTGGCGGCCATTCCGACTGATAAACCGTCGACATCCATTATTTCAATCACTCCCACTCTCCCACAACTGGCCCTTGGCAATAAAACGATTCAATTCAGTATGTTTGATAAAGGAACATGGACGTGTTACGATATTGTATATGCGGATATGGCATCGTATATGGGGTTTTCACAAGGTGACACACATCGTGTGTTTGCCGCACAGAACGCCGGTGATAAAGAATTCGGAAGATCTTTGATTCAGAAATCAACTGGCAGTGTGCTGGCCGCGCCCAATGATACCCACATGCGCAACTCGTCGACCGCCTTTTCTAAACAAAACGTTGGTAGTTTACCCGCTAGTTTTATGGATTCTGAAAGACTCAGTGTCACAAAAACTCGACGAAGTATAACATATTATGTCGACGATGACCAAATTGTATTTGACCCCGCGCAACTCGCCGCGTTAAATTTACCCGCCGGTTACCGCCTCTATGCCAAATATACGGAAAAAGTCCCTGTATCAAACTTCTGGTTACTCAACAACAATAGCGCAACCAAAATTTATGCGGATGATGTATTCTTTATGAACTCCTATTCAAAAATCGTATATAACCCACTTTTTAAAGCGAATGGTGTTTTTTTTCGTTCCCCCTATGTTAATAATGGAACTTGTGATCTGGTTATGCATGTTCTTAAAAATAGCATTTATAATGAAGAAATCGAGGAAATCGATTGTATTTTTAATCAATATCCCAGCATTATGAATATAAATATTGCCATCACGACGAAAACCGACACGAGTATCACCGCTAAATATATAGTCCGAAATACATCCGGTTCATTCTTTTTTAGACTCTATCAAAGTAACGGAACTACAGTATTAGCAACGAGTCCAACGATTAACTACCCTCAAGAAACATATACCTTTACCGGTCTCGCCGCGAATAGCAACTACGTCATTAAAGCCTTCCGCGTTCAGACATTTGGAACAATTGCGTCTGAACCCATTACTGTTAGAACATTTGCGACCTTCGCTGTCACGGTTTCCGATATTACGACTTCTGGGGCGCGTTTGTCATGGGCTGCGCTGAACGCCGGCGAAAGTGTTATGATTTCGTCCGCTGCGAACCGCCTTTTCGCAAATCTTATCACACCCATTGTTGTTCCCCAACTTCCAGGCACTTCTGTAACGTATACTCTTTCTAAAGTGTCGCGTAACGCGACACCGCAACTGGCCATCGTAACCGTAACAACGAAACTCGAACCACCCGTTGTCAATCTCGTCAACAATAAGGGAGGTATTATAATAACCTTCGGTTCCAATGGAGCCACATCGTATAATATATATAATAATAATGTTCTGTTGGCATCCAATGTTACTCACACCAGCTATACAAATACCACCATCACGGCCGGAACCCAATTATCGCTGACAGTCGAAGCGGTTGGTGCAGGAATTATTTCCGATAAATCAGACCCTCTGGATATTACAGTGACGTTGGCGGCACCGGTTCTCTCTATCGCTAGTCGTATCGACGTGGTCGCCACGTTGGAGTGGTCTCCCATTCCAGGTGCCTCCGCCTATATTATTGGTCGTGTCACACCACAAAATGTTTTTATCGATGAGTCTACTACAACTGACACATCCTTCACATATCAGGGTGTCGATAAGAAATTCTATGTTCGCGCAAAATATGACTCTGCTACGTCGGAACCATCTAACGTTATAACTTTTACTACCTCGAGTCCACCTACGAAACTCCAGGGAACATACGATGCCTCTGGAACCTCACTTACACTCAGTTGGACCGCTGCCATCGGTGACGGTTATACCTATTACATCTATCGACAAACCGGTGCGCAAACTGGTTACGATTATGATTTTATTGATACTACATCTGCTACTACTTTTACTATTCCGACAACCATTGGTTCTAGTGCGACACAAAGATATCTCGTATCCAGTTTACCAATTCAGTATCAGTTTACTCAAGTCTACGGTCTTGTTGGTAATAGTTTAACTGTTATTGGAATGTTGGGTGTAACACCGCATTTCACACCGGCCGCCACCGTTGCCCTTCAACCTAAAATCGCGCAAGTGACTGTAACCGGTGCGACCGTTGGAGCAGACAGGGTAACTCTTACATGGAATCCGGTTTCCTGTGATGATAGCACTGTAGGTGTTTCCTATCGCATCTATCGCGAATGTAATGGACGCGCCTTACCGGAATTAGTCACTTCCGATGTTAGTTCTACGATTGTGTATACCATTAATCCCAATGCGCCGGTAATATATCGCGTCCGTGCCGAGAAAAACGGGTCGCAATCGTTTACCGTCGGCGAACAAACACTATCGCTCATTATACCACCGGATTATAAAATTACGTCGGTCTCTCCAACAACGTTTACTTTGCCAACAATTAATGGTACGGTACCTTATAACGTTGTAAAACATACTCCAGGCGGTTTGTTTGCTGAGGAATGGTCAAAGGTAGGCACCGGTGGAAGAATGTTGTACTATTATATTCTCAATAACGCCGGTTCCTACACATTTGGTTATTCCGTGCGTAATACGATTTTAGGTGTTGATACCTGGAGTGAAGAGAAAACGTTTTCTATTACTGTTCCGGAAATGAAGGAAGATACATATATGAGTCTTTCAGTCAGTTTAATATTTCAAAGAGAAGCAAATAAGAAAGCCCGTGTTAATTACTCGTTTAATCAGTCAGCGTCAGTAGCAGCCCCCCAACCTGAAGTGTTTATGTTGGTCGATGGAGTCTATGTTCCTGTTCAAGAATCCGAATACGATGCGTCTAATAATATACTTACCATTCCAAATCTGGAACCAAATGTGCCAGTTCAACTCTCTATTGTTGAAGTAAACGATGATGGAACCATCAATGTAAATGAGCCGCTAACGGTAACTGTTCCACGTGAACCAGATGCTCCTACGCTCGAATTGAGTGGCGCGAATGTTCTTTTAATCGGCGGCGATGTCGACATCTCATCGAACACGTTTACTCGTACCGATACTGGTGCCACTCTGGTAACCAAATCGGGCACAGTGACGTCTGTTGCCATTTCAGAACTGGTTGCCGCGGCCAATGAGTCACACGACTTTTCTCTTTCCATCCAGGTTTTATCAGTGAACAATGGCGGGGCAGGAAGTTTGTCCAATACTATTACCATTCCTATCGAGCGTTCTAACAGTTCCCTGTCTCTATCCTCCTGGGTCGCGAATAAGCTGACCAACGAGCCATCGAAGGCCGTTATCAAATCGCTCATGCGCGAAAATGCAAATGCCTTCTCTGAGGCCAAAGTGACACTGACATCCGAAATAAATATTCTACAATTTCTGGATACCGTCAACGATACCTACTCACCACCCAACGGTGAAATTCCGCAGACAACCATTATAAATCCGAAAGCGGGGGTACCGGTGGATATTACAGACGTTTCTACAGGGGTGATTTACATTAACACGACTCCCGGTGAAACCGTTCAATTGGAACTCAACGGTGTCATTTATACCATATTCGTCACCGAAACCGGTTTTACTTACGATGGGGTGGCGTATGTCTTGGGCAATACAGTTCAATTTGGCAGCGCCTATTATATTATTCAAGGTCTCGGCTCTGTTCTGATACAGCCGTATACGCCACCACCGGTTCCCTGTTTCTTGGGGTCCGCACGGGTTCTGACGCAGGCGGGCTACCGTCGCATTGCGACCCTGCGGGCCGGTGACCGCGTCAAGACCGCCGATGGACGCGTCGTGGCGATTACCCAGGTGGCCATCCATGAGGTCGCCGCCACCGCCGCCACCCAACCCTACGTCATTCCACAGGGGCGTTATGGCGCCGTTCGCGATATCCATATTTCTCCGGACCATAAGATTCTCGTTGATGGCGCTATGATCGAGGCCAAACACGCTCCTGGATTGACCCGTGATAGACGCCAGGGTACCCTGACCTACTACAATCTGGAACTGCCGGATCCGGCGGACTGTATGGTGGTCGACGGGGTTACCTGCGAATCACTATCCCATGTTCGTCGTATGGTAGTCACCCTGGCAGAGTTTCTGAGCATGTTGCGTGACCAATACGGCGCCCAACTATCACCCCATATTCTCCAACGTATCAAACAGAACTGTCGATTCCTGAACGACGGTCGCGTAGAGGTGCCGATGGGTCGTCCACAATAAAAACTTGAAATGGGCGTTGTGTTAGTTTATACAGGGGACACAAACGACGAAAATGACCGATACACAACGAACTTACATTGACCCTACGGGCGAATCCATTCTCTTTTATACTTTAAATCCCCTGGACGGCGGCTGGTACCCTGACATGGACTTCCTGGAAGAGTGGCATCTCCAGCCGGCCGAAAACTGGATTTTCCGCCCACTGGACCGTCCTGATGTCTTTATTAGCGTTCCTGATGGACGCATCTGGCCTCTGATGACGGTGGACGAGGCGGCGGATATCCGCGCTTTCCCAGAAAAACCGTGGATTCAGGGCGGCACCGTGATTGATTATTATCCCCTGTTAGCTATACTGGGGGGACAAACACATCATCACCAGTCCGTTCAAGAAAATGAGGGACTGATGGCACTAGCACTGGCTAGTGCGGACGGTTGGAACAACCTGGCACTGGCTAGTGCGGACGGTTGGAACAACCTGGCACTGGCTAGTGCGGACGGTTGGAACAACCTGGCACTGGCGGCGAGTGAGAGCGCCTGGAACAACCTGACAGAATCTTCCATTCCTCTGTCACAGTCAAAACCCCAACCCCTTCCATCCCATATTGTGACCACCCTCCTCCGCTGCGCGGAGGCCGAAGGCCTGACCTGCGCCATCACCATGGAACCGGTGACCGTCGCCGAGGGAGCCGTTACGGCCTGCGGCCACTACTTCCAGAAGGCCGCCGTGGAACGCTGGTTGGCCGAACACGGCACCTGTCCCCAATGCCGTCAGGCTACGGTAGTTTAACACATAAACTTGATGCGGGTAACTGTTTGTTGCATCGGGTCGCCACGATGACCTCTTATGTTGAATATTTAACGGAATGTGCTTTTACGGACATGGATTGCGTTATGCGTCCACCCGCCGGCGTGGTGACTGACGCCGGTGCCTTTATGATTGACCTTTTCCTGCGCCTGAACGGGGACGGTCGACCCTTGAACCACCGCGGCACTGGTGCCGTCCTTGCGGCTCTCTGCTCCACGAACATGACCGATTTCTGTCACCATTTCGCGGTTACCTACTTGGACCGCTGCGGTCCGGTCTTTCGCGCCGGTTGGGCGACCGTTGTTGTGCCCCTCTTGGAACAAACAGAATCTGCATGATGGGTTGGCAACAACCCACCCGCGCGTCGCGAGAAGGTTGTGTTTGTTTTTTGGTAAAAGATGACCGCTATGCGGTGTGCGTCGTGTTGGTAAAAACAAACATGACGCTTCCATCGGTCTTTGCGGTCATTGTGGTACATGACAACCACACTGGCTCTGCGTTAGTGTATGAATCGGTTCGCGTTGTTAGTTCATCACGACCTTCAGGTGGGGACGATCGTCTCTATCGTATCGTCCCTCGCTCCTTTTACCAACAGGATGTTACTCCCACCTTCACCATGGCCAATCGCCCCACGGGGCGGGCCTGGCCCGAAATTACTTTGACCGTCGGCAGTGGGGATGTGGTCTTATATAATGGCGAATGGTGGGCCACCGGCACCTCCGTCTACACCGTCTATCATCCGTTACCGATTCCGGCACTGGGCTTCTCAGATGGACTAATGCGCGGTGCCTGGCCCCAGACCGACAACTGTCTGGAACTCATGCGCGGTAATCCGTGGTCCCTACAGTTCTGGGAACGTCGTTGGAATCCCGCGGTCATCTACGAGGACTTACAGCCGCGACACGCGGCAACTGTGTTGTCACAGCGACCGCCTCGTGACTCGGTTGGTGCCGGTGTCGGTGGGTCACGGCCGCTTGTCACTGGAAATACCGTGAATGAACAAACAGTTGCCTCTAATGCTGTTACTACCATGGTTCAGCCCAGACAACAAACAGTTGCCCCTCCTGTTGCTTCGCTACCACAGCCCAGACAACAAACAGTGTCCCCTCCCAAATTCGTCACCGACCTCATCGTCGCGGATGCCGTTGGTCGCGGGGCGACCTGTCCCATCACCATGGAGCCCCTGACCGTGGAGTCGGCGCGGGTGACCCCGTGTTTTCACGTGTTTGATGCCACGGCGCTCGCCGCCTGGCTCGCGGCCGGTAACGAGTCCTGTCCGGTGTGTAAAGGGGGGTTGGCGGGGCGCGACTGAGAGAGAGAGAGACTTTTTGCCAGCCAAACGATGAAATTCGCGATTTACATCATAAATTTCATGGTTGGGTCGCGGGTCTACGTGGGAAAGTCGCCCCGGGGATTTTGGGATGGGGGAAACGGCCCATTTTTGGACTTCCGACCCCCCCTAGGTGTAGCACGCCGCCAACGAGTCCCGCACGGCGTTGTAGAGGGTCGAATTCTTGACCTCGAGGACCTCGATCGAAAACGAAAACGGAGACGAACAGAGGTCCATCACGTGTCCGTAGATATCGAGGACCTGGATGTGGAGGCGCTGTAAGTCCGTGGGGGCGGTGAAGACGAACTCCTTGGCGTGCTGGGAGGCGTAGTCGTCGAAGGCCATGTAGTTCTTCGGCTCGCGGAGCACGACCTTGGCGAGGGCCGTGAAATCGTTGGCCTCCTCACGGGTATAACCAGTGGAATCATAGATGGTCACTGTTTGTTTCACGCAGCCGTAGTCGTTGACCCGGAGGAAGACGTAGTTGTCGCCCTGGAAGGTGGCACAGGTGTCGGAGGTGAGGGCGTAGGTCGTCGAGGACGGGGTCAGTTTCTTGGCGAGGTGGACCTTACGGGTGAAACCGAGATTGAAGCCGAGACCGTAGTCGAAGGGACGATCCCAGGTGGTTCCTGGTGCCCCGGCCGCGTTCAGCGCGAAATACCGGTCCGCGGCGAAGGTGAAGGCCCCCGTCGTCTCGTCGAAGGCGACCGTGAGCCAGTTCAGCGACGCATCCGTTAGCGCCGTCGTCAGGGTGTCGACCATGTCACCCGCCGTGTAATTGCCATCGGGAATCTCGATGTTGATGGCTTGGGGCGATGCGATGTTGTAGATAAACTGGAGAGTCGTATTCCGACGGTTTACTGTGAAGACGTGATAGTTGTTCGGGAACTCGATGGACGTGACACGAATCCGGAGAATATTGCGCACGGGGGCGAGAAGCGTGTAATAGAAGTCGGCGGGAGTGGAGGAGGCGGGGGAGTCACGGAAGCGACTGTCGATGTTGATAATATGTTTGGTGATATCGTTGGCCCGGAGTTGGAAAGGTAAGGACTGCGTGTCGCAGAAGGTTGAGCGGGTGGGGGGTGGTGGATGGCTCATGATGGGGGGTCCTTGTTAGTCGACGGGGGTTATACGGCAGCCATAAATGACGCCAAGGGGTCTTGGTGCCAGTCTTTGCCGATATTGTTATAAATGAACTTGAGGTCTTCCAAGTGTATAGGGTTCGTTTTGTCGAACTTGACTCCGGTGTGAGTTGGCAGTTTTACCCACACTAGACGGACGTAAATAACGGTTGGAACCGTCGCAGACATGGTCATGTTCGCGATACAACGGGTAACACCCATAAAAGGGTCATAGAAGCGTTCTATGGTCAATCGTATACTGGACAGAATATTTTTGAGAAGAGTTAAGGTTACGAGAGGGGAAACGTCCGGAACACAGTTACAGGACGCCAGTGGATTTTTACTTATTCCGTAAATGGGACGCGCCATTATTCTGCTGATGGAGTAGATGATTCGCCGACGAGATCCCCGCCCGATTTATGGTGCCGCAAAACGTCCATCCGCCTGCGTTTTGAAAACCCCGGAAGACCATAATGTAAACACCTATTTACAATCTCTACAACAGGTATTAATGGCGTTAGAATTATACGCGAACAAACAGGGTGCGATTGAAAATATCCAAATTATTGAAAATCGTATTGACCGCGTTCTGTCCGGCGGTGGGCAACATAATTCTTAAAAAATCAGGTTTCTAGAAAAAAACTCCCAGCAATGAGTATAAAATGCCTGTTCAAATTGTTGCACGCACACCTGCCGATAT